>Ga0208019_1000365_pt1 | contig 24859 bp, 23 predicted proteins | sample CB_VirMetaG_5_FD_184540 | JGI IMG/M metagenome (GOLD analysis project Ga0208019, IMG submission 184540) | Freshwater to marine saline gradient viral communities from Chesapeake Bay - CB_1508_1D Viral MetaG (SPAdes) (version 4) | ecosystem: Environmental > Aquatic > Marine > Coastal | place: USA... | reverse complement strand
AAAGTCGAGGCTGCGGATCGTCTGAAGTTGCCGCCGGATCGTGGCGGCCCGCTGGAGCGCATTCGCAACTTCATCTACGGCATCACCGTCGAAATCCCGGCCTACCCTGAAGATGATCACGAAACTTACATCAGTGCTTATCAGCGTGAAATCGCTATTGCCGCTACTAACGCGGTCGCTAGTGTCCCTGTACAAGAAATCCAAGCCGCTCTTCAAAAGCATCAAGAGTTTGCTTCGCAGCGTCCCGCAATGGGTCAAGCGATTCCGCAGTCGCCGCTAAGCGGTTTCAACGCCAACGGTCAGCCGTCTAACGACATTCTTGCCGCTCTTCAGGGAGGGCAGACTCCCTTCTCTGATCCCTCTACCCTGACCCAGTTTTAACCATGGTCGCTCAATCTGAAACAGACTACTCGGTTACCCTTTCTGATGGGGCCACTGCTGTGGTCAATATGTACTGGGATGATGCTTTCTCCGATAGGCCGATTATTGGCATGACTCACGGAGCTGGCGGGGATCGCACGAACAACGACTCTTTCTGCGCGGAGCTTGCCTCAGATGGACACTTCGCGTTTACTTACGACGCTCGCGGAGAAGGCGACGGGCGGCTGGGCAACACGGCGGCACAGGGCAAAACCACTTGGTCGAACCGCGATCTACTTGACCCGTGGGAAATCCTTGAGGCAATCATCGAGTACAAATCTGCGTTGGTTGACCCGGAAAAGATTGGTTGGATGGGTTCATCTCAGGGCGGTCTTCATGCGTGGTCAATGATGGCGCTTAGTGACCAGATTCCTCCGAGTGGATTTGATACGGACATTAACCGTTTCCGAAAGATCACGGCGATTTCCCCGGCGGGTATTCCAGCAGATGTAGTCAAATACACCACTAATACGGGGAATGGATACGCTGATCCTTTGGTCGAGATTTTTAGTGATCTTAGCGCGGTTACGACCTACGAGCCTACGGGTTTGCAGGGCGTTAGGGACGCTATGGATTTGGGCCTCCAATCCTTCAAGAACTACATCGGCGGGGTCAGTAACGATAAGTACCTGAACTGGCCGGTTAAAATGCCCAACCTTGTTAGGGGCAACAATCACACGGCAGTGCTGGCCTACGCGGACTGGGACGATAACTGGGCAAACGCTTACCTTACCGCCCAACTGATTGAGCAACTTAACACCGACCTTGGTGAGTACGACGGCGCTCTGAGTGCTAACACCACTCCTGCTCGCCCTAACTGTGTAGCAAAGTTTGGCTCTTGGGGTCACCACCGATGCACTGAGGTTGGATCTGAACGCTCCGACCGCAAACTTCAGCGCCGTGCGTTTTTCCTGGCACTGCTGAAAGGCGACAACTCCAACTTGGACACCTATTTTGGTGATGCTGATCCTGGTATTCCCACGATCAGCACTTGGAGTGATGTATCGCAACTTGAGTTTAGCATCACGCCTAACTCTGCGGCCAACTATATTAAGACCACAGGGCTAAGTGGTTACGACCGTGCAACGGGATACTGTCGCACGATGCGTTTTTTTAACAACGCGACGGATACCTCGCTCAATAGTGACGCGGCCACCTATTTCTTTAAAGCGTCTAATGCTATGGCTTTGACTGGCGATGTCAGCCAGAGCAGCTATACCCTGAGCCATGAAAACACTAACAACAAGACGCTTAGTGATTTTACGGCATACCGCGCAACTGGCACTGCGGAGGCGTTCATCAATGCGAACTTCACCCAGAACAATGTAGATTTTGTAGTCAACTGGCCGAATAGCAACGACGCGATTATGTGCGGAACCCCCAAAGTGGTGGTTTACGCAAGCTCCCAGCGAGAAGGTGCGCTTCTGTCCTGCGAACTTGTTTATGTGACCAGCGGTGGCGCTACGCTCCAGTTCGTTTCCAGCGGCCAAGTACGGTTCCCTGATGTCTACGAGCGAGGGCGAATCATCCCGCTTGAGATTAACCTTGACCCTAACGCCATTTTCCTTAACGGGGCAGCCGGGGTATCTTTGGCTGTGAGGTTCAGTAACATCGCTTACAAGCGTCCACCTTACGGGGACAACGCCGCTACTCCTGCTGAGACTGGCTTCAAGGGTCTCCGAGCCCAACCTGATTTCTTTGACAATGACATCACCATCTATGTCGGTGGTGATACCCCGTCGAAGATTCTTCTTCCCCTTCACGACGAAACTCTTACTGTCCTCGATGCCTAATAGCGAAGTCATTTACCGAACTAATGTCCTTGGCTGCACTAAGTGTGGCTCAGGAATCGGTGGCGGCAAAAGCACTGACTGGTGCTGCTATGACTGTGGCGAACCGATGCCGGAGCGCCGAAACTACACGAAGACAGGTACGGGTGACTGGGAATCGTTTGAGATGTTCCAGTTGCACCCAAATGACCCCCTGCGTAAGGAGGTCAACTCGATGTCCGATTACAAGGCTGCTTGCCGTGCGCGACACCTTGACCCGGACACGCACCGTCCCACCACTAGTAACCCTAAGTTCTACCAAGGGAATAACGGTAGCTGGGACTAACAATCACCCAGGGAGCCATCCCGGTAAGCCCTGGTTTTAAAGTGGAGCCGAAAGGTAAGCCATGACCGAAGAAAACAACACCCCCGCCGAGGCAGCGCCTGTTGCCGAAGCAGCCCCCCAGAACCAAGCCCCTGTCGAGGAGCCGCAAGCGGTAAGCCTCAAGGATGCAGTCGAGGAGGGTATTAAGGCAGCCCCTAAGAAGGCAGCCGAAATCACTCAAACGCTTTCAGAGCAACTCACGCCAGAGCAACTCAAGCAAGTCGAAGCACTTGCAGAATCTAAAGCATCCCGCGCTGTGAACGAAGCGCTTGCTGCCGAACGCGAACGCGCCAAATCCACCCCAGTGCTTTCTCAAGACGATGTGAAAGCTCAGGTGGACGAGGCTATTCGCTTGGAGCGTCAAGTCGCTGAGGCCCAGCGGCAACTGGATCTCACCCTCGGAAGCCTTGGAGCGCCTGTTGGTTCCGAGAACTACAAGAAGGTGGAAGCCATCATTGCCGAAGGGCTACAGTCTGGGGCGATTTCTCACCAAGCACTCTTCAACGAGAACCTGATTAAAGGTTTCGTTGCGGCGGCTGGTGTGGGAGAGGCTAAGGAGGAAGTTACTTTTCCTGGACTTGGTGTACACGGTCGAGCCGAGAAGGTTAATACCGAAGGTGTGACCCCACACAATGTCCGAGAGAAGATGGAGCAAGCGATGGCCGAGGCGATGCGAAAGCGCTAACAACTCCCTGTAATCCTTAAGGAGGATTAAGACAAATGGCTATTCCTGTTTCTGACACCCGCCAACTGGACACTCTGGTCACCTCGGCCATTGATACCATCAGCGGTAACCCTGCTAACCTCGTCAACGAGGGCGGCGAAAAACTCCTGGGCAAGCTGGCAAAGCGTGGCCGTATCTTCCGCGTGAACGACGCAGAGCGCGTTGAACACCCGGTCATGTACAGCACGGATGCCTCCGCTTGGGAAGCTAACCTTGGCGACCAGTACAGCGGTACTCCGACTTCGGGTAGTACTCTTACTGCCACCCAGAACGAGGTTCTGACCAAGGCGCTGTTCGACATCGTGACCAAGACGAAGAACTTCAATGTTCCTCAGTCGATCATCGGTCGCGACAGCCAACTCGCCATGAGTGACATTGCCTATCTTGCACAGCGCATGGCAATGGAAACTTACGCGGAAGAAGAAGCGCTGCTGCTGCTGGGCCAAACCGACCTGACTGCTGGTGGCGACCTGAACCCGCTGGCTCCGTATCGCGGTGACCACGACTTCTTCAACCGTGCTGGCACTGGTACTTACGCAGACTTCGGCTCGATGTCGATGCTTGGTCTGTTCGATAGTGGCCGGGATACTAACACCCATACTTTCGCTGGCATTGCGCCCAACGATGACTCTGACTGGGAAGCCAAGCTGTATACCGCTACGAGCGCAACCGTGACCGACCTCGATGTGTTCCTTGCGGATGTCCAAGAAGCGATTATTCGCACGGACTTCGGTGGTATGGAGCGTCCGACTGACATCCTCTCGACCATCGACTGGTACAGCAAGTTCCTTGAGGCTCTCCGCGCCAAGGGTACGATCAACGACACGCTGATCCGTGACATGGGCGTTGGCCCGAACACTGAGATTCCGTTTGGCTCGGTGCTGGTTGACTACAGCCGTCACCTTGATGCGGATAACCAGTGGGATCTGACCGTTGGTAGCCCTGCTGTGGTTCACCCTGTCATGGGCCTGAACCTGAACTCCCTGCGTTGGAACCTTGTGGGTCAAACTACGGGCGTTGGTGCAGATGCGGGTTGGATTCAGCAGAAGTCGGAGATGGCTCCGCACCCGACGCTGACCAACTTCTTCAAGCGCCTGGAATACCGTAGCTGCTACTCGCTCGATAACGGTCGCCGCTCCAACTTCCTGATTAAGGGCTGGACTCTCTAATGGTACTTGTCTCTACGATTCGTGACAATCTCTACAAGCGTCTGGGGATCACTTCTCCTTCGCAGCGCGAGACGGATCGCGTCGTAGAGGCACTGTACGCGGGCATCGCCAGGGCTGTCGCTGACGGCATCCCTGGCCTTGCCCACTCTCTTATCACTGCCGAAACCTACGGTCAAAGCAGTGATGCGGTAGCGGCTGGGGGCCATAGTGCCAACACCGCCACCATCACCCTGGACGCAATCCCTACAGGGACTCGCGCCGGGGATCTCCTGAAGATCGGTAGCGACATCTACACGGTGTTCTCCATCAGCGGCAGTGCCATTGATGTTGGAGCGCCCATCAAGGATCAGATTGCGGATGCTACTACCGTCACGGTCATCCACCGCACGGTCGAGCTTCCCAACACCGGCCCAGTGCTTCGGGTCTTTGACCTGACCAACGATCACGCCCTTGCCCATGAGCCTAGCGGGTTCGCTCGTTATGGCTTCAACCAGGGCACTCCGAAGGGTTACGAGATCACCTATGACCGTGACAACTCGGAGCTAGTCGTTGGGCTGTGGCCCGCGCCCGACAATGCCACCCGGTTGGCTGTGGTGCAGTCGTTCGCCTGGGACAGCCTGACCACTGGAACCGATCTTCCGTTCCCCGCCAGTGCCCTGGAAGCCATCATGGAGCGAGCAATCGCTTGTTGGCGTTCTTGGCAAGTTGGCGGAGTTAGTCCTGCCGAACTTGAGGCAAGCCGCCAGAGCGTCAAGGATGCTGAGACGGGCCTCAACCACGGCAGTACCCAACCGATTGTCCGCGATTCGCTGAGGGGCCGTGGCCGGAGACACTAACTGCTGTTGCGATCTCACCCCGCATCCAGAGGACAAGCTCACCTGGACGGGAACAAGGGCTGCGGGTAAGCGTTACCAGCTTATTCGTGACTCTTGTCATGTTGAGTTCATAGAAGTCATCATCCACACTTCGGCGGAAGTGGACAGCGCTACTGTTCGGTTCTTTACTAGCGCTGAACCTGATGCTGGTACTCCAGACGGAGACGCTGACGAGAATGTTTGGCAGTTAACAGTCGGGATGTCTGTTGGCAACTCGGCGTACACCCCGGAGTGCTTTGCTGGACTCTACTTCCGCAACGGTGTATTTGCTGAGATCGTATCCCCGGACAGTAGCGTCGAAGTAATCATCAACATCGTTTATTACGACAGGGCAAAATACATCCCAGCACTTCCTGAACGGCCTTACGAGCGTCGAGTTCGTCTGTGGAACTGCTACAACGATACGCCGTATGGTGACAACTTTGATGGCGGGTATCAGGGCGACGAATACTCTGATACTGCTACTAGTAACACTACTCCTGGCGAGATGCCGTCCACGCCGATTGGTGACATTTAATGCCTAACCCGCGCCTCCGCATTGACCAACTCCCGATGCACCGCAGGGCATCGGCTCACGGGGCAGGGGAGGGTGTTGCCTACGAGCGCCGGGAGGTTGACCCCGACGCAGAGGAACTTTCTCGCCGCACGGGATCGACTCGCCAAGCACGGTTTAGCACTGCGCTTGGATTTGTCGCAGAGCAAGAGGGGGCGCGTGTAGTCATCGATAATGAGTTCGACCTGACGGGCAACTGGTCTATTGGCTTTAGCGCCAATGTCGGTGACATCCTCGACACGACCGCCAGCGAATACTGGACGCTTGTGTTTGCCGGTGCAACTTCTTCGGCTGACGCGGATAACTCCATCCATGTCTACCTGGATCGTAGCGGTTCGGACTACCAGATCAACCTAGTTGTTACGGATAACGGTAGCGTTCCCTACGCGGCGACCACCCCGTCTCAACTGACCGTCACTCCTGGAGATGATGTAGACTTCCTGATTACTCGGTCGGGCAACACGCTTACCCTGAATGTTGACGGCTCCAGTGCTACGGTCGATGTGTCCGCTGCAACCCTGACGGGTATGGATGAGTGTCAGGTAGAACTGCTGGGTAGCCACAAGGCAACCAACAAGGGCAAGGGCACTGCGCCCGTCCTCGACAACTTCCACATCTTCGGATCGGTTGTCACCACGGCTGTCTACGGTGACCGAAGCCCTGGGTCGAGCTTTAGCATTCTCCCCTCTGACATTGGCGGCACGGCGTTCAGCCCCGCCAGCGCCAGTTACAATGTCTACCTCCACCCGTCGCCCCCGCAGCTACTCGGCAGCGCGGTAAACTTTAGCGGTTTTGGCGGCGCAGTTCGCGTACCGTTCCGCTCGATCTTTGAGCGTTACTTCCAGACGCAAACCGAGGAGGTTGGCTCAAAGACTTTTGCGTTCCGTGTAGCTGGAACGGTCGAGTTCCTCGGTCTCACCAGTACGATCATCGACTTTGGATCTGATACCCCGCTGGCCTACCTTCGGCTTGATGCGGGTGTTGCCAAGTTCAAGTACGGTGATGTGGAAGTCAACAGCGCCCAGACTCTCACCAAGGGCAGTAGCTACGAGATTTTCTGCGGGGTTGACGGCACGAATGTATTCATCTCGGTGGACGGCGAGGCTGTTGTCACCAGTGCCATCAGCGAGGTTCCGCGCCTTGAGCTTGATCGCATCCCCGATCTGTACATCGGCAACGACGAAGATCCGACTGCGGACAAACACTACCACGGATCGCTGACCACCTTCCAGTTCTACGACTACGCGGCCAAAACTAGCTCTACTACGGCAGCCGCGCCTGTTGTTGACCTGGACTTTTCCGCAGACACGCTGCGGGACAAGGGGCCAAACCGCGTGGCGCTGGAGCAGATTTCCCATGCCACGACCGAAGGCCAGCCGCTTTACACGGATGGCCCTCTTGATGACCAAGACTTCCAAGCCGTGCAGCAGGAGGTCGTGCTTGGCCCCTCTGCGGTCGGATACACGGGCAAGTACGCCGCCCCCATCACATCAGACGCATCGAGTGTCCGTGCTGGCGACAGGGCGTTTATTCACAGCGGCGACTATGTTCATGTCCTGAACTCGGAGTTGTCGCAAATCCGACCGCTTGGCATTCCAGAGCCTGGGTCGGAAGTATCTTGTCGTAATGTTGGCGCTGGGGCGCTGGATGGTGTGTACCAATACGGCTACCGCTACCAGTCCCAAGATGGAACTTACGGGCCGATGAAGCGCCTGAAGCCCCTGACCGCATTTGCCAACACTGGAGTGCTGGTGGGTTCGGGCGATGCTGCCGACGAGAACCGAGAGCTTGGTGAGTCCTACGGTAAGACCGACGAGTCTAGCGATCCTAGCCAAGAGTACTTCTCCATCACCGACACGGCGGACGCAATCCACGGTGATATCGGCATCGGTAGTAACGAGGATCTTAGTGTCGAGTCCTTCTTGGCCTTCCCCGATTTTGAAGACCTTGAGGAAACCGTATTTGACCGAGGCGTAACTGGCGACTTTACGGATGTCAACAGCTTTGGCATCCAGAGCGACACGGAGATCGACATTGACCCCAACAGCGGCTTCACGCTGCAATGCTCCTTTAAGCTCGACACTACCAACCTCAACGAAAGCACCCTTGGCGAAGACAACCAGGGCATCTTCTCCCTTGGAACGCAGTCAGGTGGAGGAAAGACGCGCTCGTTCATGCTGTTCCTCAGCATCGACAGCGCCTACGCCACCAGTGCGCCTCGCATGGTTGCCGCTCGCGCAGTTGGGGATAAAGACAGTCGCTACAAGTACCTCATCTTCAACAACTCTGGCACTGAGGGCGATGACAGTAGCCTTTGGGTAGATGGAACCGAGTACACGGTCACGGCAGTCCGCGACGGCGACGATCTGATTGTCAATGTTTGGAACGGATCGACCTGGACGGAGTTTAGCGGCGGCGAGTTGGTCGGGTTCTTCACGGGCTACAACGCACCTACCCGTGTGTATGCCTTTAACGCATTCGGTGTAAAGACCGACTTTGAGCAAATCGCAGCGCTTCCTGCCACGGGTTGGAGCAACGGAACCTACGGCACAAAAACTTACGGTTCAGGAGCGTCTGGCAGACAGGCCCGAAGAATCCACAACATGGACAGGGACGCTACCTTCTTCCACGCCCGTGCGTGGTCGAGGTCTTGGCCTACTGCTTCCTTGCAAGCTGAGGTCAATAAGCGTTTTGCTGCGGTAGACGGTGCGCTGACCGACCGAGTTAAGTCTGATGTCGGCGTATTTGACCAAGACCCGTCCGCAAATCCCAAGCAGTTTTTCGACAAGGCTGCTACGGTTTATTGGAAAACCTTTAAACAGGACGAGGATGACGGAAGTGGCGTTGCTAGTGGAGACAAAAACCCTCCCAGCGCTGGCACGACTCAGGTAAAGGGCAGCCCCACCGAATACGACGGTGTAGTAATGACTGACAGCGGTATCCAGGATGTCGATGCCGCCCAGTACCGAGTCTACGCATCAAGCGTAAACAACGGCTCGATCATCGTCAGTACCAACGATGCGTCGTTCATCATCGCCAAGAAGCCTTGGGATACCACCTCTCCGGGTACGGTGACGCAGTTGCTTGGCCCTGGCGGTGTGGACATCGACCCGAAGAACTTTAACTGGTTCACTACGACGGTCAACTTCAACGCCGTCAGCGCCAGTGCCTTGCGACTGACCGTGAATAACCTGTATGTGAACGGCAACAAGTTCTTTGATACGCCGCTTAACAGGTACGACACTGACATCGTAATCAACACGCAGAACCTTGTCTGCTACCTTGGCGGCTTTAACTACAGCCCTGCGGCTGTCAACGACGGCGAAGTAAACATCGGTGAGTTCCGCGTCTGGAAAACCGACCGCTACGATGACACCCTGACTGAGTCGTTCGACTACCTGACAGGGCGTGTCGCGGAATCCGAAGTGAGTAATATGTACATCTATGCTCGCTTCCAGCCCTCGGATCTCGACAGCGGGAACAACTACAACTTGCACCCGCTCTGCTTGCTTAACACCGAAGACTACATCAGCACTAACGCAGAGCTTATCGACACCCGCTCTGGGGAGGGCAGCAGTGAGACTGACCCTGCTCCGGCCATCGGTATCCCCAAGCCGCCGTACCCTTGGATCACCGCAGTGCAAGTCTTCCGCACCGAGGGGTTCATCGTTCAGGATCAAGACAGCAAGCTGGAGATCGAGCAAGCGCTGGAGTTGGTGCAGGGCCAACCCGCGTACTTCCTCACTCGCATTCCCGCTGGGGACACCTCCTACATCGACATCGTTCCCGACGATACCCTTGGTTACGAAGCCCCCGAGGGCGGCGAAGGGTTTACGGTGGAGAAGCCCAACGGCGTGTGCATCTGGCAGAACCAACTGGCGCTGTTCCGGGGCAACACCCTCTACTTCTCTGAGCGCGGTCCCTACGGTTGGGAGTCGTTCCCGTCGTGGGCATCCTACGCAGTGCCGACCTCCGGCAGCGGCTCCGACATCGTTGGCGCTGTTGAACTCGGGTCGAGCTTGTTGGTCTGCGGCAAGTCGTGGGCGACCATGTTGAGCGGCGCACCGTCGCAGCCCCGTCCGTTCGACCTTGGCCCCGGCACTGGAGCGCAATCGGCCCGGTGCATCGCGGTTCACGGCGGCATCGCATACGCCCTGGGTGACGGCAAACTGTGGCGCGTCGGCCAAGATGGCAGCTACGACGATCAGTTTAGCCAACCCGTCCACGACATCCTGCCCACCCAGGGCCGTGTCGCGGTGGTCGGTGCGCTGTCGAGCCTGTTGGTCATTGACGAGCAGAGCGACCAAGTGCTGCGCTTCCACTTCCCGACCCAGGCGTGGTCAATCGAGGAGCGTGATGCCCTCGGTGTTGGCGACCAGGGTTCGGACTACTTAGTTGTACACCAAGTCGGCTCGTACTCCAAGGGCAGCGCGGTTTACGGCGACGATGTTGCGGCCAACACGGTGGCGACCTCCACTGGTACGAAGGCCAGCAGCAGCACGATCACCCTTAGCCCGGACACTAACCCGAACGCGGTGGCCGGAACCCGAGTGCTTGTTGTGGATGACAGTGGCAACGAGGCCGTTGGCGACTTCACTTCATACTCTAGCCCGACCGTCACCGTGACCGCTGACCTTTCAGGACTGTCTGGTAACTGCACCATCTACTACGGTGTTGGTCAAACGGGCATGATGGTGGACACCGGGTGGTTCGCGGTTGGCTCGCGCAACAGCGACCTGTCCCTGTTCACCGATGTAACTTCCGGCAGCTTCGACTACTCGTTGGCCGGAACCGACACCCCTGGCGACCGTTCAAACCGCACAGGGCTGTCATTCACGGATCTCGGCACTGCCTACGAGTCTACGGGCACGGGCGGTCGGGGTCGATATGTTCGCGCTGTTGTGCGTAACCGTACTGCACAGAGCGCATCCCTTGGACACGCAGAGGTTGAGGTGAAAGTTGAGCAGCAAGCGTCATAGTCCGCCCGACAAGCTCCGCGACGGTCTGCCCTACCACGGGTCGAGCGTCGATGAGGGCGTTGTCCTTCGTGCCCGCTCCAAGGGCGCAGGGGTTCCTGTCGAGGTTGCCCCACCGTTTGGCGGGCCGCCCCGCCGCGTTGTCTCGGGTTCCGGCGATGCTCGCTGGGCCGGGGGCAAGTTGTCCGTTACTCCCACCAGTGCTGCCAAGGGTGAGGAGTTCACTGTTGTTGTGGAGCCGTAAAGATGTCAAAAATCAAACTAGAAGATATCCCCGCAGGGGCCATGGAAATCCGCCGAGCGGGGGAGCGCATAGAGCAGCAAGCTGCAATGCGTAACCCTGTCATCGAACAAGCCTTGATGCAAGGAGTTCGACAGCAGGGGCAAGCCGCCATGGAAACCGCAGAGCAAGCAGCCGGATTGACTGGCGCGGCTCAGATCGGTGCTGTCGGTATGCAACAACTTGCTTTGCTTGGACGAGCCAGGATGCAAGTTAAGGCTCAACAAAACGAGCAAATGCTCGCCGCTATGACCCAATCGGTCGAGGCTAAAACCAAAGCTACGGAAGTAGAGTCTAGGCGCTACGAGACCAACTTGCAGCACAGGCAGTTTGAGATGCAGTTAGCAGAGCAACGCAAGCAACAGAGTCGTGGAGCTTTGCTTGGCGCTGGTGCTGGCCTCCTTACGGGCTTTATGGGTAGTAATACTTTTGATGCCTTGTTTGGTAACGAGGCTGCTGGCACTGATGATCTTTTGGCTGCCATTCTTGAGGGGTAAGTAATCATGGCAAATCTAGGACAAGCTATCGCAGAAGCTCTTGCTGGCGCACTCGCTGGTTATGCTCAAGGCTACACAGGGCAGAACTACCTTAAGGGTATTCTGGATGCCCAAGCGCAGCGGCGTGAAGCTCAACTCAAACGAGAGGATATGGTCTTTGATGTTGCAAAGGCCAAGAAGCTAAAAGAGATTGATATTCAAGGGGCGAAGGATATCGCTGAGATTGAAAAGCAGTCCGCCCTTGAGCTTCAACAAGATCAGCAAAAGTATGACGCTAGGAAATCTGCCGCTGATCGTAGACACGAACTCGCTCTGGCGAAAACCCAGGGCGAAATCGAGCTTGCAACGAGGGAGTTTCAGGCGGCGCTAGATGCCGGTAACGAAGAAAAAGCTTCCTTGCTTAAAGCGGACCTTATGAAGCTAGAGGCTCAGCTAAGCGAAGAGCGGGCGCAAGCTGACCAAGTACGCAATAAAGAACTTCAAGGGCTAGAGTTTGAGTTTGAAGGAGAACAGAGGGCAGAAGATCGACTCTTTCAAGCATCAGAAAGCAAAAAGGAACGGGCGCATGACGCAGCAAAGCAAGCAGCAACTCAAGCGCATGAAAGAGATATGATGCGGCTTAACTCTGCGCTTCGTACAAAAGAAGCCCAGCTAGAGTCAGCGAGAAATACAAGGAACGCACTTACGATTCTGCACGCGGAGAAAGAATACGAAATCGCACTAGCAGAGCGTAACTTTGAGGAAGCTCGTTGGCAAACGATGACTACGCTAGACGCGCAGCAGAGACAAGCTAAAGAGGATAACCTCATTAAAGTCGGTATGAAGTATTTTGAGGAGACTGGTAACCCAGTTTTCTTGCAGCCGTTTGTGTCCCAACAAATGAAGGCAAACGCTATTGACAGCTTGCCGGAAGACGCAACCCCTATTGATAGACTTATGGGGTTTATGAATGGCGTAGTTAGCACAAGTAGTGATGTTGCTAATGTGGTTACTCGTACCCAACTACAGCGGGATGCTAGTTTTAAAACCCAGTACGAAGATCGGCTAGGTACGGTTGTATCCGGCTTGGATTTTGCACTCGCGCAAACTAATCCCGAAGAGTTCAAGAAAAAGGCTGCGGATGTCCTTGATCGAATCCGTAACCTTGAAGGCGGTTTTATGGGTAGCCGAGGACAGCTACTTACGGATGAAGGTGTAACTGCTATCCAGGAATCCACCAGCGCCGCAGTGCGGCAGGTTAGAAGCGCTCTAGATGCTGCCGACGATGCACTGGATACCCGCGACTTCAAAGAGGGTAATGCCGAACAACGAGGGCATCTTGGGCCTGAGTTGACATCAGGTCGTGGGTTGGAAGGTTTTACTGTTGGCCCTGGGTTGCCCGCCGAGGATGTTCGTAGACTTTACGGCGGTATTATCGAGGAGCAACAGCCGACTTGGGAAGGTGTTACTACACTAGTTTCTGCCTTCCAGGATGAAGAACTCACCATTGACGATATTAAGGAGCCGTCTGTTCGCAAACTTGTGTCTATTTTGCTGGGTGTCCCTCAAGGGCCAGATGAGATTGGCCCCAGAACCCTCGCAGAGACACCTGTTGTTGACATGAATCAACGCGCCCCAGGGCCGCTGGAGAAAAACCTCTTCCAGTACCTTATGGGCGACCGTAACAACGCAGAAGCAGTTTTTGGTGCTGTAGAGAAGCTAGGTGTAAACACGCTACAAAGTTCGTTGGAAGATGCTCGGAAGGCTTCGACCCGCCGCCGCACGATTGACCGCGCCGTTGGAGCTTTGCCTAATGTCAAAGTTCGTGGGAAGTCTCTTCAGGAGTCTGGTTTCAGCGTAAGCGAAGACGATTTTGTTGTTCGTCCTCCGCAGCAAGATAAGGAAGGAAACATCGTTCCTGCAAAACTTGAGGTTCGTGATCATCAAGGGTTTGTAGACCGTTTGCAGATGACAACCCACCTTAACTACGACCCAGCCGACCCGGTAGCTTCTGCCGCTAACGGTGTAGCGTTGATTAAAACCATTAAGAAGTTTGGCGCTCAGGCAGAACTTTCGCAAGAAGAAGTAAATCGACTACTTAGGGCTGCTGTTCCTGACTACGAAAATGTGTTACGCCAGCAGTTTAATGTATCCGAGGCCAGCGCATCCGTAGAACGGATCTTTGAAGACCTTACAGATGACTCTGCTTACCAAGAATATTACAAAGTAACTTATGGTGGTGGTACTATGGGAGGTTTTGTTGAACTACCGACGCGGTTTAAGCAAAATCTAGATAAAGAGTCCTCAGTTGAACGACGCAAAGAGGTGTATAAAAAGCACGGCTTTGTCTACGATGAAACTTTAGACGGAATCCTTCTTAGTGGAGGTAGGTATGTAGGTAATCAAGTCATTCGCACTGCGATGTCCCCCACCGAAGGGCTACTTGAGTTTGAGCTTAATAAGGTTAAGCTGCAAGAAGAGATTGCTCTTGCTAGTGGTGAAGACGCTACAGCTTTTACAGAAGCAAGACAGAAAATGGAGATTGTTTCGGCTGATGCTACCTCGACAAGAAATGTCCAGGCGCAAGCTGAACAGTTTTTCCAAGAACTCGCTTACGCTTTGGCTGATGGCCCAGACGCTCTAACGCGGTTTTACCAGTCTAACGCTCAAGTAAAGCAACAAGGGCTTTTAGCTGCTCTAGATGCAGACGGCCAAGAAGATCAGATTAAGGCTTGGGTTAGCGCGGCATACGGTCAACTAGGTTTTGAGGCAGCGTTTACTTTGGCTGCATCTCAAGCTATGCCGAAACCTGAAGCCGGTATTCTGACCGCAGGACAGAAAGCACAGTTTTCTGACTATGTAGTTTCAATGGCCCCTCCAGTGGGCGCGGCACTTAGGGCGGCATCACAGTTTGAGTCTGGTAGTTTGCCTGAGCCTATGGTAAATCGTTCAATCGTTATTCCAGGCAAGAGTAAACGCAAACTACGATTCCCGAAAGTTTTTCTTCTCACCTCTAAGTCAGAAGATTACGACAACTATTAATGGTCAACATCTTGTCGCGTGTTTACAACTCCACCCTCGGAGTTCCACAACAGTTCCTGTACCGCACGATCCGTGCGTTAAAGGATGATGATGTCGATTTGTTTAGCCGGGAGGGGCTTCTTGCACCTGAACTACTCCCAGTGCTAGGCACATTCTTCTCACATGAGTCGGATGCCACTATTGAAGACATTGTAGGGGAGGATGCCCACTGGTTGGGTAGGCTTGCGCTGGATATCGCAGCAGATCCGGCTACCTACCTAACTGCCGGGGTAACAGGATTTGCCAAGTCCGCAAAAACTGTACGCGCAGGGATTCAGGGTAAAGCTCGACAAGAGATAGTGGACGCTGGCATTGACCTTGGCGCGTTCAAAACTTCTGGCGAACTCCGTGCAGCCCTGAACGAGGCCATCGACAGCGGCAAGATTAAGAACCGTCGTTCCAAGAGGGCGGCGGCAGAACTGTCCAAGCTGGATGAAAAAACCAAGGTAAGTGACATTCTTTCCGAGAGTGCCGATGTCTCGGAACTACTTATTTCCATCCCAGGGCTTGCTCGTTGGGGCGCTGAACGCAAAGCTCCAGAGATCGTCCAAGGGCATAAGAGTTGGTTCGGCTTTCTGAACCATGTGGTTTACGGTAAGGCTTTTAACGCCGCTAAAGGTAGCGAACAAGGTAAAGCTGTAGCGCGTAAACTTGGTGATGCTGTCAGGGCTGCGGATAAAGGGCAAGGAGGTTTTGCAACCCAAGCCCTCAATGCGATCTACAAGATCCCCGCCGCAGTCAAGGTACTGAAAGAGTCATCTAAGGATCTTCTCCCAGTACTGGGGGCGGAATCTCCTGAGTTTACAAGGAGCGTTGCGGAGGCGGCTAAGTTTAGGTCTAAGCACGGTCATGTCGTAGACAGGATCAACCTAGAAACCCTTGGCGCTGATGTTGACCGTATTCGTAAGAACATTAGCGTTCGTACAAAGTTCCTAGAGAATCAGAAGCAGCGGTTCCGCAATAACCCTGAGCGGTTGAAGCTGATCGCCAAACAAGAGCAAGAGATTCTTGAGTACAGCTTCCGAAACACCACTCTCCCCAGAGAGCTAAAGGAACTCTTTATCGAGCAGTGGCGAGGGCTGATGCGTGGCGGAGTCCCAGGACCAAGTGCTAGTCTTGACGCGCCTATGGACTTCGCGCAAATGGTCGGGCGCAATGCAGAGCTTCTAAAGAAAGAGTCTGCTAAAGCTGACAAGTTGCTGTCTGACGCAAAAGTAAAGTTCGAGGGGTTCAAGAACAAGCGTCGTGACGAGTTGCTGGGCGAAGACCCGCACTGGATTACTAAGTTTGCCTACGATGTCGGGCAAGTCAAAGCAAAGACCTTTGAGTTCATGTTTGGCACGAACAAGAAGATCAATGCGAAGTTCATCGAAATGGCCGAAACCAGGGCCAGGACTGCCGACGCATCCATCCAGAGAACTTTGGAGGCTAACCAACATCGCCTAATCCAAACTCTGAAGCGTGTATCAGCAGACTCAGGAGTTCCAGAGGAGGAGATTAACAAAATCCTGAACATCTCTGCCGAGGGAACTGCACTGCCCGCTGACTTTGCGGCAAACATGGCCGTTCTCCGCAGCGCAAACAGTACCGTCGAGCAAGTTACGAGCGCAGCCAAGAATGTCCGAGACTGGCTGAACAAACAGCGCCTCGCCCTTGAAGTGCTAGGTATGCACACCCAACTGGACAAGAGGGCTACGGCATTTCTAGACAACCTCAGCAATAAGCAGATCAACATTCTTACCGACGCTGGTAGGCACTGGGATGAGGCGGAACACTTTGTCCTCTCCGAGAGCCTATTGCCGGATCATCTGATGGGCTTTAAAAACAAGCGGCTGCGCGAACTCAGCGACAAAGAGCTTTTGATGCTGTCTCGCGGAACCGACGATGTTAACCGCGTTAAAGACCCCATGATTGTCGGCAAAATCCGCCGACTACTCCAGCATCGTAAAGCCACCAAGGGCCAGATGGTTCGCCCTGATGGGGTCAAAGAGCCTCTCGCCTTTAAGGATGTAGACGATGTAGTGGTGCATCGCCCGGTAAGCCAGCTTACCGACGCTGAGATTGCAGAAACCCTCAAGCGAGAAGACCTGACTGCCGATCAGAAGCGGCGTATTCGCAAGGCCCATAAGAACTTTAAGAAGTCTACCCCTGTAGGTAAGGCCGACGAAGTTCTAGTGCCGGAGAACCTTGGATCTCTGACCCCTGAGATGCAAGCGTATGTGGATATGCGCCTAGCTCTGGATGATATCGAGAACGGTAGATTCAGTTCGATGACGATTCTACGCCTAGAGCGTGGACATAACCAGCTTGGGTCTATGGCTCGGGAGAACGCTCTGAAGGCGTTTAAGGGTGCAGACAAGAAGGATGTAGAAGCTCTGTTTGGTGTTAGCGAAGAAGCTGCACGGATCGCGCACAGCTACAACGGATTCAGCTTCGGTGTACCACTAGGCTTCCTTCCCAGATTCAAGAACCCTGAGATTGAGTCCAGACTTACAAAGCTGTTTGGCGATGTCGAAGCTGTTGTAGGAACTCCTGACGCAGCCAACTTGAACAGGCGTTTTCGTGACAGGGACATCTTGTTGGATGACTTGAACGCCAAGCTGGATGACATCGCAGATTCCAACGAAGCCTCCAGAGAGATCATCTCTGAGATCAAGTCTACACTTAAAGATAACGGACTTGGCACAGGTAAAGGTAGGCTCGCGGATGACCACCTTGACATCATGTTTACCAGCATGGGCCGGGATTTGGCCCAGATGAACGCTGCCAAACTGATTAACGAAACCTTTAACCACTCCGAGGCAATCCGCTACGGGATGGTCGGGGGCAAGGTCGTTGATGTTCTGGACGGTAACAAGAAAAGCATCAAGCACCGTCATACTCGTAAGTTCATCAACTCCAAGAAGGATGATATCGAGGAAGTCATCAAAGAGGGCGAAACGGACACCACTGCCGCTTACGCAGTGATCCGAAGAGACGATGGGCACGAAGCTGTAATCGACCTCACAGACTCTGCCAGCATTTTGGGTCAGTCTGTCCAGGAAGGTCTGGTTGTCCGGCGACTTGGCGAGGGCGAAACCCTTGGAAATGCGTTTATCGCGAGCAACCTTCGTGCTGGGAGTCAGCCGCTAGGCGAGTTGATGGTGGGCGAGTACCTAGCTATGGGAGGTAAGGATGTTATGGCAGGATTTGATTCTGCTTGGACACCCAACAAAGCCTTTATGCAGAAAGGTTTGTCAGCTTACGACAGGGCCAACTTCCTAGTAAAGCGGTTCCAAACGATTCTTCGCCCTGCTCACCACATTGCGAACCAGATTTCCGGCTTCTTCCAATCCAGTGCGGCGGGAGCTTCGGCAGAAGCTATCGCTGAGGCTTGGGTAGATGTAAGCCTTATGATGTACGGAACTGGCACATCCAGAATGCGCCGAGAGTTCCAGGAACAGGTCATTGGACGCTCAGGGCTACAAGTAACGAACGATTACAACCCGAGAACTGCACAGTACATTCAGGCACTTGCTGGCAACCGTTCGGCGGATGATCTCTTGGATGAGGGTATCGGCCAACTAACCACCCCTAGAGGTGTGATTGAACACGGTGATGTCTGGCAAAGCGCTGTGGATGAAGGGCTGTTGTACGGTACTTTTGCCCACCAAGAACTTGTGCTTGGAGCTGGAGGTTCTTTAACTCGCACTCAAGAAGCCCGCAAGCGCATGGGAATCAGGTACGCCGATGATAAGACCCGAGTAGAGAAAATCACCCAGGGCTGGGATGAACTTGGGGATACCGCGCAGACTTTGGAAATCCATGCTCGTATGGCTACCGTTTATTCGTTGATTTACGACGGTCATACTCTGGACGATGCGATCCAACTAGCGAAGCAAGCTCATGTGGATTACTCCTCTCTAGGTTTCGGAGAGCGAGGAATCCTGAAGCGAGCTATTCCTTACTACACCTTTAGCCGTAAGTATGTTCCTTGGGCACTTGGCCGCATGGCAAAGAGTCCTGCGGGGGCATCTGTTACCATCAAAGCCATCGAACAGTCTGGTGTCATGGGTGTAGACCCAGACGGTAAAGTTGTATTCAACCAGGGTGCGTTTGAAATGGATCTCGGCAGGGCCAACGCCAACATCGACGCACTGATGACCGTCGCTTCTCTTGCCGATATGTTGAGTGGCAGCTTCACCGTCGAGGGACAGCAGAGTCTGAAGCAGCCAGGTATGTTGGCAGTCGCTGGAGGTGGTGTGCCTGGAATCATTGCCGAAGGACTAGGCATAGGCACTGATGAAAACCTGAGTGCCAAGAACGCCTTCGGAGCAATGATGGATGCAACCTTTGTCGGTAGGCTCATCGAACGCTCGGTTCAGGCTGCCGAAGAGCGTAGTACAGATCCACTCCTTGATTGGTCTTTAAACTACCTACTTCCAGCTAAGTTTACGGAAGAGCCTAAGAAGGCTGTAAAGTTTGCGATTTCTTCTGCGGAAAGAAGCCTTCGCCGTTTGGAAGCGCAGTTCAAGAAAGCTGGCTCACAGAGCGAAAAGAAGCGCATCCTAGAGCAAGCCAACAAGATTAAAAACGCGATTCAAACTACTGTCGAGGATTTCTCCTAATGACCATCCCCCTCACCGAAGCCCTCCTCGGCCTGATCGCCGCCATTCTCCTGTGGACAGTCACAGAGCTATGGAAAATCTCTAAGGTTGTCGCTGGTATGCAAGCGCACTCTGAGGACACCGACCGCCGTCTAGAACGCCTTGAAGATCGTACTGCTGTTTAGCCTAATCCTGGCATCGTGCGGGCTGCTTCCAACCAACAGCGCCCCAGCAGAGTTGGGAAAGTCTCCGACCACCACCCAAGCCCTAGTGGACGCAGTGCCGGAAGCGGTGACGGCATTGACGGGGTTGGTGGAGAGCCTGATCATCACGGCAATCATCGCGTCCCTGATGTTCCGCTCAGTGAGGCTGGCAGTAGCAGCGATGCTGGTCGCGTTCTACCAGCGCATCGAGAACTTCTTCAAGCCCTCAAGTACATCATCCTAGTCCTGATTTTGATTAGTCTCCTGGTACTATTGAGAGCGCGATGGACTCCCTCTACGACAAACTGCTAGATGCCTGTGTCGAATACGGACCCCTCATCATGGATCTTTGCGTCTGCCGCCAGTGCGGTGTCAGTCAGTTTGTTGTCGTGCCCGTCGAGCGTGGCTTTGAAGGCGGACTTTGCCCTGAGTGCGGCAAACCCGGACTCGATCAAGTAGAGGTAGAGCCTTGAAAACACTGGTACTCAACGATGTCCATGTGCCTTTCCACAGTGCCAAGTGGCAGAGGAAGGTGGAGGAGTACATCACCAAAGATCAGCCCGACAAGATCGTCCTAGCCGGGGACATCGCTGATTACCACGCCCTGTCGCAGCACCGCCGCAACCCCAAGTGGGAGGACAACCTTGAAACCGAAGTGGCCGCGCACGGCAACTGGCTCGATGCCCTCCGCAGCCTAGCTAAGAAGGCCGAGATCGTCTACATCGAGGGCAACCACGAAGCGCGTTGGAACAGTTACATCCAGAACCGCGCCCCCGTGATCCGCAACCTTGGCGTTGACTGGCCTGAGTATGTGGGCATCGCGGACTTCGACATCCGCATGGTCAGGTCAGGCTACAAGGTCGGCTGCGGTCAAGGGCAAAAGGTCGCTATCTATCACGGCCACGAAGGGCGGCTCGGGTCGAGCAAGTTCGGTGGCGGGTTGGCCCTGCGGTTCGCGCTCAACCACGGCTGCAACGCGCACATCGGGCACACCCACAAACAGGGTACACTGTTCGGCCAGTGCGGTAAGAAGCTCGTCTACGGTCACGAAGGTGGCTTCGGCGGCGATCTCCGCAAACCCGCCTTCGACTTTGTTCGGGGGCGCAACATCGACTGGGTTCTTGGGTTCACGGTTTACGACTCAGAGCAAACTCATTCACCTCTCCCCAAGTTCATCAAGGTGTGAAGTTCTACCTCCGCCTTGTCTTCACCATCATCCACCTCGCAACGATACTGATGCCTAAGAAACGCACTCAGAAGATGCCGAAGAACTTCTCCGTCAAGAGCGGGGACAAGTCTCCTTCCGGGGGACTGACCAAGAAGGGGGCTGCCCGCTACCGCAAGGCAAACCCTGGATCGAAACTCCAAACGGCTGTCACGACCAAGCCGTCGCAACTGAAGAAGGGTTCCAAAGCCGCCAAACGACGCAAGAGCTTTTGCTCTCGGATGTCGGGCATGAAGAAGAAGCTGACTTCAGAGAAGACCAAGCGCGATCCGAACAGCCGCATCAACAAAGCACTCCGTAAGTGGAACTGTTAGTCATGCCTGGACACTACCCCAAGGGCAAAATGAAGCCCGCCAAGAAAGCCCCCATGAAGAAGCCGCGTGTCACGAAAAAGAAAAAGTGACCGCGCAAGTAAACTTCCAGGGCCGTTGACCCGAGGCCGGGTGCGCCGTAAGCAGCGTACTCGGCCACCCCGACCATGTTAATACTAGGAATCGACCCCGGCTACCGCTCTCTCGGACTCGCCCTTGTGGACACCGAGAATGGGGACATCGTTTGCTCCAAGACGATTGACTGCGGAACCAACCCGATGACGCAGCACAAGCTCCTCAACCTAGCGCTGGACGATTTGTTGGATGACCACCCCGACATCGAGTTGGTCGCCACAGAGCGTCCGCCGTTCGGCTTCTCTGGGGCAGCCGGAGGTAAGACCGCTTGCCTAATGTGGTGGGTGCTAGGAGGGCTGGGATCGTGGGCCGCCCGCCGGAAGATCCCGTTGCGCGACATCACCCCCAAGGCACTCAAGAACTTCGCCGTTGCCACAATCGGCAAAAGGTACGAGGATTGGCCTCAAAAGGGAAAGTACAAAACTCGCAGCGAAAAGAAGTGGGGTATGGCCGAGGCTGTCAAAAAGTTGACCGGGGCCAACGAACATTCCTCAGACCACGAAGCCGACGCTGTGTTGGCCGCATTTGCATTGAAACCATGAGTCTACCCAACCCCTCCGAAGAGATCCAGAAAGGCCCGCGTCCCGACCCAGTGCGGGAACGCCTCGGGCACGACCCCGACATCATGCGCTACTCCCTGGCAGAGCTTGCCGGGGACATCTGTGATCGCACGGGCGCAAGCACTGAGTGGCCCGATGTCCAGGTGATGGCGATGGGCTGGGCCGCCGCTGCCCGCGAAGCCGCCTCGTTGCTGCGCCAGAAGGTGATCGAGACCCAGGAGTACGCGATCCTCTGGTGCGACGGCAACCACGACAAAGCCAACTTTGAGATCGTGCAGTCGGGCAAGTTCCGCCGCTTGGACTCCCGAGTGCGGACGCTGACTAACGAGATGAAAGCCTACGAAGAGCGGCTGCGCGAACTAGCCCAAGCCCTGGAAGGTTAGCACTTACAGTTCAACCTGTAACTCCGCCACTCGTTGCATTTTTCGCATCGGTAGAGTGGTCGGATTCTTTGCGAGGTGTAGCTGCCCACAGGAGAAATGCAGTCGAGGCAGATGTCCAAGTGCTGGTCGATGCCGCAGCCCTCGCATATCTTGACAGGCATCTCGACCCAAGCCTGTCTCTCTTCGTCGGGCACAAGGGCCACGCCGTCGCGCACGATGCAGCCGGGCCGACCCAGCCTGTAATCGGCTCTAGTGCGTCCTTGAAGTTTAGCGGATCTTTGGAGCGCACAGTAGTAGCAGAGTTTAGCTGCGGTCTCCTCTTTATCCCCTGGGTCGATGGTCTCGTAGCAACTTTTGCAACGCGCCTTCTTGGCTCTGCTGGCCCTCTTACTTGCGTTCGTACAGTCTTTGCAAGAAGGGCGGAGCTTGCCCTTATTGCTATCCATTAAGAAGTCGTGTAACTCCTTAGTTACACCGCAGTTTGCACAAGTCTTAGTCTTCATACAGGGCTTGGTAGCACTCGCTATATGCTACGCCGAAGTATGGGGAGTGGTCATCAACATTGTCGAGCCATGCCCTAGCGTGTGCCCACTCATGGGCCAGGGTCTCGATGGCCTCGTCATCCGTGATGCCCTTGGCGATTCGGATGATGAACCTGTCGGGGTTGGACTTCTTCTCGCAAGTGCCCCAGCAATCCTTCAGGGCGCAGCGGATGATCTTGACCGGGTGAGCAAGAGGGACGAGAACCCGCAGGGTATGCACTGCGTCGTTGAACTCTTTACTGGACCGCCTGTGTACCTTCATCACTCGGCGCGGAAGACTGGTCTAGAGTGAGTCCAACTCATACCTCCCACGCCTCCCGACGCGCCTCGCACTCGGGTTGCACGGAGCAGTAGCCCTGGCAGGGCATGAAGTTCTTGTCGCCCTTCTGCTTGCGGTCCCAAAGCTCCGGGTAGAACGGGCCATCCCACGCACCGACACGGCGCTTGACATTCACCAGTGCCTCTTGCAGATGCTCGGGGAGAACATACTGCGCCTTGAGACGCTTGTATCGCTCCTTGGGAGTCTCGCGGTTGAGGTAAATCAACAACGCGCCAGCATCCGTAGTGCCCTTGAGATCCGAGTACACGGCAAGCTGATCCAGGTTGCCCCAGATGTCGCTCGCTGGCTCGATGATGTCCTTGGTCTTGGTCATCCCCAGTGCGTGTTTGGTCTTGATGTCCGCCATGATGTAGTGCGGGACACCAGGGATAAACCACTCCGGGTCGAGGCAGCGCAACTGTAGGTCGATGTGGCCCTGCTGCTTGAAGCCGTCAGCCTTGGGCCACCAGTCCATCGTAAGGTCAACCTCCTCCTCGATCTCAAGGTGGAACGCCTCCTTGGGCAGCGCACTCAGGAGGGCTGCGTAGGTGAGGTTGTGATGGAAGTGCCCCGTGGCGAACAACATTCGCGGCAGATCGTCCCCCTCAGAACGACCGTATCCCTGCGCGATCAGTTGCGTCATTGCCGCGCAGTTGATGCCACCCGAAGGTCGCACACAGGGCTTCTCCTCCCCTCGCAGGAAGGAGCTTTCAAGGTCATCCATCAGGAGTTCCTTGGCTTTGTCGAGGTGCGCCTTGTCCATGTTCGCCATACCGTGGTGGTAGGCTTCAACGATCAGGTGCGACCACGAAGAGTATTGTTTCTTTTCTAAAACCATAGTGCTGACAGGAAAAAAGGGTGCAGCCCCTGGAGGAAGACTGCACCCAAACCCTAATGAGTAACCTACTTGACGGGACGGAAGTTGTACTTAGCCCAGGGATCGCCGTTCTGGTTGGGCTGGTGAACGACCATGATGTTGATCTTTTCACCCACCCAATCGTTGATCGACTTATTGGCTCGCTCCTTCGCGTCCGGCCAGATCGCCGCAATCAGTTGGAAGTGCGCCGACATCGGGTGCGGGTCAGTCGGGTTGCTGACATTGACATAGCTCTGGAGAGGCTCTGCGTGATCCGGGCACTCGTAGCGCACCTGGAGGCGGGCCTTGACACCCTCTTGATCCTCAAAAGGTTCAAAGGCTTGAACGCTAGTGATGACGCAGTTGTTGTAGCTACCTTCAGGAGTGATCGGTCGCTTACCCTTGGCAGCGTCCTCACTCACCTGTGCAGACAGGATTTCTTCGGCATTGAAGCTCATTTTTCTGATGCTTGGTTAAGTTTTTCGATGATGGAGCGCAGCCCACTTGGTGTGTCGCCGCCCCCCGAGAGTTCTGCGAGTGATCCAGCGAGATTCTTGACCGCCGCAGAGTAGCGGACGGCATCGCTAGGATCGGCAGCCCGCATCTGCTCAAGCATATAGCGGGCGTTCTGTTCGATCAACCTTTGGATCGGGATTTCTTCGGTCATCGCAGTAGGGGTGGGCCAGCTTGCTGGAACAAACTGGCCCGTCTCGTTCGTAGAGGTGTCGGACCACTTCTACTGTGAGGGAGGTGGGATAGCTTGCGCCAACAAGCCAGCCCTTTCGATCTGTTCCTCGGTGACACGCCATGCACACACCGAAGAACAGTCCGAAGGTTTTGTGGCGGGCCAGTTTCAACTCATGGCCCAGGAGCTTCACAAGGCTAAAAGAACTTAGGGAGTCTTGGACATACACGCGAATGCGTATCGGTAGCTACACATCCGCCCAAGTCTCCCCGTGTCCCCCTTCTGCAACGAAGTCTACTTGGTTGAGTCGGGAGTCAGGGAAGGCAGCGTTGGCCGCCTCTCGCAT
>Ga0208019_1000364_pt1 | contig 24904 bp, 30 predicted proteins | sample CB_VirMetaG_5_FD_184540 | JGI IMG/M metagenome (GOLD analysis project Ga0208019, IMG submission 184540) | Freshwater to marine saline gradient viral communities from Chesapeake Bay - CB_1508_1D Viral MetaG (SPAdes) (version 4) | ecosystem: Environmental > Aquatic > Marine > Coastal | place: USA... | reverse complement strand
CTGCAGCTTGGTTACTTGAACGACGCTACCTTTATAGACTCAACGCACCAATGGACATTCCAGAAGAAGAACCAGCCAAGAAGACAAGCGACCCAGTCGAACTATTGAAGAACCAAATCGAAGACCTACAGAAGGCTATAGCTTCAGCTGCAGCCGCCCAGTCGTGGCAAGCCTACGCAGCCCTTCAGCGTCAACTTGTTTCGATGGTTTCAGAACTTCGGAGCATAGAAGGCGAAGACACCGAAGACGGGTTGGAGCGCATGACGGACGAGCAGCTTATCGGACAAATCGAAGCTGCCGTTCTGTCAATGCCCCCAGTACTTCGTCAACGACTACAAAACCGTTTATCCATGGATACTTCCAATGTCGTCTCATTCAAAGGAAAATAAAATGTTGATAGTGTTAGGCTTATTGGGTGGGGTAGCCCTTACGACTTCCGCTTGGGTTGTCGTGGAACGAAACAAGCCCGAGCCCGAGTCCATAAATGTCGAAGACATCGTGAAAAGTACAATCGCCCTTCATAAGCCAAGCGAGAACCTAACCGAGCCCGACTTGTTGAAGGTTCCATGTTCATCGGAATATATCGCCACGAATGGGGACCTACTTTGTCGGGAAATGTTCTGTCGAATGACAACCAGGGGAATCGATTCGAAGACAAGTGGGGGCGAGTGCGAACAAATATCCAACATCCAGAACAAACTTGTCATTCTCAAAGAGTGTTCCAAACTTGGGGAAGCCTATAAAGAATGCGTCGAGCTATTCGATAGACGATTATGATGGACGAAGGAACAAGCGTTTATATTCGGTTATTGGTTCGGTTCTTCTTCACAAAGGCGGACGAATACGAAATGCCCGAAGCCCAACAGCTTGAGACGGCTATCATATTGGTCGCAGAGCTAGCCAAAAGCTTGAAGATGAACAAGCCACAAATACACGACCTATTCTCAAAGGTGTTTGATGATTGACCTAACCCGTCAAGTTCTCCAGCTGAAGCGTAGGGCGGCTATCAATCCGTTGTCCTACTTCAGACCAACGCCCCCCCAATTGACCTTCCTCAAAGACCCCAGCCCAATCAAACTTCTATTGGGTGGGAACCAAGTGGGGAAGACAAGGTGTTCAGTCATGGAGCTTTTATATCGTGCGCTTGACTGTCACCCATATTTAAAGACGGACCCAGCCCCAAACGAATCGTGGCTTATCACCCATAGCCACGACCAATCGAGAACCATTCAGGAAAAGCTGTTCGAAATGATACCCGAAGGGATGTTGATGGACGATTGTGTCTTCATTCCTGGAAAGGGATTTAGGGGTCAAGTTCCAATCGTTCGATTCAAGAACGGGTCAATCATCCGTATAAAGACCGCCCAACAGGGACTTGGGCTAGCTTCCGCTTCCATTGGGTTCGTGGCAATAGACGAGCCAATCCCCGAAGCTGTATGGGGTGAACTAGCCGCGCGTGTTCTTCGTGGCGGAGCTGGAGGAAAGACGGGCACAATCGCCATAACCATGACACCGGTTGGAGAAGATGTTGGTTATTTAAGACGAATGGTTGAAGACGGGAGAATCTCATGTCACCGAGCCCCCCTAACCGTCGAAGACACGACACCCTTGGATTGTGAACCCATGTTGAGTCAGGCCCAAATCGACAATATAGCGTCCACCTACCTTCCAATCGACAGGGAAGCACGCTTGAACGGGTCGTGGGATGTTGGAATCGACCCGAAGCAGCTTATCTTCGACAACTTCGACCCGTCCATGATAAGCGGTGCACCGGTCCCAAGTGGAGGGGACTACAAATTCGCAGTCGGTATCGACCATGGAAGCCAGCCAAACAGCCAAGTCGCAGTCTTAGCGGCTATCGACATGACCGACTATCAAGAACCGAAGGTCTATGTCCTTGGTGAATACACGGGAGGGGCTTCGAGCGCAGAACATCATGTTCGAGGCATATTGGAAATGTTGAAGCGCCACCATGTCGACCCATCGATGTGTACTTGGACCGGAGATGGGGCCCATTATGCGGGTCGTGGTCAAACTGGATTCAAGATGTCGAACGGGATGTTAATGCGAGCGTTCGAACGAGTCTTGAACCTTCCACCAAGGGGGCTACCATTTACCATTAGAACGGCCCTTAAATTCAAAAGTTCGGTATATTACGGTTCTAGTGTGCTATATAGCATCATGGCCAAAAATCATTTTTATGTGAGACCTGAATGTTCCCAATTGATTCAGTCCTTACAACGCTATACATTCAAGCGAACCAGTTCGCAAAAGTCGACGGACCCCCATGGGCACGCAGTCGACGCCCTACGCTATTGTATTCTTCCAGTCGTCCACCAAAGGTTCACCCCACCCGCTAGAATCAGGATGTATTAATGTTAACTTACACCTACCCCACCAAACCAGTCGCACCGAACAACCTAGACCAAAAGCGTTGGGAATTCACCAGCCTTCGAAAACGCATGTTGACAGGAGCTTGGGACCAAGACCTAGAAGACGAATTGGCACGACACCTAAGCCCAGACAGGCGAGAATCGTGGGGCCCTTCGGACCTGAGTTCTAACCCATTCGAACAGGTTACCCGTCAATTGTCTGTTCTCTATACGGATAGCCCAACGGTCACAGCTGGAGCGGCTGACATTTCGGCCTTGGTAGGTCGTGAGGGATACGCAACACGGGCGGGTCTATGGCCGTTAATGCAGCGTGTTCAACAAATGGTCCTTGGTCTTCGGGAAACTGTTGTTCGGGTGGAGGTTATTCCCCACACTAGAGGGGTTCAACCTGACACCCCTGGACTGGTCTATCGGTGCGTGACCCCTGACAATGTCTATTGCGAAGTCGACCCCGACCAACCAGACATCCCAGTCTACTATCGAGAATACCGAATTCGATTGAATCCAATAACCAACGAACAAGAATGGGTTTGTGATGTCATCGACATTCGAAACATGAACGAGCCCATGTTCGGGATGTTCTTAGCCAACAAGGATGGTTCTTTGGGCGAGGATGTCAGCGAACTATATATGGGACATCCAACCCATAGGGGCGCAGACTTCCCATTCCGAAACGCATTGGGCCAACCATTCCTTCCGTTGACGGTCTATCATGCTGAAAAAACGGGTGAACTATGGAACTTCCTAGACGGAAACACCCTTGTCTATGGTTCTTTGAATAGTGCGGTCCTTTATACCATGTTCCTTCATTGCGTCCGAGACAATGCTTGGGCTCAAAAGTACATGCTTGGGGCTTCGGTCGCTGGACTCAACGCCATGGACCAAGACCTTGTTAGTCGTCGTGCAGCTGTTTCGACGGACCCATCGTCTATTCTCATTCTTCAGAGTGACCCCGACACAACAGGACAACCGCTTGTCGGAACCTTCAGTCCACCAATAAAGCCGGACGAGCTGTTGGAAAGTGTCGCCAAGTACGAGCTGCGGGTGGCCGTGTCTAGTGGAATCGCTCCCGAAAGTTTAACCCGACAGAATGCCGACCCAAGAAGCGGATACGCCCTTTCGATTGACCGAGCCGGACAACGGGAAGCCCAACGCAAATACGCCCCAGTTTTTCGAATGGGTGACGAAGACCTGTTGGCCAAAAGTGCAGCTCTTTGTAACCGATACTTGGGCACGAACCTACCAGAAAGCGGGTATCGTGTCAGCTATCAGTCGTTGGCACTTGGACCGGAGGAGCTCAAAGCTCAAAGAGAAGACATCTTGGCCAAACTACAAGCTGGTCTTATCTCACCCATTGACGCAATACAAACCCTTAACCCCGACTTGGACCAAACCGCAGCTGTCGAACTTCTACAAAAGATTCGACGGGAGCGGGCCGAGTATCTATAAACAAATGGAGACCCACCCATGAAAACAATTGAACACGAGGGACAAACCTATGTCCTTAAGACCGATATGGAAAATGCTATTCAAACCCGTCTACAAAAGATGTCAGCCCGAGCCGCAGAAGCCGAACAGCAAGCCGCCCAGCTCCAAGACACAATCGACGGAATGAATGGACGACTTGGAGCGCTTGACAACCTACAGTCCCAAATCGACCAATATAAACAACAGCTTGAGCAAGCGAACGGGCGGTTCGACCGATACCAAACTGTTTCCAAATTTGGAATGACGGACCCCGACCAAATGGAACTCATTGAATGGCAATATGAGAAGACCATGTCGAAGCGTAACAAGAAGGACCAACAGAGCCTTGGGGATTGGTTGGAAGGGTTGGTTCAAGACCCATCGACCGCACCAATCGCCCTTCGACCCCATCTTCAGGCCCTAGCGCCAAAAGAAGCCCCACAAGCGCCACAAGAAGCGCCACAAGAAGCGCCACAAGCAGCCCAAGCGCCTCAAGCCTTACCCCAACCCCCACGAATGAATAATGGGGCTATAACCGCACCCCCAACGACTGAAAACCTTGTCGAACGAGGTCTTCGGGACTTGGACTTCTACCGTGAAAACAGAGAAGCAATTAAGAAAGCATTTTATAACCGATAATAGGAGACCATCATGGCAGCTGTTGACCTTAGCGCTTCGAGCGCATTCCCCGTAATTAAACTTATTTCGTCCGTTGGAACGACCCAACAAGAAATTATTCTTCCCCCTGGAAAGATAAGAATTTCAGCTGGTTCGGATGTTCTAATCGACATTGCGACTTCGGGCGTATCCGATGGTGCAGCTATGCCAGCCGACAAGCTAGCAATTCCAGCGGGTAACCTTTTGGAGCTGGACTTGGGACATTCCGGTGGCGACAAGGTCACTTCGATAGCCGTAGCCGCCCAAACTGGAACAGCTGATATTAATATCGTGTTGGAGCGAATTTAAGATGGCTAGATTTAGATTTCCAACTGGTGGAGGGGCCGCCCCTTCAGCTGGTGCATGGACTGAAATATCAAGTGGGGACCTAACCACCAACGCCCAATCCTATACAACCTTTAACCTAGCAGCTTCAGCGCTTGAGGGTTACGCCCATCGAATCAACATTGGAGCCGATGTTGGTGGCGTATCGAACACGACGAGAATGTCCGAATGTGGGATTCTAACATTCGACACGGGTATCAGCCTTGACACCCTGACAGCTGCTGAAGGTTCAAATGGTGTTGTGCAGTTCCAATTTGAACCTGCTGGGGTTGATGATCAATCGGTCTATTATACCGATGTCGCTAGACCTCAAACAGTCATGTTATGGTGTGGCTTCGATGGTCCACCTTTCGTTTCAGGCGATATGGTATATTTTGGTCACGGCTTACAATGTCGACCAAATCTAAACCAGACCAATAACGAGGGATGGTATAACCAAACCCGAATCATGAGAACCCAAGGAACGACGACCGCCCCACAGGGTTCGAGCTATGGCTTTGGGTATCGCTTCCAAAACCTTCAAATGACAGCTACTTTTGGCAAAAGCTATTTAACATCTACGGAGCTTGGAATAAGCCAAGTCGATTGGAATGGGGCTATCTATAGAGACGATGTCGGTTATGATGACTTCGCCATGTTGGGAACAATTAGCCAAGTTAGCGACGGACTGAACACTAAGACGACGACGAGTAGCGAAACCATAAAATTAGGTGTCGCCTTCCAAGTCGCCCTTTCTAGTGACAACACGGTTATGGGTTGGGATTTTAATCTAAAGTGGCGAAAACTATTAAGTTCATGATATAAACAGTTATGGGGCTTCGGTCCCTAACATCCGAATGGGGTACGGTCGCACCGGTAACAGCAGAACAGCCCTTGAAACCTCAAACCACCATTCATTCATAGGAGCCAACCATGGCTATTTCTAACGGTATTACCAATACCTCTTTAGTGGGCGACCTTCGTTTAGCCCAAATGATCTCACAAGAAATTCGACTTCTTCTTCGTGATGTTAACAACCTCCGAAACACCCCTTACATCGACTTCGTCGGTTCCATCAACGGTGCGGGTTCTGATACCATTCGTGTTCGTAAAGCTGGACTAGACGGTCGAGATGTCTTCGCAGCTCTTGCTTCAGAAGATGACGCAGCTTCAAACACCGCATTAACTGACGGTTACGCGGATGTTGCTGTCGTTCGTGCGGCCCTTCGTTATCAGCTCACCGACTTAGCCGGCTTGACTGAGTTCCAAACACCAAATGGTATCGATGTCTTCCGAATCGCCCAATCCATGGCGGGTTCATATGAAGGTTACTTTGCAAGCCTTACAGCTGACACCATTGACGACTTCACCGCAACCGCTGGAACTTCAGGTGCGGTCTTCACTGTTGACGCAATGTTGGACGGTATCTTCACCCTTGAGAAGGCCGATTCTAACCGTGGCGTTCCTGGACCATTCGCAGCTATCCTTCACCCCAAGCAGCTGACAGAGCTCCAAGACGACCTTCGCAATGAGTCAAACAGCATTTTCGCTTATAGCCCAGCCACCTTGGAAGCTATCAGCGCAAAAGGCCCCGGCTATGTTGGCCGCTTCCTTAATGTTGACCTGTACAGCTCAAGCTATGTTAACACCGATGGTTCAAGCGACCTTAATGGAGCTATCTTCGGTGTCGGTGCGTTGGGTTATGCTACTGGTGTTCCAAGTGACATTCCAGGGGCGGCCGACTTCATGCAAATGGGCGACATCATTGTCGAGATGGAGCGTGACGCAGCTACTGCTTCTACCATCGTTATGGGCCATGCTTATCTTGGTATGGCTGTCCTTGAAGACGCACGAGGCTGTCAGCTTATCTCAGTAAGCTAACTTTATTAAAGAGACCCACTTTTTATGGGGTGGGGCTTGGGATATAGACTAAGAAGTGGGTCTCGGTCTTTCGTCCCTTGTTCTACCCCATTCTAACCTTCCATAGGAGACCCACAATTATGGACTATTCATCAATCGCCCAACCATGGGCCCAGCCAAGCGGCCAAACACCCCGACTACCAGTTCGGGCTAACTTCCCCATTTTCCTGAAACACCATGGGAAGGGATGGCGCTTTGAATACCTGACAAGCAAAGGAAAAGGAAAAGCTGCCGACAAGACAATCGGAGCTTGGCTTCCAAATATACAGCTCGAATACGAGCGTCCAGGGGTGAACGGTATACGAACCGATGGTCGAAACATTGACAGCACCCTTCGACATGCCAATCTCAACAAAGACGGCTATACCGTTATTCTTCCTCACCAAGCTGACTTCCTCCGAGTCTATCCAGCCCAGAACGGCAAATACTACACGACCAAGTTCTTCAAACTTGAGAACATAGCCGGCGAGCTTATCAAAACCTTGGATAAAGAGGCTTGGGCAGAATTCAGAATTCAACTGATACTTGACGGTGTTATTCGACAACCCCATCCAACCATCTTGGAGCGGATTCGAATTCAACGAGCCCGACACATCGACCGATATATCAGACAACAACACATTCCAGAGCTAGCCGCCAAAATGAAAGCCATCGAAGCAGAAGTGAAAGGGATGTCCGAAGCAACCAAACTTATCCAAGAGAAGGGGCGTGATTATTATGTCGAACTTCAAAAGTGATAGGGAGGCCATGGACCGAGCAGCTGCGAAAATGTTGGAAGCCCAACGAAAGGCGGGAAACACACAGGTCACGCACGAACAGGTCAAAAAGCGAATAATTGAAGCCGTCAACAGGAGACGATAATGTCGACAGATTCAACCCCTTACAGTTCAGATTCAAGAACGGTCGAGCTTTTACAAAGAGAAGCGACCAATACAACCGACATAACCATCCATCGAAATGGGGCTGTCGTGGGGTTGGATTCGGGCAGCTATACGCTCATTAAACCGGATGGGACCAAACTTGTCGACGCTGCAGCTGTGACGATTGTCGCTAATGTGGCGAGTTATACCCATTCAGCTGCTAGCCTACCCAACACCCTGACATTGGGCGAAGGGTATATCCAAGAATGGTCCCTAAACATAAGCGAACTGACATATGTGTTTCGACGAACCTGTTCTGTTGTTCGTCGTCGTCTTTATCCGGTTGTCTATGATGGCGACTTGACCAGCGTTTATTCGGACCTTGCAAGTCTACGCCCTTCCACCTTGTCGAGCTATCAGCCTTACATCGATGACGCTTGGTTCACCATCATTCGACGACTCAGAACCGAAGGTGGGGGGCTGGAATACCTTGTTATCAGTCCTGAAAGCATGTTTGAAGCCCATCGACATCTCACCCTCTATTTGATTTGGCGTGACTTCCACAGTTCACTTGGACAGTCGAATGGGCGATACTTGGACCTATCCCAAGAACACTACAAGTTATATCAGGATGAATGGAAACGAATCAACTTTATCTATGATTATGACCACGATGGAAAAACGGACGAGCCCGACATGAGAACGGCAAAGACCCCAGTCGTCTATCTTTCCAATCCCGGACGATTTGGTCGTTTCCGTTATAGGTCCACGAGGTACTGATGGCGTTATCTGTCTCACAACTTCGGGCAGCTGTAGCCACCCAAGTTCTAACGGTTTCAGGCTTCAGCGAGTCACGAATCCCACCTGACTACTTCGGACGAAATGAAAACAGTGTAGCCCATAAGAGGTTCGCTGTTCAGATGTCGACATCGAACGCCATGCCAGAACGACAACGAAGGTCTATTGGGGTTATGATGGAATCAATCGTTCGGGTCAAGTTCGCCTACCGTTTACGACCCAAAGACGCCTATCCAACGGACTACGACTTGGCCATGGACACCGAACAGGATGTCATTAACGCAATAATAGCGAGCTATGCTTCCGTTCGTCCAGAAGTCGAGATAAGATATGCACGAACCGTTCGTGACATAACGGATTCGACCGAATACATGTTATTCGACATTGAATTCACCGCTTACCACACTATTCCAACCTAGGAGAGAATAAAATGGCTTATTCAACCGTTCCAAAGGCCAAGAAAGACGGCCAAATCGTCTTTAATGACGGCACAACCCCAACACCTGCAAGTCTACAAGTCGCTTATGAAGAAGGGAACTTCACCTTCGACAAGCCAGTCCGAGACGAAGTCGTCGTTCGTGACCGTGGCGTGATAACTACAGTTCGACAAGGTGACGAACAGCCCATCACAGGTTCTTTCAACTTTTACATGAGAGAATTCACCGATACCGCCAATGCTGGTTCTATTCAGGACTTCATCAACAAAACCGGAAACTACGCTTCCAATGTATCTACTGGTTCAGGTGGTTCGGTTTATGTCGAACACCATGCAGTCGATATGGTTTATACCGTCGAAGGTACCGACTTCGGAGACGATGCCGACCATGTAGCGACCTTCTCAAAATGTGTTTGTGTTCTGTCCTTCGCTGAAGGTGACCCCAACGCATTCACCTTGAACTTCACCTGTTACGGTGGCGTGACCTTCACAGGCCCAACCTAATAACGATTCAATGGAGACCCACCCATGAATAAATTCAATCTGGGGTCTTTGGGGGAACATTCCCCCAAGGTCCCTTCGTCACTTGCTATTATTTTCGAGTTAGTCACGAGCTGGAGCGAACAACCCGACCGAACTAAACTTGGGTTTATTTGCGCAGCTGCAATTGCTCATTCAGTCGACCACCCAAAGAAGCCACGACACAAGACCGCCATGTCTATATTGGATTATGGGCGGGATTCAATCGAATGGCTGTTAGGGGCTGGGGTTCCAATCCCTGACATCTACAGCTATGGTTCTTTGGTTCTAGCCCTTTCAATGGAAAAGCTCCCGACACAAAAGGGGGTCGATGAGAAGGCCGATTTTTTGTCTCAACCCGAAGGGGACAACTTGAACACCTAGGGTTGACCATATCCCTTCGATGGGGGAAAGACCCGTTCTGGTTCGCAACCCTAGATAACGACAAACAAGAGCTTTTAATCGCTGAATATACGCTAGCCCACGAAACTTCGAAGCAGAAAGAACGACGAAAAGAACGCATAACCCAAGAGCGAATTAACAATCAATTGGCTATATTGAAGGAAAGGCGGGAACATGGCGAGCGCTAGACGATTCACAAGTATTAAAGGGAATGCACGGGTAACACTGGATGGTCCCTACAAAGAGATCTTCGAAGATACCCTTCGTCGTGCTTACCCTGACATCGTGAAAACACTTGAAGCCACGGTGACAAAAATCAAAGACGATGCCCAGAAAGAATGGCCAGTCCGTCGAAAGAACTCAAAACGCAGTGTCGACGCCTTCGAGATTCGGTTCGGATTGACCAACGATGGAATAACCGTATCACTAGAGAACGATGCACCCTACGCAGCGGGTATCCTTTCGGGTAAGGTCAAGCCGAGCTTGAACCAGACAGGACAGGAAACAACGGTTCCTCCGAACCATCTTGTCTGGTGGGCTTTATTATGGAAGCCAGCTAAGAACGCAACAAATATTGTCGTCAATGCCCTAGCGGACGAACTAATGGACGAGATTAAGAAGGCAAAATAATGGCTGATGTAAATAAGACAATCCAAATTAAAATTGAAGCCCAAACCAAGGCCCTAGAAGAAAAACTTCGTCGTATTCCTGGAATAACTGAAGAACAAGTTCAAAAGATGTCTGCGGAAATGCGAGAACATTTTCGAAAGACAGAAGAAGCCGCAGCTCGTTCATCGAAACGGATTGGGGCAAGTTTTAAGAAAGCTGGCCAAGCCATGGCGACATTGGGAGCGGGGGTTGCTGTCGCTGGGGCTGGGGTTATTGCGTTCGGACAACATCTAGCCGACCTATCGAACGAACTTGTCGACGCCTCCACCAAGACAGGTCTAACCGTTGAAAACTTAGGTGGACTTCGTCTAGCGGCTGAAGGGGCTGGGGTTGCTTTTCAACAACTAGAACCCGGCCTTATCAAACTGTCAGGAGCAATTGTTGACGCTTCCCAAGGTACGGGACCAGCTGCGGAAGCCTTTACACGCTTAGGTATCAGTGCAACGGATGCAGAAGGAAACTTGAGAAGTGCTGACGATGTCTTCAACGAGATAACGGCCACCCTTGCACAGGTTGAGAACCAAACCGAAAAGAACGCTTTAGCTATGGACATCTTTGGAAAGGCAGCAGGACCCGCCCTTCTACAGTCCGGAGCGCTTGACAATATGCAAGCCTTTAACCAATTAGCAAGTGAATTCGGAATAAATATGGCCGCTAATAGTGCTGAAATGGGGTTGTTTCAGCGAGCCATGGCCGAAATACAATTGGTCCTTCAAGGGGTTGGGGCTGAAATTCTAGCCAATGTCACTGGAACAGCTGAATTAAGCGATGGACTATTCAAAATATCCGATGGGATTGTGTTCTTTGGTTCAATCGCTGGGGATGTCATTAAAGCAGTTATAGCGAACTTTAGTTTAATGTCCCGTTCAGTCGAAGCCGTGTTGACATCCATATCAGGCTTGGGAATGGCGACAGTAAAAGTCTTTGAAGGGGACTTCGGAGCAGCTGCCCAACTTGCCCAAAATGCTATATCTGAGACCGGACAAGTCATCAAAGCCATGGGTGAAGATGTCGACGCTATTTTGAACCTTGGGGACGCATTTGATAAGGCAAGTGCGAAGGTGTCAGACCTTCAGAAACTACGAAAAGAAATAATAGAGCAATCAGCCAGCCAAGCCCAAGCCGACCAAAGAGCAGCACGAGCAGCCCAAGACCTAGCAAGCGCACAAGAGAACCTCAAGCCACCAAAACAAGACGACAGCGCAGCCAAGGAACAAGCGAAAGCCCTTGAAGAACTGTTGGCCATTCGTCAACAAGCCGTCGAAGCTCTGATGACTGAAGAAGAATTGGAACAAATGCAATTCGAACAACGGCTAGCACGAATCGAAGAACTTCGGGAAATAAGCGGGTCAGTCGAAGAAGCCGAGATGGCAGCTATAGCCGTTCGGGATGAAATGGAGGCCAAATCACACAAGAAGCGATTGGCCGAAATCGCAAAAGAGACCGCAGCCCGTCAAGCGTTCGTTAGTATTATGACCAGTTCAGCCACGGCAGCCGCCAACGCAATCGAAAGTGTATTGGTGGACACGGGCAAGATAACCCAAGAACAAGCCCTAAAGCTGCACTTCCTCAAACAAACCGCAGCTCTAACCGACATTGCAGTGAACACAGCTGTCGCCATAACCAAGGCCAACGCCACCTTGGGCCCAATCGCTGGGGGTATCGCCACAGGTGCGTTAGTGGCTTCGGGAGCAGCTCAAGCTGCCGCAGTTATTGCCCAACCCCCACCCACCTTCGACATGGGGGGCTTGATTGGGAACATGGACCCACTTCGTCCAGGGGAAACAATTATTCGAGCCCAAAGAGGGGAAGCCGTCTTGGATGAATCAACCGTGAATCGATTGGGCGGTGAACGAGGGGTCGCAGCCCTACAAAGAGGTGAAACAAGCGGTCCCCAAGTCGTCGTTATTTCCCCATTCAAACACTTAGACCGTTATAATAGAAGCGCACTTCGACGACAAAGTGTTCTCACACGACAATTTAAACCAATTGGAAGCGGAGCTTACTAATGGGAACCGATAGAACACCCAACAACATGAGGGGCTTCATTTCGCCCTTAAAGTTCACGACCGATTCGTTCTGGATGGACGAGACAACAGCCCAACAGAACACCCCAAGGGCTGGGGTCCCAAGGGCTTCCCAAAATTCCCCCATGGTTCTTCAGGCTTCAGGCCTTATGGCTGAAGGGGATGTCGTACAGGTGCGAACGGTTAGAGCTGGACATGTTGGACTTGGTGGACGCTCCCAACTACAATGGAGACCGTCGACAAGTGGGGATTGGTATGGCCGAGACGCCTATAACTTTAACACTTGGTGGGAACGGGTTGTCGGTTCGAACACAATAAAGTTCATTCCAAGGGACTGTCTTCAGGCTTCCGATGGTTCGGTCTATATCTCAACCGAAAAACAAGAAAGTGGGGTCTTCGATGTTATGGTCATCAAGCGGTCGACCGATGGAACCTACTCAACCCCAATCAGCCTATATTCGAGTGACGCAGCTATAGCCGAAGACTTCTTATTTTCGGGTCTTTGTGAACTTGAAGACGGGTCGATTCTTTGTGTTCATTGGACCATCGATGGAGACGACGAGCTAGCCCAAGTCAATGTCCACAGAACCGAAGATGGGGGGGCAACTTGGAATCAAGTATCGACTGAAGCTATCCCCTTCGACTTCGCAACACTATCGATAGCCAATAAAGGTTCATTCGGAGCGGGAACGGCTGGGGTCGACCTGTCGGACATTCGAGTTCGTTCGATTGGTGGACAAACTGTTCTAACGGCCCATATCATCAAACACAACACGAGCGTAACCACTTTTAACATGGGGGTCTTGCTTCAATACATTTCGACCAACCAAGGCTTGACCTTCGACCTTGTCGCTCAGAATGACACGGGCGGGTTCTTATCCCATGGTCTTCAGGTGGTGAACGGAACCTTCAATGTGACCTATATCGAGTTCCCAGCGAGTCCAAGGGTGTTGGTCTTGGCTACTATGGCGAGCGCCACCAGTCCCATTTCGTCTTCGGTCAAGTACGACATAAGCACGAACACGCTTTTCGAAGGCGGAGCCCCAGGGGCGGCTTGGGAAGGTGAATTGTCTGTTTGGATTGATACCGACGGAACCTATTATGCTATAGCTAGACAAATTCAAGGTTCTACCCAAGGAGAGGACACGACACAAGTTTTCCAGTCGATTGACGGTGGAAAGAATTGGTCGGGGATGGGCGTAGGTGGAAGTGTTTTTGTCAATCAACCAGCCGGACAAATAAACAATTTTTTACTAGCCCCAAACCTATATCTAACGAACTTTGTTGGGTGTTCCCAAGGTGGAGAAGGGCTTGTCTTTCACAATACAGCTGGAACCGCAGCTAGTATCTACAATGAAATATTGGGATGTCTTCAGATAGGCGGCTATTCAACGGTCACGGCCCCACCTTACCAACTGTTCGCAGATGATACCCGTCGAATGAGATGGGCGATTAACTGGTTTGGTGTTCAATTGCCTGGTTTGGTTGGTTGGACAGCTGTGGGGGCTGGAGGTCAAACCCTCCAAAATGGATATGTCAACATAACGACGACAGCCATAACCCAACGATACTACAGTCGAACAGGTCTTTCAGGTGACCTATTGACTGGGATGGTCGCACGAGTCCATATAAAGGTCACAACGGGGACCATTCTCAAGCCGATTTTACAGCTACAAATCAGTGACGGGGTTGGGGTCTCATATCGTGTCAGCGTTCGGGCAAGTGCAACCCAATTAGACCTATACGACGAAGTGGCCGGAGCCCAAATCAGCCCCGTTCGTTCGGTCGACATGACACAAGAGACGGACATTTTAATCGGTCTATCGGATTCGAATGTCTACGCTTGGTATCGTGAAGCTGCGACAGGTTTGGTTCGTGCTTGGTCTTTGATTGGGAATAGCGCAAGCCTAACAAGCGGGACTCAAACCACCCAATACATGTATTTCGGAGCTATGGGGTCGGGTTCAGTGCGTGATATTTCGCTTTATGAAGCCCATGTCAGTTATGACACCCACACAGGACGCCAATTGGCTTATGGTCAAACAGATAGGGAGCTGTGGTCAAGACCTTATCCGGGTCTTGGGTACAATGTGAAACTGAATGGGGATTTGTTCATCTCAACAAGGGACGGAGCCACCCAAGAAGTGGACACATGGGACATTGAACCACGGTTCGACTATCCGTTGGAAAACATTGTCTACTCAATCAGCCCAACGACCCGAACGACATGGAGAACACCCGCTTCCGTTGGGGCTATTCCATCGTCACGCATAGCCCTTTATGTCGACCCTTCGCAAGAAGTAACCGAGCTGGAAAACGACATGTTGGGGGTTTGTCTTGAGAACATCAACTTCCAAAACTTCACCATTCGACGACATAATGGAAGCGCTTGGATAACGATTGGAACCGTCGACAATAACGCCTATTCGGGAGCCTTTACACGAACAGGGGCAACCATTCAGAGCTCCGCCACAAGTGGAACCATTCAACATCCCTACTTCTTTTACAATGAATGTAAGGGTTGGAGGGTTAAGCTGGACGATGGAGCGGGCAATGTCAAGTTCAGAACCATAGCTTCGAACAGTGAAGGACCGTTCATTGTGACATCGTCGAAATATGCGGTCCTAACCTTGGAAGGGGTGGACGGCACAGAACCCACAAGTGGAACAGCAACAATTATTCCGAATAGCTGTTGTGTTCTGGTTTATACAGACAACCAGTCCACTTCGTGGCGTGATACCAAGGCAATTGGGATTGAAATTTCGTCTCAAGAGACCGTCGAAGATTACTTCCAAATCGGTCTAGTGACAGCTGGCCCAATGTTCATTCCTGGACGACAATATGGAAGGGGCCGAAGAATCACAGAATCCCAAGGGGTTGAGGACACCGAAACGCTAGACGGTACTGTCTTCAGTCGAAACACGGGCAACAATGGACGGTCTATCCAAATCAGCTGGTCGGATGGAATCGATATTTCGGACCTGTACAGCGCCAACACCGAGCCCGACTATTGGAAAGGGTCGAACCGTGGGGACGCCTTGGCCAATGTTGGAGACGCTCCCAGTTCACTACAAGGGTTCTATCGATACCTAGAAGGCGGGGTTCACCAAACTGTCTATGTCCCTTCGTTTACAGGTTCCATCGATGGAGACAACCAAGTCCAAGTCCTGAACCGAAGGGGCGACCACATGACTTGTCGATTTGTCGACCCAGTTCAGATAACCAACATTGTTGGGGATGAACTTCAAGGTCTTGGGGCTGGGGAAGTGTTTCGAATCGCAACTATTCAGCTGGACGAAATCAAATGACAACATTTCGAAGGGTCTTAGACGAGAACGACTACAAAGGAGCCGATTTGGTTTGGCTTCTAGTCGTGGATTGGGGTGGAGCTCTATATCGGTTCTCAAACATCCCAATCGAAATCCAATATGACAATGGCGACTATCAGTTCCAAGGGCAGCTTGAACAACTAGACTACACAGAACAGTCCGATTTATTCCAAATATCGGTTGAGTCGAACAGCGTATCCCTAGCGGTGGTCTTTCCTCATGATATGGTCGCAGAGTTCCGAAATGGGCGTATTTTGGACGGTGCACGGGCCGAGCTTAGTTATGTCATGGTCCGAAATGGACAACCCCTTCAGACATGGGAAGAAAGGATTCTATTATTCGAAGGTGAGATAAGCCAGCCCATCATCGGAGACCCCGAAGAACCGTTGGGTTTTGCGGCTTTCAGTGTCGAACAACAGCCCTATGACATGTCAGGCTATATATTGGACCAAGACAATCTCATAAACATTTCGAAGTTCCCAAATGTCCCCAATGACTTGGGCCCTGGAAAGGCTTACCCTTTCGTCTTTGGGAATCCGTCCAACAGTATCAGAGCTGACGGAACCAATGTACCCAACCTCTATTCGACACCCGCTTATCCCATCGATTCAGAACATGGAGGTGGGGGTGGAGAAATCAACCACGATAAAATCATGATAGCCGGTCACAAGGTGGACGCAGCTACAGTTATGATTCGGGATGGGGACTATCGAATCACGACCCAACCCGTTCAAGAAGCCAAGGACGCCAATGGGGTTCTATATTCCTTCGTGGATGTCCATGGTTCACCAGTCTATGAAGCGGACGACTCAGGACATTCGAACAAGAGCTACTTTACTAGGTGGTACAACCCAGCGGGAGCGGGGACATATTCAGGTGGGCACCTAAACCCCTTCGGAGAAGGTATTTTGGAAGGCGGTGGGGACCTTGTCATGTTCGCCCTATCCAAGACGAAAATGTCTGTCGATTGGGAAGCATGGGGAAGCGTCCAACAGTTACTCAACACCTATCGGTTCGCTGGATATGTTAACGAACCACGGGTCACGGCTTGGGACTGGCTTAACCAAAACATTCTCCCGCTTATGCCCTTGTCCGTTGTTTCGGGTCCCTATGGCTTGAGACCTGTTGTCTATCTTCAGTACTTCCAGGGGCAACGAATCGCATTTACCACCCACATTCTGGAGGGTAGCGACTTCCAGAGAATAAGCGCACTTGAAGCGGCTGTCGGGCTGGATGAAATATACAATGTCATCGAGCTACGATACGCCAAAGACGGAACAAGCGGTTCTTTCATGTCCTATTATTCGATTGGGGCCGACTTGGAATACATACCCGAGACCATGGACTTCGATGGTTATGCGACCCTATCCCAACAGCGTTATGGGGTCCGTCGAAATGTCATTGAAACGAGCTATGTTTATGATACCGGGACAGCTGGACGGATAGCCCGATACCTACTTCGGGCGAACTGTCTAGTCAAAAGACGATTGACCTATAGAGCTGCGGCTAAATATGGTTATCTCATGATTGGGGATGTTATAGGGCTGACAAGTTCGTCTTTGTATCTCACCGAACAGATAGCCACAATCACTTCCAAGAAGTGGGACGGGTCGTCTTGGTTGTATGATATACTTATCGAAGACAACCCATATACAACACCAAGGGGGACATGATGTTGGTAGTATTGGACAGACAGCACAGTGGGCAAATAAACCGCCTAAATTCAATCGGAGCAATAGCCGATGTCGATGGGGATGGAGAAGAATCAATCCACGAAGCAGAAGCGTTTTGGACGGGCTATTTGTCCCTAGCGCTTGAACTGGAACTTCGACAAGAAGGAATCCATGTTATCCCCATTTCGGACGGTTCATATCCAGAACGACACGCACGGGTTAACGAATATGCAGCTCGTTATACGGGTCCTGTTGTTTACATTGCGCTACACTTGAACGCTGGGGGCGGTGATTATGGGGCGATGTTCTACGACCATCGGAGCGCAGCTGGAGCGGACCTAGCCGACAACATAGCCGAAGCCATGGAGAAGAACTTGTCCGAGATTCGGGTGGTTAAGAAGATACCGGCTAGCCCTTCGGATTGGACCAAGAATGCATATTATACTATTAAGGGCGTGAACCGACCCGTGGCGATATGCTCCGAACCTCTATTCATTGATTGTGACGCCCACAAGCAGTTATTGACCATCGATGGGATTCATCGACTTGGGGCGGCCATGGCGCAAGGTATCAAGACATGGGGGGCTATCTAATGGAACACGAAAGCCTATTAATGATGTTAACGGGACCCCTTTCGGGTCTAGCCCTAGCGGTCACGATGTTATTTGGGATTGGTCGAATGGTCTCAAAGTATGTTCCCCAATTGGTGGACAAACACATTCGACAAATTGACGAACAAATCGAAGCCAGCCGGAAAATTACCGAACGCCTGGACGCAATGAACGAGAGAATGAACGAACAGCACATTCAGACAAGCGAGATTATTCGAAATACTGCTTCCGGTCTTCATAAGCGGCTTAACCCCATGGAGAACGACTTGAAAGAGGTTCGAACATTCCTCAAACTAGATACCCAGTTCAAAGAGACCCACACAACAAACCACTAATCCTATTCGATGGAGAATAACATGGCCTTTAATAACGAAGCCCCTTTTCAGGTGCGTAAACACATCGCCCTTTTGAATGGCGTAAATGTTGAGACAATCGCAAATGACAAAACCCTTGTTCTGAGTGACTCAACCTATCAAGTTCTAAACGGTGGAGCAGCTGACAGAACAATCACCCTTCCAGCTGAAACCGACGGTATCCATTTTTGGGTTAAGAATTCAGGTGCAACAAACAATCTAGTCGTGAAAAACGATGCAGCTGCAACAATTGCCACAGTCGCAGTCGGTGAAGGTGCGTTGGTTGTTTGTAATGGATCAGCTTGGTCTTTAATTATCAAAGCATAGACCAAAAAGTGAAAAGGCTTGGGGAACTTCCCCAAGCCAAACCATTAACCAAAAAGGAAAACGGGCGAATTGCCCAATGTCCTATATCGTGTTTTTTTCGATTTGTCTCAATCTCATTTGCCAAGACATTTCAGTCTCACGAAACCCTAGCAACTTGACGAAGACGAATTCCCGATGGTTCGTTGTCCAGTGTGCATAATGGGCCAAGGTGTCAACAATGTTTCGAATCGACTGTTTATTGGGAATAGACCGTCGACTAAGCCAATTGTGAACCACTTTTCGGTCGTAGCCTGAAAGGCTGGCGAATGTCGTTACATCGAGATTGTATTGTTCAAGCCATAAGCGCAACATGTGACCAATCATCATTCCCCCACATGTAGTTCGCCCTTTTCGAGCTTGAGAACAAAATTTCGTCGTCGTTCAGTTCCCCATGTCGAAGGCTTACCCCAACCCTTCGCCACAGTCCAATCACGAACCGCAGCATAACCGCCAAACTTGCCCATAGCCGCACAGAACCATTTTTGGTCTTTGGTCCAAAGTTCATCGTGGGGTGTTTCGTCTTTTGGTGGTTCGGGATTGGGAAGCGGTGCAGCTGGAGCGACTGAAGGGGGCTTGGTTTGATAGGTGATGGGGAGCGCCCATTGTGGAAGTTCTGGAGGGGTGGCGTAACCTGTCGAACCTTTGGACGAGACATAGATTTGGCCCTTGGACTGAATAGGAACCCAAACAAGGGGTAGCCGATACAAATAGCGCCCTATTCCCCACTTGACCGCAGCACGCTTGAACGAATCAGAATAAGCGCCCTTTATGGACTCTATTTGGGTTGGTTCAGCCCCGTCTATCTTAGTTACCCATGTCCCATCGTTCATTCGAATAGACAAGCGACATTCGAAGCCGTCTCCCAATGGGGTCTTGTGGTATTCGTCTTTCCAGTTTTCAGGACCGACAACAGCGTCCAATCGGTCCATGACAGCCCGAGAAGTGATATAGGTTAGAAGGGTGCACATCTTGCCAGATTTGGCGACATTGCCCACCCGCCATTCGAGGTCTTCAGGTGGGAAGGGCTTACATAAATTTGCTAGTGGTAGTCGTGACATTTACTTGTCCCCTTTAAGGTCTAAGGTTGAGAAGGCCCATAGCATGACCATGGGGGCCGCTACAGCAATACAAGCGACAATCAAGCCGCTATAATGAACGATTTGTTCCTGGTTGTTTAGAAGAAAGTTATACATTTCATTTCCTATGTTGGTTATGGACAACATGTCCATGAAAAGAGCTTACTGTGTTTTTTTTGTGTTGTCAACAGATAACAAATAAAGTATAGAAATCACATCCATTAACCAAGGAGAATAAAATGGATTTTAAAGAATGGCTTCGGGAGACCATGAACAAACATGGTTTGTCCGATTTGGAGGTCCAGAACAGGACCAAAATAGATAGGAGCCTGATTTGGCACTATAAACAGGGAAGCAAAAGACCTTCATTTCAGAATGTTGGTTTATTGGCTGATTTGTTCGCAAAAGTGGAAGGGGAAGCCGAAAAGATGGACCATCGACAAGTCTATTTCCTACGCTTAGAGCTCATCTATAAAATGTACCAACTTTTGGAGGTGGAAAAATGAAGGAACTTTGGCCACCCTCATTTATTGGTTGTTTTCAGGTCTTGGGCGAGCCGGTCGCCATGGGCCGTCCACGGTTCACCCGAAACGGTCGGGTCTATACCCCAAAGAAGACCGAAGAAGCGGTGAATCATATCGCCAGTGTAGCGGCTGAAATGATACCCTATCGTGAATGTGAAGACATGTTCGACATATCCATCCAATTTCACTTCAAGAGACCCAAAAGAATGAAGAAGGGCGCAGCTGTACGAAAGGCCACAAAACCCGACATAGATAACTTAGTAAAGACCGTGTTGGATGGTCTCAATCGTTCAGGTGTTTGGGTTGACGACAATCAAGTCGTGGCGCTTCGGGCTTCGAAATATTACTGTGGAACCGACGAAGAACCACGGACACAAATTTTCATTTATTCGGTGCGACATGACACGCTCCCATTCTAAGCCCGTTATCGACTGGGGGGCTTGGGACCTAGGCGTGACCCTGTTCGACAATCGCTTCCAACGGGTTGGGCTATCCTTGACATTGAATCACCAACACCCGCTTGACTGGGTGTTAAATGTTGGTTGGACGAAGCGCAAGTGGGAAGGAAAGGACAAGGAAATGTTGTGGTCCCCAGCTGTCTACGAACCTCAAGCGACCCGAAAGAAGGCGAATGTCGTTAAGGTCAGCTGCATGGTCTACGATGTCGATGACGGGACACCCTTCGAAATGCACGCTTTATTTTCGGACTTCTACTATTACGCCCACACGACAGCTTCTTCGACACCTGAGACGCCCAAGTGGCGCTTGGTGCTTCCGTTGAAAAAATCCGTCCCTGGAACGGAATGGGGAAGGGCTTGGGAAGCGGGTCGACGGCTATTTAAAGACAGAACTGGTTCGGACATCGATGGAGCGTGCAAAGACCCGTCGAGAATGTACTATGTAGCCCCACCCAAAGACATGTGTCAGGTGGCAACCTCAAGTCGAAAAGCTTTTACGAGCTATGACGAAGGGGTCTTCTTGGACTTGGATTGGAAATCAATTGAAAAGCCCAAGCCACGAAACAAGGTTGTCTCCCTCACCCAACGCAAGGCGAAAACAGCGAAGTCAAGCGAACGAAAGATAATGGAAGCCCTTAGAAGTGAACCCGACAGTCGGAAGGTAGCAGCTGAACGACTTGGGGCACAGATAACAGGGGATGGGATAGCTCGTTATATTGAGTGTCCCCAATGTCAAAAGAAAGATGTGTGGTTCTGTATTGACCCGTCACAGAAGCACACGGCACAATGCAATCACCGAAATTCGTGTGGTTGGTACGGGTCGGTATATGATTTATTAAAGGAGCTATAAAAATGGATATTAACGAAATGGGACAACTACTCAACATTGAAACAACAGACCAACCCGAACCGGATGTCATGGACATGTTGGAGCGGAGCCAAGACCGAACAGTCGAAGGGGTTTTGATTCGTGGGGCTGTCAAAAGTCACGCCCTTAACGGTTCGATTATTATTGAAAACGACAGTCGTATGGAAGACCGATTCACATATAACGAATTCAACGACCAAATTTATGTTCTGGAACGACGGTTCGAAGACGAAGACATAACCGAGACCCAATTGTGGTTACATCGTGTTTATGGGGTTCGGATTGGAAAGGATGTTGTCTTCGACTTGATTGTGAGACAAGCCAAGTTCAAGCGCTACCACCCTCTACAGGAATATCTTTTGGGCTTAAAATGGGACGGTGTTTGTCGTCTTGAAACACTGCTTCAGACCTATTGGGGCGTTGAAGACACAGAGCTTTTAAGGGAAATTGGACTTCGTTGGGCTATTTCATGTGTAGCCCGTGCAATCATGCCAGGGTCAAAGGTCGACACCGTTTTAATTTTATGTGGTCCCCAAGGGGCTTATAAGTCAACAAGCCTTCGGGTATTGGCTGGGGATGGGTGGTTTTCAGATAGTCACTTGGACATATCACGCAAAGAAAGCTACGAGCTCATTCACTCAAGCGGGGTTTGGATTTGGGAAATGGCTGAAAACTACGCCCTTAATAAGTCCGATGTCAACAATGCGAAAATGTTCCTTAGTGCACAGTCGGACCGCTTCCGCCCTTCCTATGGACGAACCCCAATAACGAGGGAACGGTCCGTGGTCTTCGTCTCAACAACCAACGAACCCTCATTCCTAACCGATGGAAGCGGGAATCGCCGATACTGGCCGGTGAACATTGGGGAAGTGGACTTGGTAGGGCTAGAACGAGACCGTGACATGATATGGGCCGAGGCTATGCAGCTGCTACGAGATAACGAATCATGGTGGTTAAATGAATCGTTCGAAATGGACTTGTTCGAATACCAACAAGACTTCGTTGTCGAAGACCCGTGGGAAACAGCGATTAATAAATGTGCTGACATGTATCCAGAAGGCTTCATTAATGCTGATGTTTTAGCCCAACTTGGTCTCAACACAAGCCGAGCAGAAAGAGCAGAAAACCGACGAATCAATAATATATGTAAATCGATGGGGCTCATTCAACATCGATTCACGACAACCCTTTCACGACATCCACATCTATATCGACCAAGGGGCTGGAAATGCTAGTATTTATCGACATCGAAACAAGCGCTTTATTCGCTGGACACCATCGAGATTCTAACGGCTTCCTTTATTATGGGGAGCTGTTGGAAGTGGCCGTTATTCGTGAGGATGGGAAGGAATATGTCTGGCGAATGGAGCCCGAAAAGCCGAGCCTACACGACCCCAAGTCGATGTCCATTAACGGATACAACAATCGAAAACACAACTATCTAACTGAACCATGGCGTAACCACATTAAACAAATCCATGATGTCCTTTGTGTTCCTGGAACGCTTTATGTTGGACACAATGTCCAATTCGATGTCCATTGGCTGAACTTTTGGTTCGACAAAGCAGACCTCCCACCCATCCCAGTTCGATGTCTGGACACGATGACACTAGCCCATGAACATCTCACGCCATGCGGTCTTCAAGGTTTGTCGTTCGACAAGATACGAAAGTTCCTTGGGTGGGAGCTGAGAGAATGTCACGATGCCTTAAACGATTGTCGAGATGTCAAGCGGCTATTCCAAACACTGAGACGAGCTACACTATTCGATAGACTGATATGGAGGTTTACAGGGTTATGTATTTCCAAGTGGTTATAAAGGACCTCATGAAACGAAAGCGAATGACGATTGATGAATTTGCGGAAGCACTTCACCTATCAGCTGGAGCGGTCTTGGGTTGGTTGACTGGGTATGAACTACCAACAGACAAAGAACTGTTGGTCTTGTCTTTGTGCTTCGGAAAGAACCAAGAGGAATGGAAGCGAGCGTTCGAACTATTGCAACGGATTCGGGATGTTGACAGTCGAAGACATTTGAATTAATGGACATTCGAGTTCTGTATGACTCATTTTCGTTTATCTCAAAAAAATATTGAACCTCATGTCAACTTTGCCCCTGACATGGGGTTCTCTTTTATGTTATAGAATCCAGCCGAAAAAGTATTTCGGTGTTGTGAGAGATGAAGCAGGCGACCCATTCGTGGGTCGTCTTTATTTTTGCCTTGGAAAAAAGTTATCCACAGGTTTATCCACAGGTTTATCCATAAGCAAAACAGCCCGATACAATCGATACTCTTTCAAGTTATCCACAGGTTTATCCACAGGTTTATCCACAGGTTTATCCACAGGTTTATCCACAAGTTATCCACAGGACAAAACCCAATTTGTTGAACCAATCTGTCCACTTCGTCCATTCCCGTCCAATAGAAGTGGACGGGATTATGCTATATTGAAAGCCTATTATGAACAATCCGTCCATTAGTCCACTTAATTCCTATAAGAGGGGTTTTATAGAAATATATAAAAGTACTACAAAAGGGCATTTTATACGGACTTTTGGACAGAACTTTGAAAGTGGGCTTTGTTCAAAGGTTATTCCCGTCCACTTATTCAGGACAGAAGTGGACAGAAGTGGACAGGCTACTTCTTTCGGTCTATCTCTCTTAGGGTAGCGTCCACCCATATCCGTCCAGCCGAGCCACCCCAAAGAGCCCAAGCGATAGCAGCTTTACTATTGGACTTCATTCGGGCTTTGGCTTCCAAGGGGCTATCCCCATGGCGAGCGAACCAAGCAGACATTAACCGAAGCTGTTCTTCATCGACTTGGTCGTTCAAGATTCGACGGGCTGTTCTCATTCCAGTCCCTTCGACTTTTTTCCCGTCCACTTCTTTGTAGGCGGCACGCTGGGACAAGGGACGGTCTAGGTTTACATTGATAGCACGCTGAACAAGCTGTTTGACATGGCTTGGGGCTTTAAACACAGGCATTTGAGCTCCTTTTAAGTTACAATACAAATATATCCGATAAGGGGACCATATGGCGAAAAGAGCACGAATCACCAGAACGAACGCTGAAAACATAGCAATACGAGCGCAAGTGAACGCATATATGGCCCAAGGGCTTCCGATGGACCAAGCCCAAGCAGCTGCATTCAAGATGTTTAGCCAGGGGGA
>Ga0208019_1000363_pt1 | contig 24971 bp, 27 predicted proteins | sample CB_VirMetaG_5_FD_184540 | JGI IMG/M metagenome (GOLD analysis project Ga0208019, IMG submission 184540) | Freshwater to marine saline gradient viral communities from Chesapeake Bay - CB_1508_1D Viral MetaG (SPAdes) (version 4) | ecosystem: Environmental > Aquatic > Marine > Coastal | place: USA... | reverse complement strand
GTGTTGATACCCCACGTAAAGGTGGTGGCCATGATGAAGAACCAGACTGGTACAGAGTAATTGGGTTGCGGCCAGTTGGGAAGGGTCGGCTGCCCACCCTTTTAGTGAGTAGGGTTACTGGGCTTCGAGGGCTGCAACTTTGGCTTTCAGAGTGTCAATTTCGTTTAGTGCTTCCTGCAATGCCTTAACCATCGGTGAGATGAACTCATGCAGACGCAAGGACTGCTTGCTGTTTGGATCATCGAGATCCTCAAGAAGCCAACCACCAAAATCGGCATTTCCACAAGCTTGTTTAACTTCTTGGGCGATAAAACCATAGTGGTTGCGTACACCAGGAACAGGCGTATCTACGCGGTTTCCGTCTTCATCAAAAGTCGTTTCATAGCCACCTATCTTCCAGCGATATGAAACCGGGCGCAATGAACGAATAAAATCAGCACCAAGAATAGAGTCTTGGATGTCAGTTTTTTCTCTTTCGTCTGAGGTCTGAATTGTTCCGTTGGTGGCATAAACAGCTTGCCAACGATGACCGCTGTCACCTAAGTAACCCACATCGTCTGTTACAGGTGCAATGCGGTTGACATTGCTACCACTTTCATTTCCAGAAGCAAAAATATACCCTGTGTTCGTAATCCTCATCCGCTCCGTCGGGCTGCTCGCTCCGTCGGCAGTAGTGGAGAACACTAACCTGCCCGGCATGTCGTTAGCGCCGGGAGTGCCGTCTATAACGGCATAAATCTGAGCAGCGGTCTGATTAATACTTCCGTCTGTACCATCAAAGTCAATCCTTCCAACAATGTCACCACTTTGAACGATAGTATTGCTGCCAACTGCTGTTCCTCTTGACTTCAGCAATTTTAAGATTGCGCCTACAACATCATTTGAATTATGGCTAAAAGATGCCCAGCCATTGTTTGACGCAGTTCCTTCTGTCTCGAACTTATAGCCAGTACGGCTCGTAGACGTGCCAACTAACAACCTGCCGGAGTTATCAATCCTGGCAGACTCAGAAGATAATCCAGACTTCCAAAATGACGTGCCGCTAGTGCCACCTTGAAAACGCAGTTCATTTGCTGCATCAGTTCTAATGAAACCATTGTCACCAAAGCTTACATAACCACTTCCGCCGCTAAATCTTCCGACACCAACCACATCTAACGAAGCATTAGGACTCGTAGTGCCAATCCCTAAACGTCCTGAGGAGTCAAGAGTTAATCGCGTAAAGCCTGCAGCGTTATCGTAGACAAATAAATTATTACTAAGCATCCCAACGGATATAGAGTTGCCGCTGGTTTGCTTAAAAGTCACTGATCCGTATCCACTTGGCGCCTCTGTTGTAATGCCATAGTTTGACGCATCCCCAAGCACATAAAGCTTTGAACTAGGGCTACTTGTACCCAGACCCAGCTTCCCGTCCGATGTGATGCGGAGGCGTTCGGTGGCGTTAGTGCTGAATATAAGGGTCTTGGTGGAAGACTCGCTGCTAATGGAGGCGAAGTTTGTGCTACCTTCATAGTCGAAACGGAGCGTAGAGCTACCAGAACCCCCACTGTCAAGAATAAGATTCGCGTTGTTGATACCAGAAGGGGCAGTTGAAGCAATTCGTGCAGTAGAGGTGGCGCCCGATGATGTTTTAACAACATCAAAGTCGTTGGCTGGCGATGTACCAATGCCGACCCTGCCACTCGCATCAATGAAGAGTCTCCCAACCCCATTAGTCGAGATGGCTACTTGATCTGCGCCGGGGCGATAAATACCCGTGTTTGTATCACCAGTAAATGTCAGCGAAGGTGCTGCAGCGCTACCGCTTGCAAAGCTGGATACACCAGCAACGCTCAAAGTTGAATCAAGTGTGCTGGCACCAGTTACATCCAGCGTGCCTGGAACATCAATGTTGCTGGTCCACTCAACACCAGTACCAGCGGCATCAGTCTGGATCAACTGGCGGGCAGCACCATCCTGCAGTTTGCTGACAGGCAGTTCATCGGCAACAACACCAATCCATGCGCTGCCGTTCCACACCTTCATCTGGGCAGGTGATACGGAAGTATCTAGCCACTGCTCGCCGAGATAGTTGCCGCTACTGCCGCCCGCTGCTGGTGTGGAATTAGGTGCAGTCGTGCCAACGTGAACTGGACCGACCTTAACAATGCCAGTACCAGCAGAATCCTTGAAAAACAGTCCGGGGCTTGCGGTATTCGTGTTGATCGCAAGCTGACCATCAGCAATGCTTGTCGTCGGGCGCTTATTTGCAGTCGCGCTACGAATGTGCTTGTACGTGGCCATGCCTTAACTCCCTGCGGGACGGCGTTACCGGCTCAGTCTAGTATTCGCCTTCGTCAATCTCAAATTCGTATTCGGCCAAAATTTCAGTAATCGTCTTGTATTGCACGTAATAGTCAGAAGCGCTGACCTTTACAAGCAGCTCGCCTTCTACGCCACCCTTGGGCAGGTTTTCGCCGTTGTAATTAAAGCCGGACATGCCACGACTCAGTAGGTGCCTTCATCAACGACACCAACTGCCATTGCGCCAGTGCTGTTGTCTACCGTGATCTCGGTGCTTTCCAGCACGATGCCGAGCGTGGACAACGTAGCAATTTGACTGCGACCCCAAAGCGTCGTAAGTGCAGCACCAGCGTCGGCAACACCAGTCATGGCTGGTGATAAAGCGCTGCCATCAAACGTTACGTCTTCAGCATCAATCACGCTGATGCCGGCACCAACCAAGTTGACGTGCGTCCAAGTCGTACCTTGACCTTGGCTCAGGATCCAGTCGCCAACATCCAACGCAACAGCAGGTGCAGGTGCTGTACCCGTGCCAGCGGTAGTAACCAGCAAGTAAATACCGGCACTTGCTGCTGTTGGTGCCGTTAGCGCTGAACCAACGGTCAAACCTGCACCAGCACCGTATGTGTTTAGCGTGGCAACTGTATTTGTGTTTGCGTTGTAAGTACCCCCAAAACGCAGGTTTGCTTGCGCACCAAATTCATTATTCAGTGGCAGGTAATAGCCTTGCGCTGGGCTAACTTGGCCAACCCAAACGTAAGCTGTGCGGTCTGTCGGATTAACCCAGAGCTGACCAGCAAATTCTGGTGTTGGCTGTGTACTGCTGATTTGAGCAATTCCGTAATCAGCAAGTTGTTGCGCTGTAACGCTGTTATCAGCAAGGCGATCTGATGTAAATGTACCGCTTGTAATCTTGCTGGCGTCAAGTTCTGGAATATCAGCAGCAATCAGCGTGGTGCCGTCAGTTACATGACCTTGGGCGTCAATCGTAACCTTCGTGTACGTGCCAACATCACTGACATTTGTGTGATTTAACGTCCCAACTTCAGAAACGCTAAGGCCTGTTCCGGGTGTTACTGCCCCAATCGTGCCAGATGTAGCGGGCGGCAAATCTGCTGCAGTAATCTCTCGGCCTGCAGTAACAAGACCGTTGGCGTCGTATTGCGTTAGGTGATACTCGCTTGTGTTAGCAGTGACGGTGTTGTCGATCTGAATTTGATCGCCACTTAGCGTTAAACCATCGCCGTCAACAAGAACGGCGCCCTTTGCAGATGTTGTGGCCGTCGGAAGATCAGCAGAAGCGATTGTGCGATAACTAACCGCACCAGCCGTGCCACTGGGACCAGCCAAGAATTGACCGGCGGCGCTGGTGTTGTCCAGCGTGGTGCTAATTGTGACTTCATCGCCAGACGTGCTGACGCTGATATTGACGACACCGCTACTGCTGCCAACAACACTGTTAATGCTGCCGGCTGCTTTGAAGCTGACCCACTGGCTGCCGTCCCAGATATATGCCTTGTCGTCGTCGGTGTCTAAAGCGATCTGACCAGTAAACGCACCAGACGCGGGCAGCGTTGTGACCAGATCAACAGTTGATTCATCCGCCAGCTTGGCTGCTGTTACGGCTTCATCTGCCAACTGGGTCGTATCAACAGCACCATCTTCCAGTGCCGTGCCAGCAATCTCTTGACTGCCAAACAGGATCTTGGCGCCGGGGATGGTGGCGTCGGCGATCAGTGTGGTGGCGTTACCAACTAGATCCGTAACGGTGATCTTTTTGGTTTCGCTGGCGCTGATGTCGGCAATCGCCAGTAGGTCGCCCGCCGCTAGGTCGCCACCAGCCAGTGCCGCCAGTTCCGTAATCCTGAGATCGGCCATGCCCGCAGCTTCCTGGCAGTGCTTACAGTTAAACCCAGTCTAGGGCTTACTCCAGTTCTTCCAATAGCAGGTAAGACGCTGGATCCTGTTCAAGTTCGATCTTGTCACCAGATTCCTGCAGCAGGTAACGCTTCTGCTGTGTCCGTGCCTTCAGGCGAATGGGACCCGTAGCCACAAAATCAATGGTGCCAACCACAAGGCTGTCAGGCGTAAAGCTGACGGCTGCATTAGTCACCAGTGCGTCAAACTCCCACCACAAGGCGTCATTGATTTGCGTGGCGTAAAAGTCGCCGGTTTGCGCTGTTGTGTCTTCCGCCTTAACGTAAAATTTTCCGCGGAAGGAAGAGCCTATTTCTGTTCTAAGTACGAGTTGCATCAAATAGTGAACTGGCTCGCTTCCGCTCACGTTTGTGTAATCCCAGTGAGCCACTAGACGACCGCTGCCTGTAATCAAGCTGCTGTATTGCTGGCGGTGCTCATCGCTAAGCGACGTAATATCAACAGTTTCGCGGCTTGTGTTTAGTTCGTATTCGGTCACATTTGCCAGCAAACGTGTATCACGATCGCGGATGGTGACGCGGATTGGAATGTCGCGCGCGATTGCGGTAAGCGGCACAAGCCCTGCGCTGCTGCCCTCCAAGCTGTCATCAAAATTGTCGTAAAGTTTGATGCCGCCTAGCTCATCAATAAAAACGTACCAGTTGCCGCTTGGTTGCACTGAGCCGGCGGTCCAGCCTGTTGCATCAACAAAATCTAAATCTGTACCGTCGGTTGTCGCAAATTCAACAAAATCGCCGTTGACTAAATAGCCTTCGTCAAAATCAAAACTAAAACGATCCTTTTCGGTATTAACGTCGCTTGGGTTGACAACAGATTCCTTGCTGCCCTCCAACGATTTGCGGGTCAGCTCAATGTTGCCGATATTGCCGAGGTAAATGCCCATCAGATCGTCACCGCCGTCAACGCACCAGTGCCTTGGAACGAAATGTCTGCGCGGCTAACTTCACCAACGCTTGCACCAAAACTAACGCTGGTGATATACGCGGTTAGGCGCACATCATGATTGGTGTTGCCTTCGACTAGCCGCAAGCGCAGATCAACCGTATCAGTCTCACCAACGCCAGCGATTTTTAAGACTTTTTTCAGAGCTGTGGCAGCATCATTGCGTCCGTTGCCGTCGTTGTAATACAGCAGGCTGGCGCTGCCGCTAAATTCCTGCACGCCAGGGACAAAAGTGCGCTGGCTGTCGCCGAGCGTGGTGGTTTCAAGCGTTTCAAGGTTGCCGGTCATGCTCCAGCTACTCACCTTGATTTGCTGGGTGCCGTCAATCAGCAGGCGACCATCTTTGCCCGTATAAACCTTGGCCATCAGAGGACACCCACCAGCTTCACTGTAACGCTACTAATACCGGGGCGCACCGATGTGATCTGCGGCGGGCTTTCGTAACGCCACTCATTACCCGTTGCAGCGTCAATCGCAGCAGTGTTGCCACTCCACCCAGTACGAAAGGCGGCGGGCAGCGTGAAGCTGCTAAACCCACCCTTGGTTTCGTCGTAATGCGTGATGAAATCGTCGGCTGCTGTATCCGCAATGTTGTCGTACGACAGATCCAGTGTCATGCCAGTACGTTTGTCGCCGTACAGGATGCGTACTTCTTTGCCGCTTTGCGCTTTGTACGTTTTGTACGGGTAATCGCCTGCATTGAAGCTGCGACCTGTTGGGGCAATGCTGGGGTAGGCCATCAATCCAGTACGTCAGCGATTACGTCAAACTGCCCTGAACGTGGCGTCACGTCTTGAGCAATGATACTGCGGCCTGCAGTGTCAACCGGAAATTCAACTGCTTTGATGCCGACAATGCCGTCTTGGTCAATATCCAGCGCTTCAATTTGGTAAACGTTGAGATAATTCGATTCAGTGGCGCTCTTCACCGAGAAGATCGTGCCGCGCAAGCTAGTGGCAATGCCATCTGACCCAATCACTAGCGTGCCTTCAGCAATGTTTTCGCTGCTGCGATCCCAGTAAAAAACTGAATACGAGCCAGCGGTCAACGGTTCTGTGCTAATAACGGTGCCGTCATTTTTAACAACACCATTGCTGATTGGGTTGTATGGGCTGCTAGCGGTAGCGACCTTAATCCAGTCGCCCGGCTGCAAGGCATTGCCATCAGGCGTAGTTTTGAAGCTGATGGAATGTGTGACGTATTTACGGAGGGACAGATAAAACTTTGCAACCTTAATTGCATGACTGGTTGACGTTACGTGCGACAGTTCAAATTCTTCGATTGGCTTGTCTTCATCGCCCTTGTAGCGGACAGTAACGGTGCGTTCTTCGGGGAATTTATTTTGGCGTTCTTTCCTATAACGAATAACGGCTTGGAACATTTTGCGCTCTTCAAGGCCGAGGTATTCAAGGTTAAAGCTGTCTTCGATAATATTGCCATCGGTAAAAATGGCGCTGATAGGCACGGCTTGCGTCCCATCAATGATGCTGCTTGCGTTGATTGGCAGCGCGGGTTCAATCGAGAAAATGCCGTTCTTGCTAGTTAAATTACACAGCATGGATGGGGCAATACGCGCCAAGTAAGAGCGCACGTTGATGCCATCTGAAATTACGTCATCGAAGAACAGCCCATTGGCACGTAGATAGCGACCTGTAGCGGCTAGCTGTTCACGATCAATTAACTGTTGCGAAATGATACCGCCAACGCCGATATCGCTATTTGTTAGCAAGTAGTAAGCAAGATCAGTAAACAGGTTGCTTGGACCCGTGCCGCCGTCGGTCAAAAGCTCCACGTTGACCCCGTTTTTGATGTATAGATGCAGTTGATCGACGTTATTAATGTTGAAGCCTGATTTCATCTTCAAGCCAGCCATTGCCAAGTTTTCGTATTGCGGAATTAGACGCTCTTCAAGCGATTCGTTGACGTAAACAATCTCGTGCTCTGGAGCGTCATCGCAGGAGTGTTTGATCAAATCGCCGTAATGCGATACTTCGGCAATGCCGGGATATTCCTCGAACTTACGCCCAATCGTGACCGGTACGGTGATCGTCTCGTCTTTGATGCCGTCAACGCGGAAGATTGTTTCCCACTCCGCGCCAAAACCATCCAAGAAACGGCGTTTACGAAACACATCACCATCAGTCCAACGACCACTGCCAGTGACTACATCAACGCGATCAACGCGCCACCAAAGGTCACGATCGACGCCCGGACGCGACTGACGGTATGAGCGCAGCCTGACACGTAGTGTTACTTCACGGTTATTGTTAAGGCCTTGCCCTTCATCCGTATAAACAATATCAAACGTGTGCGTTGCGTTTGAGCCTAAGCCATTGAAATAGGGATCTAGACCGGATTTAAGTGACCAAACATTGCTTTCTTTAAAGTTATCTGCATAAGTATTTGTTCCATAACTGACCATGCCTTGATAGCTGACACTGCGAGGCTGCTCACCTTTGCCTGTAATTGTGGCGGTAGTCTGCGTCCCAAATGTGCTGGGACGATCAATCATTTCTTTTAAAGACCAAGTATTTTTATTTATAAATGCTCGGTATTTAGTGCCTACAGTAAAAGTGCCGTACTCGGTTTCAAGTGTTTCTTCGCTGTATTCAGCAGTTGCATCTAGCTGCCAAACAACAGCATTGGGATCACCTGTAAAAACATGTTCGCCAGAACTTACCGGACGGATACGAAACTCATAACGTCCGCGTTGTGGGTGAAAAATGCGAACAAAATTAAACTGATCAACTGGAACGCTGCCTTTAACGCAGAAACCTTTTAGGAACACCCATCTCGCAGACCCATCGGGATTTTCGTTTGCGGGACGGACGTACAACAGGAAATGTGACGTGCGTGTGCCATACGTGTTCCTGTAAGAAGTTGAGAGCTGAATTTTTTTCTCGTTTTTCTTGATTAACGTTTCTGGATTTGGGATAGCGTTGAAATTACAAATACCGTCGAAGCGCAGCCATACGTTCGACTTAATGCCGATCTCGGTTACATCGCAGTCCTTATTGTTGACTATGTTTGCTAACTCAACCTGACAGATCGGGAAGAAAGCTTCCGAGATGTCTGGACCAGTCAAGAAGTCGGCTTTCTCAACCTTGTTTACGCCGACAATGCCAATCTTGTTCTGTTGACGGCTCCAGGTTTCAATGCACTCCAGATACACGTCTACATGACTTGTCTTACCGGGTTCATACAGAAAACTGCTGCGATCTACAACGCGAAACAACGCACGCCCAATAAGAAAGTATGCACCTAATTTGAATTGCGCGTCGTAACGCACGTTCTCATTATCAGTGGTGCTGCGCACGTCTTCCGTATTGATATTTGCGCCTTGCGTAATTCCGTCACGTGACCAAGTTGGTTTGCGATCCTGCCTGCCGTAACCAACAACAATACGGATACGATCACCCTTGTTAACAAATCGCACACGGGTGCCAGTGCCTTCTTCGGCATCAGGCGATGGGACCATAAAGCCCTGATGTTCCACAATCCCGACATGGCGCCCATAGTTCCTGCCCACGCCAGGCATACCGCTTTGATACGGCTCGGAAAGATCCTGTCCGCCAAGTACGGTATCCATATCAGCCTGAGCCACAATTCGGTACTGCTTTGCGGCTTCCTCTTGTGCATCTTCTTTTTTCTTGCCTTCAAGCTTGGGAACGCTAATAACTTCCCAGTTCAAGCGATATGGCGTGCCATTGGGAATCGCTGCGTAAACGCCGAATTTTGTTTGCGATGTTGGAGTGTAGGTATGAGAAAAGCCGGGGCGGCCACCACCTAACTGTGTCGGGCAGAAAAATGCCTCTTGGTCGTATCCGGGAACGGGAGGTTGCGCCAGTTCGCCATAACGCTTGTTTCTTCCTGTCAGGCGGCTGCTGGTGCTTTCATCAAAACCACCTGTGTAATAAAACTGGTAGCTTTCATCGTGCATTGCATCGAGCGTGTTGTTGCCGATGAAAATGCCAGCAATATCTGCACGTTCCATCGGTGCCTGACCGGCAACCATCTGCAGCTCGATGACCTGATGGCTGCCAAAGCTTTTGATGCGGCTCCAGACAAGCAGCGGTGAGATCAGAATGCCGCCTGAGTAATACTGCTCGCCTAGATCATCAGTGCGAAATTCTTGCTTAGTAAAAACAATCGGCACAGGTGTGCCATACTCCGCCAACTGCTGTTGGGAGCTAAAACCAAAGGTGGGCGCAAAACTTTGACGGCCTGTTACGTTGCGCAGTTTGCGAAACTTAGCCTCATCTGCTGCTGATAGCTGAGCTGGTTTAGGAGCAAGAAGAAATGAAGCCGCAGTACTGGCTAAGCCAACAACGAGGCTGATAATGGCAATAATTTCAGCGCCTGTATTTTGAACGTCCGGTATATGCGCGTATTCAGCAGGCCTAACAGTTGCGCGTGTGTGCATGTAACGCACAAACTGCCGATACTCGTCTTCACTGCAATCCAGTGCAGCAATTAGCTGCTTTTCCCACGGAAGTAGCGGCAGTGCCCCTGCAGGCTGGCGATAGGGGACCATGCGACCGCCTTCGAAAGCTTGCTGATTCGCAGAATCCCCGATTGCCATGCGACACCGAAAGCCCAATCGTTTTGTGACGCTAGAGCCACATCACCATCGTACAGAGGCTCTTGTACTTGTGTACCCCACGTCAGCAGTGCCCGTAAAACACTGGTTTTGTTGCCGCTATACCAAGCAGGGTCAAGCGGTGGGCTGCTTAGTCCCAAGCGGTTTCGGACTTCATAGACCAATCGGATGCAATCGGTCTTGCCGCTACTGGGATCGGCGCCCAGTTCATACGGCATCCCAATCAAATCCAGCATCAGAAACGAACGCTGCTGGTTACAGGCAAACTGCCGACTAACTGCTGAGTCAAACGCTTGCGTGGCAAATCAACGCCGACCGCATCCAAGACAGAAGCCAACTCCAGTTTTACCGCGCTGGAATCCCAACTGGCGGCAACAATCTGCGAAAAGTACCTAGATAGCAGTCTGTAATCTGTCTTGTCGTCAGGGTTGACCAGCACGGTGCGGACATTGCAGACCCAGTAATCACGCACAGCAGTTTCGATCCAGCCTCGCGTTAGTGAATTATTTGGAAACAACAGCGTCGCCGGTTCGTTGTCCGCTGCCTTGGTGACAGTAACGCCGCTAAAGCCGAACGGCAAAAAGCCGAATGTATTGACTTCGCCGGTTGTGATGTTGGTGAAATAGGCGTCTTCACCGATGTAAAAATTTTGGAAACGATAAATTATGCCGCTATCAGGCGAGCGAATGTTCAAGTAATGCGCCAGTGAATAGGTGGTGTCCATCAGATGCCAACGCGGTTGCGGGTTGATGCTGACTGTTGCAGGCGACGAATAGCAAGTTGTTCACCTTGTCTAGCGCCCTGCTGAGCGGCTTGCCGCATACCAGCCTGGAACTGATCGGCGGTGACGTAATCCACTTGGTTGATGCGTTCGACGCTGTAGCGCACGTCAATCGGTGCGGTTGCGACTGCGGTGCCGCCTGCGGATTCTGTACTTGTGCCGCTGCTTGGGATGACCGATTCACCGCGGGCGCCACGCGAATAGCGGGACATTGCGGCCGACATTTTGGACTGCGGGATGACATATTCCGGTTCGCCCCCTTCGCCTATTAGTGCGCGAGTGGGACCGGTGACGAAACCTCCTTCGGCAAACGCTGCTGGTGGAGTAAACGGTACGCCCGGACCATCAAAGGCATATTGTTGCCAGTTTCCAATGTCAGAAATTCCTCCGCCGCTACCACCACCCCCGCCAGGAACAGCGCCAAGTGCCTTGAGGATTGTTTGGAGCGTAATCATCACCAGTTGCTTGGCGATAATTTCAGCGGCCATCGAAACAAATGCCTCGCCGATGCTCTTGAAGAAATTAGATAACGCTTCCTGTGCAGTCATTGTGCCAGTGGCAATTCCTTGGAACGCCTGACTGAACGCACTGCCGATTGCGTTAGCGCCGGTTACAGCTGCATTGATTGGATCCGCAAGTTGGTTAAGCTCTTCGCGTACTTGTGCCAGTGCATCAGCGGCACGTTGCGCATCAGTAGGACCTTCACCTGGACCTTGTGCAGCCTGTCCTTCTATTACTGCACGTTGTTCTTTAAGTACATCCAATTGTTCTTTAAGTTTGTCTACTGCCGCACCACGTGCCTGCGCCTCTGTAATAGTCGCTTCTGTCAATACAATTTGAGTTTCAACAGCCTTAATTTGATCTGCGTTGTATTGCAGTTGCTGTGCAACTAAACGCTCAAAGTTGACAATGCGTTCGGCTTCGGCAGGTAATATCCCTTCCATTACTAAGCGAAGATAAGACTGACTAGCCGTTAGCTGTAGCTCTTGTTCACGACGCAACTCAACAAAAGGTTGAGCAGCATCTACGCGAGAGCGCTCTAGGTTTACTTTTTTCTCTAGTTCTAGTCGGTCAAGTACCAGCTGGGATATAGCTTGCTCTAAACCAGCTTCCGCATTAAGTAGCTGTAGCTTATAGGTATAAAGTTGTACTGTTTGTTGTGTTGTGCCGTTTCTGGCAGCTTCGATCAGAGCTATTTCGCGTTCAGTATTAAACGCGGCAAGTCTTTGTTCATAAATAGCGCCGTAATTTTTAAGTAATGCGTCTGCTCCGCCGCGTTGGTCGTCTACGTACTGCCCTATTTTTACTTGGAACAGCAAATTTTGTTCTGCTTGTTTGTAGAGAGCAGCCTCTGCTTGCAATCTAGTTATGTACTGACGCTCGGCATCTTCAGCGGCTTTTGCACTAGCCCGACTAAGTTCAACCTCAATTTCCTTAAGTTTGCCCGCGAATTGCAAATTAGCTTGGCGAATAAGCAGTAAATTGCGTTCGGCATCAAAAGCTTTTCCAATCCAGCTGTTTTTAATTTCAAGCAGCTTATTTTCGTACTCTTGCTGTGCGATGCGTTTAGCTATAACCGCGTATGCTTGCGCGTCTTTCTCAGCTGACATGCCGATAAGACTTAATTTTTGGGCTTCAAGTTGTACTTGTGCGGCTAGTTCCTGTGTTTGACCGCGTGCTTGCAGCTCAGGTGTGGTGTCAACGGACATACCAGGGCGCTGGATTTGTGCGCGTCCTGCATAACTTTGATATAGCTGCGCTACCTGTTGGCGTTTTTGCGCTTCATTGAACAGATTTGCGCCTTGCAAAATAAGCTGTTCTTTTCGTTGTAAAGCCCTTCTGTCTGGCGCCGAAAGGCCTTGCATAATATCCGTCTGGCTGGCGGCTTCGCGGTTTACACGATTACCTACTGCAACTACATCAGCAAGCCAGCTGAGTAATCCAGCTAATGGACCAGCGATAGCGGCTTGGGCTTGGAAAGAAAACTCAGCAAGCGCCTTATTAAGTTTGTCGCTTGCTGCACCTGCACTTTGTAAATCCCGTACCCCTTCAACACCAATCTTTTTAATTAGCTCGTCTTGGATAGCCGTGGCGGCTTCGGTAACGCGGCCAGCTTCAATTAAACGTTCGATGTACTGTTTTTGGCTGCCGCTAGCAATCAGGCCGGCATCGGCAAGCTTCTTGAAGTTTGTGATGGGGTCTTGTAGCGCCTTACCTGCGTCAATGGCGCCTTGGACAAATTGATCAAATGTTGTACCTAATGCTGTACCTACAAGAGACAAACCAAATCCGAACTGACCTCCTGCAAGACCACCGGCTGCACCACCTAAACCGCCGCCTAGCGCTGCGCCGGCTCCCTGCCCAAACAAAAGTGGGAACGCTCCACCGATTACAGCATTACTTAAAGCTTCACGTCTACGGCGTGTTTGTGCCCTAATAGCCGCCGGGGATCCTGGTATATTTTCTGCACCGCCGACAGGACTAAATCGACCTGATATAAGCGCACCTTGTTTTGAAATAGTTAATTCTCTTTCGGCAAGTTTTACTGCCTGCTCTTTTGCATCATTTAAGCGCTCTTGTGCTCTACCCGCATCCGCTATAGCTACAACAGAGTTTTGTTCCAAGCGCTGTAGATTGGCCGCCAGTCCTGATAACTGCTGGCGCGTAGCGGCCATACGTTCCAAGATCTGTTGTTTTTTGGCGTTGAGTGCCAAGCTTTCTCTTTCGGCAGCAGTTTGTGAGAGTGCAACCGGAAAGCCCATAGCACCAGCTTGCGCCAAAGGCGGAAGTGGCCCTTGCATCATTGTGCCGGACTTACCAGCTAAAAAGCGGGCTTTTTGTTCTTGTTGCGCTAGTAGTTCAAGTACCTCTCGGGTTCCTTGGACTAGATTTTGCTGAAGCTGTAACTTTTCGTTTAACGTGTCAGCACTTTTTTGTTCAAGGCGCAATAAAGCCGCTTGAAGATCAGCTTCATCTCTTTTAGCCTGAATTGTTCTTTGAACTCGTTCTGCTACAGGGGATTTTTGTCCCGCAAGAGTTCCGACTGCGGATGCTTGTCCGGGGCCGATAGGTCCAGCATATTGCGTAGTTTCACGGATGCCAGATTGCGCTAAACGTATTTTGCGTTCGTTTGCGGCTACTTCAGCTAACAGACCTGCTCGCTCTCGCAATCCAGCATTTAGTTCATCTGTAGCTCGTATGTAATCTCTAGCTGCTGTTACTGCTTCATCAGTACCTAGTGCTACTTTGTTAAAATTCTCAGCGGCTTCAGCAACAATTCTGTTCAAGTTGCTGAAACTCCGGGGCAGTTGATTAGCTACTGCACGCAGTTCACCGTCTAAAAGACTTATTTTGTCGCTAGTTCTTGTTATCTCATTTTGAAGAGCCTTTAACTCGCGGGCGCCGCGTACCGCAATTTCAATATCAGCTCTGTAAGCCACGGCGCTGCGTCACACTCTGGTACTTCAGTTTACGGCGTAAAAAAGCCGCCGGGTTAGCGGCGGCGTTTGGCCTTTTCCATCTCCTTCTGCTGGTCCTCGTTAAGGATTTGGAAGTAGGCGCTCCAGCCGAGTAACTCCTCGGCGGTCATGGTCGTCCGAACTTCTGTAAGGGTTAGACCCAGCTCCTTGGCGACACCAAACTGGAGCATGAGCCAGTTGTCCTTGCGGAGTTCGGCGCTCAGGATTTTGGGTCGATCGGCTCGGCGTCGTCGGTCAGAATCGCCAGCATCAAAGCTTGCAAATCCTTGTCCTTCACTTCGTTTTTCAATACATCCACCTCGCCAACGCTGAACAGCTTGGAGCCGGATTCATCGAGAGCTTTGGCGATAAGCAGTTGGAGTGCAAAAGCGTTGGCGTCGTCAGACTTGGCCTGCTTTTGGGCGCGTTCGCGCTCGGCCATCGTCAAAGGTGCCACCCACATTTCAAATGTGCTGCCGTCGGACAGCTCTACTACTTTTTTGACCGGCTCCAGGTTGGCGGCCTTGCGGAGGCGGTCGATTGCGCGTACAGGAACGGGCATACCAGTTCGTTGGGTATGGGAATAGTGTAGCGGAGTAGAAATAAAAAACCCCGGCGGTTAGGCCGGGGTTGCTGAACCTGCTGCACCCGCAGACTATCAGGCGGAAGTGCTGAAGTCGAAGGTGGGGGTGCCAGCAGGGCGGAAGTTGACGGTCACCGATTGGGCGTCGTCGGGGTTGATGTTCAGGCTGGCCGAGGTCAGTACTGCATCAAAGGCGATCGAGCGGCTCAGGCTTTCGCTCAGGGTGCCGCCGCTGAACACGCGGTCGGTGTAGAGCTTGAAGGCGGCGCCAGTCTGTTGGCGCTGGAGCACGTCCTCGATCATGCGGTTGGACAGGGCGGCGTCCTCGTTGGTCATGTAGACCGTTGCGGTGCCGGTGCCATCGCCGAAGCCACTGATGTAGCTGCGGAAAGGTACGTACTGACCAGGGGTTTGACCGATGGTTGTAACGTCGATTTCAGCGCGGCTAATTTCAAAGCTCCAGTCGCGTACTTGTCCGACAACGGCGTAGTCGGCATAGGCCACTTGGAACTCGTTAGGAGCAGCGGCAGTACCGTCGTCGGTGATGGTGATGCTTGCGCCGCCAGCGGTGGCGGAAACTTGCAGCACACCGGTGGAAGCGGTGTAGGCAATCACGTAGTAGGTGGTGCCAGCAGAGATGCCGGCAGGCAAGGTGCCGGTGCCGGAACCGCCGGTTTGGCTGTTCACTACGCTGAACTTGACGGGATCGCCGACTTTGAAGTTCAGGTAGGGGGCAACGGTAATTTCGTCGTCAGCGACAGAAACACCAGACTCGCCAAAGGTGCCGAGCGTGCCGGCGGGCTTGTAGTAGAGAGCGCCGGACGTGCCGGACAGAACGGTGGTGGCCATAGGGCGTACCAAATGAACGTTGTTGGGCGGGCACTGCCCGGCTTAATACAGGTTAGCGCCTGTAACTAAGCATTACCTACGACAGCACAGTTGCAACGTAGGAGGTGTCTATACGCCCCACAAAATGCGGAGCTTCTTCTGTCGCTGAAAATGTCGGGCCGTTGATCTCGCCGACGCGGAAAAATACGCCGCTTGTTGTTTTGGCCGTGTTGTTAAGCGTTTCTAGTGCACTTACCGCTGTAGTTAGCAAGGTTTGGTTGCGGGCTGGGCCGCGCCCTTTTTCCGTGAAAACGCGGATAACAATCGCACCACGGGCGTTATCCACGCTGCTGGTAAGCGTGGGTTCGTTGGTAATACCGAAAGTAACATTAACGCGGACGTACTCAGTAGTGGTGTTAGGCGGGACCGCTGTAATGTTGTCAAAGTACACAGGTACAGCTGGTACTAACGCACCAAACGCCGAAAGTAGCGGGTTTTCTACGGCCGCTCGAATTGCTTGGTAATTCATAGCCGGATTCTCCCTAATTCTTCGTCAAGCTGGATTCTTATACGCCTATCTATAGCACCTCCACGTAAATAGGTCGTGTACCAGTCGAGGGGAGCAGTGCTGCGGTTCGGGCCTTCGTCATCGCCCACGAGATCACCCCTATAACCACTAACACGAGTACCGCGATCGTACTCTTTAAGCGGAGTTGTGCCTGGGTCCTCAAAATAGCCTTCAACTAGATCACGTGCTTCGTCTGCATACGGCGAGAAGTTCGAGATTGTGTACTTAACGTCGTCAAAAGCAAAACCCCGGCCACTAAGTAAAGGTGCTGGGACACGTTGCGGCAAGCCTGCTGAACCACTACCTGCAGTGCGCCTACCGTCACTGGTTTCTATTTGCCAAGAGTTGGAAAACTTACCTGTCCATACGGGACCTGCTTCCTGCAGATCAACGACAATTTCTTCCGCGGCACGAGCTGGTCCTCGACTAAACCCAGCGACTGCAATGCGATCAATGTTTTCGGCTAAGCGATCCAGTTCGTTTAAGAGACCACGACGGCGTGCCATTATTGGGGCCTCACGATTAGAGAGTGGTAAACCGGGTTGTCGCCGCGATAGGTGGTGATGGCGATGATCTTCGCTTCGCGGGTTGCTCCAGCCTGTGTGTACTGGATGCGGTCGGCTTCAGTTGGGTAGTACGTGCCAAGCTCGCTGGCACCAATGATGACTTTTAGGTCGGTTGTTTGATACAGGCCTTCGGATTCACGTGGACTTACACGTGTAATTACGGCTTTGACCGTCACAGTGGTATCTGCACCAGAAACGGTGCCGGTTGTGGGGTCGTAGGTGCGGGGTGTGGTGGTTTTGATGTACGTGATGTTTTGGCCCCAGTCAGCTAAGACTGCGGTGGGGATTGAGGCGAAGGTGGTGTCGATTAGGCCCATATCACCCTCGGAACAGGCGGACGGCGTAGTTTGTGGCGCCGCCCATGCAGTAGGGGCCGAGGTAGGTCTGCAGCCAGGGGTACACGTCGAAGACGTTGTTGATGACGCCTGGGGTCATCGAACTGGACTTGTACTTGACCTTCAGTTCGCCTAGTTCCACTTGGTCGTAGATGCCGGTGGTGCCGGTGCTGCCGGTAATGGCATCGGTGTCGTTGGCGAAGGCGCGTGCCAGTTCGTAGGTGGCGACCTCGATGCCGACAGGAATCAGGGTGCAAGCCAGCTCGATTCCGTCAACCTTGTATTCCTTGCGGGGCCATTTCAGCGCTTGTGTCTCGCTGCAGCGCTTGCCGTAAAAACTCAGCGCGTCGATCCAGCGTGTGGCGGAAATCAGAGCGCGGTTTTTCTGGTCGTTGGTCTTGTCGTCCCAGTTGGCGGATTCGGGGGTCGTCTCGAAATACGCGTCAGCGTCTGCCAGCGTCACGTACGAGTTGGCCGAAGCCCCACCCAGAGTGGCGTCAATGACAGCGGCCACGGCTTAGTACATCCTTTGTTTGAGTCTAGCGCCAGTGCGGGATTTCCTCTGTTTGAGTGGTTCGCTTAAAACCATCGAGTGGTAAACCTTGGCGCCAAACATTTCCAGCTCGGCTTGAGCTTCGGCGTGGACGCCGTGAGGAACGTCAACAAAGCTGCGACAGTTATCCTGTAGTACGAAGAGGCGAACTCGTTTCATGACCCCGCGTAGAACTTCGGCAGTTGAGGCCAGCGTAGAGCCGGTTACTCAAGTCGCACAAGAGAAAGTTGACACTTCCAAACCGAGGAAGTGGGCTGACGTGGCTAAGGAAGTTAAGGCGTTGCGTGAGAAAGGCGCCAACGTGCCGGAGATTTGCGAAAAGCTGCAGGTTTCCTACGTGCTTGTGAACCAGCTCATTCTGCAGTCGTACAAGATGGCGATTGACTCGGAGGCTGTGTTCCAGCGGCAAGAGGAGATGCGGCTTCAAGGTTGAGATAGACAAAAAGAAAGGCCCCCTCTCGGGGGCCATTTTTGTGTCGTGGCCTGAAGATCAGGCGTACACAGAGGTGTCGAACGGGGTGTTCACCAGCAGGCGGGTGATGGGCACCATTTTGGTGGTGCTGTACACCAGGTTCCAGTTGCCGGTGGTGGCCAGACCAGCGTTGGTCGGGTTGTCGGTGCCGCTGGCGTACTTGGTGCCGGTCACGTGGTAGCCGTAGTGGTAATCCACGGCAATCACATCCTGCATGGAGAGGATGTTGCGGTCGGCAGCAAGGCGAAGATCCTGCTGAATACCCTCGCTGACGACGCCCGACTTGAACAGGTAGACGGGATACTTCACCAGATGGGTGGCAGTACCGCCGGTCAGGTAGCTCAGTTGGTCGTCGATCACCACGCGGAGACCAGCAAAGGTCGCCACTTCAGGTTGGCCGACGCCCACGCCGCCACCACCCCAAGTCACGGCGCCAGAAGCAGCCAATGCGGAAGTGCTGAAAACCAGCATTCCAATCTGTTGGAGGTAATACGCAACTGCCGAGTGCATGGCGATGGAATCGAGTTCCTCGCCGCGCTCGCCAAGCTCGTTCTTGGCCTTGATCACGTTGGCAGCCGAGATGTAGTTCGCCTCGGTTGCAGTGGTGGTGCCAGTTACGTCAACTTGGTTGGGGCCAAGCACGCCAGCGCCGGAGATACCGCCGAAAAGACCCAGCAGCTGGTTCTTCAGGGTGGTGGTCTTCAGTTTGTTGATGGCGGCGGTCAGCTGGTTGCGGACGTGTGCCAGGGGATCGGCGCCGGAGCCGAGCTTGCTGAGATCGTCTGCGGCGTAGGCAAAGCCACGGTGCAGGATCGTCATGATCTGCTCGTCGGCGGTGGACTTCTGAGGAGTCAGATAGCCAGCGCCAGAGGTTCCCCAAGCGGCCGAGGAGAGGATTTGCTCTTCGGTGGGGTTGATGGGGTCAAAGAAAGGAACGCGGACGCGGGTGCCGCCGCTACGGGCGTCAAGAGCAGCGTTGCGCTGCACAATGCCGCTTTGGATCCACTTCGATTGCTCGAAGATGCCTTCAGAGGTGTAGGCGAGGAATTCGGGGCGGGTGACAAGATCCGACAGGAATGTTCCGCCGGAATAGTTTTCAGAGATGGCAGCCATTGTGGGCTCCTAGGTGGGTTTGCGGAGGTCGCCCCACAGGGGCTAGTTGAGACCGGCTTCTGCTTTCAACAACCTGGCTTTGTCGGGATCGCTCGCCAACATCATCATTTGCTGAGTGATGTTCCAGCTGTCCTTAGACCAAGGGTTGGTTTGGCCGGGAAGGGCGGTGGCGCGGGCACTACCCGTGACACCCATGCCGGCGCGGTTCGTAGCTGCAAAATGATGCTCGTAACCGCTGCCGGGGTTTTTTAAGTTGGTGATGTATTCACCAACTGGAACTTCCACGCCGCCGACAACAGCCACAGGCTGCCCATCTTTGGCGCGTAGGTTCTCCTGAAGTAAACGATACAGCTGATCGGGCGCTAGTGCACCAGCCTGTGAGAGTTGTGCAATCGCGGCGGACTTAACTTGCTCTTGTGTAAATCCTTGGCGGATTTGTTCCACCTCGGATTCTTTTGTGGCAAGTTGTTGCTTGAGTTCGGCAACAGTTTCTTGCGCTTGCTCCCAGAGAGTTTTGAACTCGCCCGATTCAGCCAATTTGGCAGTTTGGGCGGACTCTTGTGCTACTCGAAGCTCGTCAAGTTGCTTTTGTAGGTTTTCGCGGTTTTCGCGGTCCTTACGGCGTTCGGCAATCAGTTCTTGGTTTTTCGCACGTAACGCTTCGAGTTGTGCGGCCAGATCTGAGCTTTCAGCCACAGGCTGAGGGGCAGTGGGCTCCACAGGAGTAACCGCTGCTTGCTGTTCTTCAGGCACAGTTATGTGTTACTTGGACACTTCTACGTTAGCAGTTAAGAGTTAAGTTCTTCCTCGCGGCGTTCCATGTCCTCGTCGCCAGTGTTTTCTGGTGCCTCTGGCAATGCCAAAGCGTTCTCAGTCGATGCCTCCAGTTCGTCTTCGATGTTGATGTTGTCGGGCAGGATCTCGCCGCGACGTAGCACCTCCAGCAGCATCTGATCGCTGATTTTGCCCATTTGATTGAGTTGAGCCAGTACGGATACGTCTTGGCCGATCAGGCGGTAGTAGTCGAAGTCGCGGTCGATCGTGATCTCTGGGGGTTCCATGCCGACGTATTGGCCGGCAAAGGCAAAAGCTTGCTGCAATGCGCTCTCTAGTTCCTGACTGATAATCGAGAGCACGCTGTTGCTTTGGGCTTGGTCGATGCGTTTGGCCTCGGCAGATTCGGCAACAAACTTTTGACCAAACAGCTTGGTTACGCCGAGCGTGGACATTTGGCCCTCCAATGCTTGGAGTTCGGCCATCTGCGTGTCAAAACTGCTCGCGTCAGACTGCACGTAATACGCCTTATTGCCTGGTTGCATGGCAATGGCGTAGTTCACGCCCATCGTTGCGGAGCCGGTGGTGTCGTCCCAGCCCTCTAAGACGAGGGTAGGCATGGCGGCGATGTGGAGCGCGTGTATGAGGTCTGCTTGGCGCTGGTAATGCGTGATATTCAGGTTGGCGATATCCAGCAGTGGGGGCTGGGAGCGCAACATGCCACGGCGGTTGCTGTAGATCGGCACCACCGGAATTTCGGCGAGGCTGTAGTCGCCGGTTTCGCTGAACTCAACTACGTCTTGGCCCAGTGTGTACAGGTCGTAACGGCCGGGGTAGATCACCCGCATTTGCTCGATCTGTTCTTCGCCAAACTCGTTTAGAGGGCGGGTGGTGTACTCGTGGATGCGAATTTGAGTAAGAGGAGAGCCAGGCATCGTGCTGGCTTGGCGCCAGCCCCAGATCTGGGGTGCGTCGATGTGTACGAAATAGGGACGGCGGCCTTGGGCGCGTTCTTCAGCAAGATTTCGCGCTCCCATTGCTGCGGGGTAGTCCACCAAGATGGCGCTGTGGCCGAAGGTGAGGCTGCTGACAAGGGCACGGCGGGCATATTCGTTGATATTGGAGCCGAGGCCGTCGATGTTTTGCGCAAGCTCCAGCCAATAAGGGTCGCCCTCGATGTGGATGGGTTTGCGGAGAATGGCGCCAGCAGCGGTCTCGATTAGGCGGCTGGTGTAGGGGCTGAGGACGCTGCGATCGACGCGGGTTTGATAAGCGTCATCATCTTCGCGGGGTTCTTGCGGTAGATATGTCTCGCTCAAATCGCGGATGTAGTTCGTGCCACGAGTGACTGCAGCCATCACGCTCCAGTCGGCCATCATCGCAATTACGTCCAGGCTGCGGACGAACGGGGATTCGCTGACTACAGCTCCAGTCGGCGGGATATTGGCGCTGTAGACCACGGCTAGGCTCCTACTTTGTACTTATTTTGGCAGAGAGTCACCACTTGGTTTTGTTTGCCCAGTAGGCGGCAGACATTTTTCCTTTGGAGATGTTCTCTGCGTGGCGAGCTTTGAAGGCTTCGCGGCGTGATTTAGCCGCAGCAGATTCGCCTTCGCGTTTTGGTGAGCCAGAAACACCCTGTTGGCCGAAACGTATGAGTTTTACTTTGTCGCCTTCTTTTGCCAAGACGGCATGTGACTTATTTGGGTGATTCGGGGTGCGTTTTGGTTTGTTGTAACCCGAAAACTTCTCGCCGCGATACTCAATCATCGTCGTCCTCCTCGTCGTCGGGATCGGTGATCGGCACCAGCACTTCGATGCCTTGGGTCAGCATCGTTACGAAGCCGCCGATGATTTCGGGGTTTTGAGGTGTTTTAAACACGAATGTGGCGTGGGTAAGGCCGTCTTCGGCATCAATTTCGATGTGAACACAGCCTCCATTTACGGTTTGGATTGCCATTAGCCGTGATAAGCAACCGCAATGTGGGGAACGATGCTGGGTGTGCCAGAGCTGATAGATGCAACCCTCATACGGATCTTTGCGGCAGGTTTGCCGTCATAAAAGTAGACGTATTGACCGTCAGAGTTGATTGTTTTGCTGGTGTCGATTGTGAACCAGTTGCCGTTGCCGTTAAAACTGCACTCCAAGGCCAAGGTGAAGTTGGCACCGCCAGTAACAGTGGCCGCAAATGTGTAGCTGGCTGAGTGGGCGGGCACCTCGATCCACTCGTTTACGGCGTCCATTGTGGCGCCTGTGTATTCGACCACGTTTGTGTAGCGATCAACGACGGTTATTGCGAGGGCTGCCATGATTATTTCCTCCGTTTTTTGGCGGTTTTGGCGGCTGCCTTGAAGGCAGCGGCGGTGGGGGCACCCTTAGTGCCAGGCTTGCGCATCTTTTCGCCGCTTCCGGCTGCGATGCGCTTGCGTTTTGCAGCGATGTTGCTGTACAGACCGCGTTTTGCCATTATTTCTTCCTCTTTTTCTTGCTCATGCCAGCCTCGCTCATCGCAATGGCGATGGCTTGCTTGCGGCTGGTTACTTTCTTGCCCGAGCTGGACTTGAGTGCGCCAGATTTATACTCTGACATCACTTTTTCGACCTTCTTCTTGCCTTTTTTAGGTTTGTCCTTGTCGCTGTAGTGTCCGGGCATAGGATTCCAGCTGCTTACCACACACGATAGGACGTTTTACCGAGGCTCTCGGGCTTGGCAAGGTTGAAAGTTTGTAGGCACAGGTAGCCAAGAGCATCGAAAGCATGATCGACGCCGAGATTCTTATTGGGGAGGCCGGTTCCTGGGGCATAGGTAAGAGTGCGTAAGGATTTGATTAGCTCTTTGCATTTTGGGTGGATAAACAGGCGGCGGGTTCCGGATGCGTCGAGAAGCGCGGTGTTGACGCAGGTGATCTTGTCGCGGATTTTCCAGGGGTTGCGGGGACTGGAAACTGTGAAGCCGCTCTTGCGGAGGATGTTGTGGTCCGTGGCGCCGACGCCGCTGGTTTTGCGGGCACCACCTGTTGGGTCCGGGCAGGCAATAATTCGGCGCTCCACGCCGTAGCGGGATTGGATCTCTTCGCACAGGTCCCAGGTGGTGGCGCCGCCGGTCATGATGATTTCGTCAAAGACCCAGAGCACGTCGCCTTTTTTGACGGCGCAGACCGCGCTCATTGGGTCCACGTTGAAGTCCACCCCAATCAATAGGGGTAGAACGGCGAGATCTTGGACCGTTTTGTCGATGTTTTCGTCCGAGAAGCTGATGGCGACGAGACCGCTGAGGTTTTCGAAGCTGGCTTCGAATTCTTGGCGGAATGTGCGCGGATCCAGCTGGGAGCGGGCAGCTTCAATTTCTTCTGGTGGGACGTTATCGCCGTCAATCGTTGTGAATTGCCACCGCTGCCAGTCCTTGTCGCCCTCCTCGCAATAACACCAGAGGTCGTAGAACCAGCTAGCTGTTCCATCCGGGGTGGAGATGAACAATGCCCAGCCTTGTTTGTCGGCCAAAGCGGGGCGGATTACCTCGAACCAGACTTCCGCGTCCATAAATGCGGCTTCGTCGAGCACCACGCCAGCCAAACTGCGGCCGCGCAACGCCATTGCGTTTTCAGTGCCCTTTAACTCGATCGTCGAGCCGTTTACTAGCTCGATCTTGAGGTCGGTTTCGTTTTTTGCCTTGATCCATGCCTTTGGGACGAGGCGTTTCATCACCTTCCAGGCGATATCTTTCGCCATTCGGTAGGTGGGGGCGGCGTAAAAGAAGGTTTCGCCGGGACGTTCGATTGCTCCACGCAGCAATTCGATGCAGGAGAGGTAGCTTTTGCCGAAGCGGCGGCCGGCTACCAACACTCGGAAGCGTTTTCGGCTGGAGAAAACTTCGCCCTGGGCGTAACGAAGAGTGAGTGCTCCAGCCGTGTCGGGCATATTTCTGTAGGTGGGTACTTTCTAGGGTATTACAGGAATTGAACCCCTGCCCCCGTCAGTAACGGGGTGTCCATGTGCAATAGTCGCCGGCTTTGTAGGTGCCAAACGGGCAGGAGTCGCTTGTGCGGGTAATGGATTGCGTGCGGCGTTCCAGTGCAGCGCTCGGTGTGCAGTAACCGCCTTGGCTGATGTAGCCGAATGGGCACGAGGTGCCGATTTTGGTGATAGGGGTGGCTTGTGCCAGCAGAAGGGCGAGCGTGAGCATGAGGTTGTAGGTGAGTAGAAGATTAGGTTAGCACAGTAGAAGAAATTGAGGATATATCAGTAGGTTCCCTGGGCAGCGCTACCGCACGCCGAAACTCGAACCCTACCCCCTAGTGCATGTGTACTAGCTCGCGAGCAGTCGTCGCACCGTGGTACGGCTGCAGCCGAGCCTATCGGCTATCGCCTGCTGCGTCAGTCCGTTGCGACGCCAGCGGCGTGCGCGTTGTTGCCGTGACTCGCTGGCCCATGCCAGCACGAGAAGGGGGAGCAGGATCAGCGCCAGCAGGATTGCGGCGGCAGTGGTGATGGTGGCCATGGTGTGGCTGTGTGTTCTCTAGTATTGTAGCACAGCAGAGCCGCGCGGTGCGGCCCTACTGTCACACAGTGTAACATTAACAGAGCTTATCTGCCGAGCACAACTAGCCGACATTCTGCAGCCGATCGGCCGGCAGACTCGCAGCGTGCTAGCAGCGTGTCGGTGCTCGGTGTTGAGAATCCCCACGCAAGCGTTGCGGCCATAAAAGCCAGGAACACAGGGGGGCGGAATAGGAAGGAGAGCATGGTGGGAAGCGTGGTGAGCTTGCTTCCCATTGTTGCACACTATCGGCCAGCGGTCAACCCTGGCGCTTGTCTTCCACGGTGATCTGGAGTTGGGGCGCTGCTGCAGCCTGCTGTTCTATACCGGATTCGTTAACTACCTTGCCCAAACTATCAAGAACTTGTGCGGCAGTTTGTAACTGTCCCTTGCGGATTGCAGCGTTAAACAACTTTGTCCGCATTGTTTGCAGTCTTGCGAGCATGTTTGCACGATCCCTATCCCAATCTTCAGCGTTCCACTGGTTCACAACTTCCCAATCGCGCCAGGCAGTCGCTACAGAGCAGCCCTCACGTTCCGCGTGTTCTAGAACCAGTTGCCGAGCCGACAGGCCGTCAAGCTGCCTACGGTAGAGCCGCTGTTGCCGCTGTTCGATGTAGGCGTAAGGGTTCCGCTT
>Ga0208019_1000362_pt1 | contig 24999 bp, 45 predicted proteins | sample CB_VirMetaG_5_FD_184540 | JGI IMG/M metagenome (GOLD analysis project Ga0208019, IMG submission 184540) | Freshwater to marine saline gradient viral communities from Chesapeake Bay - CB_1508_1D Viral MetaG (SPAdes) (version 4) | ecosystem: Environmental > Aquatic > Marine > Coastal | place: USA... | reverse complement strand
CGTCCAGCCCCGGAGCGCCTGATTGAATACCAGTCTAACCGCAACCGAAAGGATAGACCCATGACGATGCTTGTACACTACCAGACCAAAAAAGACCTTAAAGCTGCCGTTGGTCAGCCTTTGAGGTATACCGAAACGTCTATCTTCGGCGAAGAATATCGGGAGAACGGCACCTTTGCGGTGGCTAGACGCCCTCATCTCCAAGGTGGCGGCAGGGAATTCTTCGCGTCTGTCACCATGAAAGATGGGCTGATATATAAGGTTGCCTAAGCGGCGATGAACAGAAAGGAAACAGCCCCATGCATATCCGCACTTGCCGCCTTTGTGGCGACTTAGCTTGGCCAGAAGATCAACTTGCGTACGGGAAGCGCCATTACTCGCACCATGAATGCTACCTAAAGGCGGGGAAACCACTCGCCGCACTCGAAACGTGGCAACTCGAGCGTTTCCCAGTTCTCGCGGCCTACCGCGCGGGGAGGCTAGACGAATTGAAAAAGGCACTAGGATACTGAAAAACTAGGCTTGCACTTTGAACGGAACTGGGGATAAAATTTCCCCAGTTCAATTGAAAGCGTGAACCACAATCCGAGGGAGCTAGACCAATGAGTGCGATCCACATCTCGAAGATGACTGGCAAGCTTGATGGCCTTCGGGCTATCAGCACCAACACTGTCACTAATCCCTTCTGCATCAAGATGAACAGTTCGGGCGATACCATATGCCGCGAATGCTATTCCCATGGGATGCTCAAATCGTACCGCAAGAACATGCAACCAAGTCTCCAACGCAACTCCGATCTACTATCTAGCCGCGTGCTGGAGCAATCCGAATTGCCGACAATCCTCGATGCGTTCTTCCGTATCGATGCGCATGGGGAACTAATCAACGAAACGCACCTAGAAAATATCTGCCGGATCGCGGAGTACAATCCGCATTGCAACGTTGCGCTCTGGACCAAGCGAAAAGATATCGTGTCGCGTGTTTTCGCCAAGCGGGCCAAGCCTAGTAACCTGATTCTTATCTGGTCCAATCCCAAGGTCGATGCAGTGATATATGCTCCGCCGAAACACTTTGACCGCGTGTTTAATAATGTATCGTACGAGCACAAGCCGGAAGAACAAAACTGCACGGGCCAAAAGTGTCGGGATTGTCTGCTATGCTATAAGCTCGACACGACTAAAGTTATCGTGGAAGCGGTAAAGCTTAACGGTCGCCCTATTAAGGCTTAAAGCAACGACGCCATCTCGCGGCGATAAACAGAAGGGATCACCTCATGCCCACATCCACCACCAATCGGAAAGTCCTGGCAATCCCCACCCACGACACCTGGACGGACGATGCGATCGACGTGGGGTTCGCGAGCACCGAGGCAGAAGCGGTTCGCGTGATTGAAGCATCTGGATATTCGGTTCTCGATTACGGCGGGACCTGTGATTTTTACGACGCGACGGACGCCTCCGGAATTTACGGGATGGACTTGGATGGACATGGCGTGATAGCCATCACCGTCGTGCCCACGACCTGATCGACTAAAGAGCAACCAAACATAGAGAGGATAGGCCAGATGAACGAGGGCAACATATACCGCGTCGAGGTGGCATCAGACCAAGGTACTTATGTCGAGTGGTGGCCTGTTAGAGAATGGTCGGCCCCATATTCGGAGGCCCTGCAATACCTAGCAGATAAGGAACGAAAGTATCCTGATGCCCGTTTCCGTATTGTGATGGTGGTATAGGTATGATCTACACCCTATACATCCACGACAAGGCTGTGATATGGTCCAGCCGGATCGAAGTTATCAACGAGAACCTAGCAGCACTAGGCAGCCTAGCTAAATGGTGCCGGGTAGAATCGAGGGAGGGTTAATCACATGACAATTATCGTCGCTTGCATCTTCACCGCTGGCCTGATATGGGCGGCAATAGATCAACTGATCTCTTTTCTGGGGAGGTAACCTATGCTAGATAGATCGCTGAACACGTTGCTGGATTCGGATCTCCTATGGATGGCAATGAGGGCAAGATCTGACAACATCACGAAACCGACACCAGAATCACATCGAATCGAGATCGAGTGTCAGCGCGAATTGATGCAGCGGTATGCCGATGATACCATCTTAGGCAAACTCATCCGTGAGGAATCTTATACCGCTGCCTATCTGAAGTGGGTAAACCAGAGGGAGCTTGTTCAATCGCCTTGCTAATCCGCTAGGCAGGGGATACCATCACTAAGTAAACTACACTCAACCAACAGGAGAATACCATGTCCGACTTCATCACCATCAAGGCTGCCGCCAATCTGTTCGACGTTCCTGTCCAGACCTTGCACTGGGCATTGCGCAGTAATAAGATCGACGGGGTGCATGTTGGCACCGGCGGCGACTCGAAAGCATCGCACCTGGATGGTCGTCTCGTGTATCATAATCTGGTCAGCGTTAGCAGCGTTATCAGGTGGCAAGCTGACAGAATGAAAGATAAAGTGTGATGAATGACGCCAGGGATCAGGTCGTGGATCAGGTCTGGAATCAGGTCGGGGATCAGGTCTGGGATCAGGTCAGGGATCAGGTCGTGGATCAGGTCTGGGATCAGGTCAGGTATCAGGTCACGGATCAGGTCAAGTATCAGGTCTGGATTCAGGTCTGGGATCAGGTCGAGGAACAAACAAGATGAAACAGATCAGTGGTCAGGTCACGGATCAGGTCTGGGATCAGGTCAGGGATCAAGTCTGGGATCAGGTCTGGGATCAGGTCGGGAACCAAGTCAGTAATCAGGTCTGGGATCAGGTCAGGGATCAAGTCTGGGATCAGGTCTGGGATCAGGTCGGGAATCAGGTCAGTAATCAGGTCGTGGATCAGGTCACGGATCAGGCCTGGGATCAGGTCAGTGATCAAATCAACTAACAAATCACAAAGAGGAGTATCTAACAATGCGTGTATCTTTTGGGCACACAGGATCGGCAGATCATACCGGCGAGGGCTGGGACTTCGAAGTAGCGTTTGAGCCGACCCGATTCGACAAGAGTAAGTATGTACTCAATGCCGATACCGGTGACGTGCTTGGTATCGTCGGTAAGGATTTCAATTGCGTCAGCCATGCCGAGTTCTTCGAAGGGATCGAGGACGGTTTCCCAGAGGGATTCGGATCAGCTACCACTCGAACCTTCACCAGTCGAAAAGGTGCCTGGGCATTACGTGAATGGGCTTTCGAGGGTATGCAGTCCCTGATCTCTACTGATCAGAAGGAAAGCTCTCTGATCTATAAGATCGTGGCGTGGCACGGTCTGGATGGTCTGACATCCAATAACGTCCTGTCGGGGTCGCGTCTGGCTTGGTGTCTTAATACCTGCGTATGGGGTGAGAATATCTCTCATATCCGCAAGAAGAACAGTCGGCACTTTGATCTGGATAAGTTCCTGCTAGAAGTACAGGATGGTTCTATTATCTTCGCCAACCATATCGAGGCAATGAACCGTATGGCTCAGCGTAAGATCACACTTGATCAGGCAGAGACAGTGATCAATAATATCATTCCGTTTGAGCGTACCCAGAAGGCTATGCTTGAACTAACAGCAGACAATATGGATCAGTGGGGCAACAATACATTCGGGTTGTATAATGCCTTCACTAACTACGCAACCTATGCCGATGAACGGAATGGGTTTGCCATGCGAGAAAGTTCAAACGATAATCAGATTGAACGCTTGCATTCCAGGTCATTTGATGTTATGAACTGGGTCAATACCGCTGCATTTCAGTCGATTGCAGCTTAACCAGAGGAGACTAAGCACATGAAAACCTTCACCAACATGGCCGCGCAGGGTGACTTCATCATCTTTCGGGTTGACACCATCCCAGAGAACCTGGAGAAGATCCAGCCAAACCAAGGCTATCTGACTATCGCCCATAGTGAGACCGGTCACGATCATGTCATGCTGGCTGAACGGGCCACTGCATATAAAGATCGTATGACTTCTGACGACAAATTGTTTGAACTGTTCCTGTTAGTCGAAGCGCCGACCGAGATCATCCACAAGCGGTCTTATGATACCCATGAAAGCCTGCTTGTTCCCGCTGGTAACTATGTTATCAAACGTCAGCGTGAATATACCCCGGAAGGGTATCGTCGGGCCGCTGACTAATCTTGGCAAGGGCAGGCCGTATGAGATATGGTCTGCCCTTACAGGGGCAAACAAGATGAATAATGTCGTGGACCAGGTCAGTTATCAGGTCGTGTATCAGGTCTGGGTTCAGGTCCGGGTTCAGGTCAGTAATCAGGTCGTGGATCAGGTCAGGGATCAAGTCTGGGATCAGGTCAGCGAACAGGTCAGGAATCAGGTTGTGGGTCAGGTCGTGGATCAGGTCAAGGCTACAATCTAACGTCAGCGTCTAACAACACTCAATCGGAGTTAAATATCATGTTGGATAAACTGAACGAAGAACAGATCAATAAACTCGGTATCTGCAAGGATAAGTGGATCGAGATTGGTCTAAAGACCGGACCCATTGATCGGGAGGCTGCTGTTGTAGCAGTTAACAAAGCATATACCGCGGCTGGGTTGACTCCGCCCGAGAGCATTGTGTTTTGTTCTAGCCCGTTAGATATGGATGAGAAAATCAAGGAAGCCAGCAATGGAAAGCATACGTTTGTTTCCAGCTATGGCTTTGCAAATTGCTGGGTCGGGTGGGTGTCTTTCATTGATTACTTCAAGACCTACACTGACGTAAAAAACCTTGAGGCATTTGAAGGTCTGCGTGATCTAGCTTACAACTGTGGGTTCGTAAGCTTCTTCGATACTCATGTCTTTATCTCTGAGCGTCCTGAGTATATCAAGATGGATGATACCGGACGCACTCATTGTGAGAATGGTCCTGCCATCCGGTATGCTGACGGGCTTGAGGTCTATATCTGGCATGGTAACCGGGTTCCTAAGTCTTGGATTACCGAAGGGCCAGATATTGATCAGGCATTACACCACGAGAATATCGAGATGCGCCGTGTAGCCTCTGAGATTATCGGGTGGGCCAAGATCCTTGATTATTATCAGGCCAAGGTTATCGATGAGGATGCTGATCCTCAGATCGGTACTCTTCTCAAGGTCAATATCCCTGATGTTGGCGAAGAGTATTTCCTTAAGGTCCTTTGCGGGACCGGACGCACGTTTGCTATTCCCGTACCTGATCAAGATGATGAAGGTAAACCTATCGATACTGCTTTGGCAGCTAATGCGTGGACTTATGGTATCAAGCCTTGGGAGTACAAGCCGGAAGTTCGTACTTAACAAGATCAAGGTGGGAAACAATCCCGCCCTTTCTTTATGTAGGTCGAAGAGCAAACAAGATGAAGCCGGTCAGTAAACATGTCAGGGATCAGGTCTGGGATCAGGTCAGCGAACAGGTCAGGAATCAGGTCATGGAGCAGGTCAAGTATCAGGTCGTCGAGCAGGTCAGGTATCAGGTCTGGGATCAGGTCGAGGATCAGGTCAGGTATCAGGTCAGTAATCAGGTCAGGAATCAGGTCAGGGATCAGGTCGAGGATCAGGTCATGGGTCAGGTCTGGGTTCAGGTCAGGAATCAGGTCTGGGTTCAGGTCAGGAATCAGGTCTGGGATCAGGTCGAGGATCAGGTCAGGGATCAGGTCGAGGATCAGGTCAGGGATCAGGTCGAGGATCAGGTCATGGGTCAGGTCTGGGTTCAGGTCAGGGATCAGGTCGAGGAGCAAACAAGATGAATAATGTCAAGGAACAGGTCAGGGATCAGGTCTGGGATCAGGTATGGGCTCAGGTCTGGGATCAGGTCGTGGATCAGGTCAGGTATCAGGTCTCGGATCAGGTCGAGGATCAGGTCAGGTATCAGGTCTCGGATCAGGTCAGGGTTCAGGTCAGGGATCAGGTCAGGGATCAGGTCGAGGAGCAAACAAGATGAATAATGTCAAGGAACAGGTCAGGGATCAGGTCTGGGATCAGGTCGTGTATCAGGTCTGGGATCAGGTCAGGAATCAGGTCAGGGATCAGGTCAGGTATCAGGTCTGGAATCAGGTCTGGGATCAGGTCAGGAATCAGGTCAGGAATCAGGTCAGGGATCAGGTCGAGGATCAGGTCGTGGAGTAAACAAGATGAATAATGTCAGGTATAAGGTCATGGATCAGGTCATGGATCGGGTCGGGAACCAGGTCGGGAACCAGGTCGGGAACCAAGTTGGGAACCAGGTCGGGAACCAGGTCATGGATCAGGTCATGAATCAGGTCTGGGGTCAGGTCAGAGATCAGGTCAGGAATCAGGTCTGGGATCAGGTCTGGGATCAGGTCTTGGATCAGGTCAGAGATCAGATCTGAGATCAAGTTTAATATAACCAAACAAAAGGTATAAATAACATGATTGATATGAATAACTATCAAACCGAAGCACTTAAAACTGCGGTTTACCCAGAAGGTCAGGGTAAAATCTATACAGTTTTAGGCTTGGCAAACGAGGCTGGTGAGGTAGCTGGTGTGGTCAAAAAGATTATCCGGCAGGATACTGTCTCTACCTTGTCGGAAGAACATAACGACAAGATGAACCAGGAAAAGATTAAGGCTGAACTAGGTGATGTACTGTGGTATCTTGCTGCCGTAGCTAAAGAATATAACCTGAAACTATCCGACATTGCTCAGTACAATCTGGACAAACTAAGAGACCGGTCGAAACGTGGAGTTATTAAGGGGTCTGGGGATAATAGATGAAGCCGGTCAGTAAACAGGTCAAGTATCAGGTCGTGGATCAGGTCGTGGATCAGGTCCGGAATCAGGTCACGGATCAGGTCTGGGATCAGGTCTGGGCTCAGGTCAGGGATCAGGTCGAGGATCAGGTCCGGAATCAGGTCGGTAATAAGGTCTGGTGTCAGGTCTGGGATCAGTTCACGGATCAGGTCTGAGATCAGGTCTTGGATCAGGTCGTGGATCAGGTCAGGTATCAGGTCAGGAGTCAGGTCATGGAGCAAACCAGATGACAATAACATCACCATTAAAAGCTATCAGGCAAAATTGTATTGAGTGTTGTGGGGGTAGTAAGAATGAGGTAAAGTTATGTACCATCACAAGCTGTCCACTATACGCTTTTAGGTTTGGTAAGAATCCATATAATAAACGTACACTTTCAGAGGAACAAAGAGAAGCTGCTAGGGTACGCCTACAGAACTATCACGACGCTAATAAAACTGCATAACTAAATATAAAACAGAGGCGCATATATGCTTTCAGACTATCCTGAGCCATGGACAGCCAGCACTTGGATCATTTATCTGCTGGTGTTAGGCTGCTACTTCGGTGTACTATATTTATTAAGCGCCGCCGAGCGTATCAATTACGGAGATAATCACAGTGATGATAATTAATAGTGGACTAAAGACTGATAACTTGGAAGAATATGATGAGTTCGATGAATGGGTATGGACCGATAAGGATACCGAATCAGTGGAAGAGAATATCAAACTGAAACCTTGGGATCTTAATTTAGGTAGGGGAGTATGGTCAGATGAAGATACCGAGATACAAAAGGAAATCGAATCCTATCGCAAAAGATTTGATGACGAGTAAGTATAAGCCGATAGTTTTACCAGATAAGAAGAAAGAGCAGAAGAAGGTAGGGTATCAAAGTAAAGATAAGGAGATCGGTCGATGAATCAGAACAAGTATCAGGTCAGGAATCAGGTCTGGGATCAGGTCAGGTATCAGGTCAGGTATCAGGTCCGGGATCAGGTCAGGTATCAGGTCAAGAATCAGGTCTGGGATCAGGTCTGGGATCAGGTCACGAATCAGGTCATGGATCAGGTAATGGGTCAGGTCGAGGAGCAAACAAGATGAAGCATGAAGTAGTATATGGAGACTTAGAGGGCATGGTTCTTGACGATATCTACGAGACCTATCCCAATATAGAATCGGAGGATTGGTGTGGTCGGATTGATATGTTTTGGAAAGATAAGTTAGATGATACAGGATATTCTCAGGGATGTGGTCTTGAAGGACGGAGAAACCTTGAGACTTGACTGCCCGTCTTGTGGTGGATACAAGACATTCACGATTACTAAGCTATCAGGATCAACGGTCTGGAATTGTTATAAGGCATCCTGTAATCTCAAGGGAGGTAAAGGTTCTGCCTATTCATTCAAAGCGTATCAAGGGTTACGCAATGCAGAACCAACAGATCCTGTACTCAAACTGCCTCACTCATTCACTCTGGATATACCAGACCACATGGTTAAGTATATGGAAAAGAACAATGTTCTCAAAGCATGGCGTCAAGGTTTGGTAGATCTATACCATGACGTGTCTCAGGATCGGGCTGTGTTCCTGATCAAGTCTGATGGCAAACCTGTGGATGCAGTAGGCAGAGCACTCAAGTATGGTATGAAGTGGCTCAGGTATGGTAAGAGTAACGAGCCCTTCATTGTCAAGACTGACATAAACCATGCTATCCTTGTTGAAGATGCAGCATCGGCTTGTGCAGTATCGGAATACGGAACTGGTATAGCCTTGTTAGGTACAAGTCTAACTGATCGTATCCTGGAGATTGCCAGTCAGTACAAGTCAGTGACAGTTGCCTTGGATCGTGATGCGTTTAGCAAATCATTAGCCTTTACAAGAAGACTTAGACAGTATACCGTGGCTAATACAAAGTTGCTTCGGGAAGATCCGAAGGCATACCCTAGAGGAGTTATTGAGTGAGCGATAACACTAACAATCTCTTGCTCGGCCTGTTTCTTAAATATGATTTCTGGGAGAGCAATCATCTGCTCATCGGAGATCAGTATTTTCAGGACGAGAGCAAGCGTATATATTCTATAATCTCTGAGGCTCATAGCAAATACAAGCGTGATCTAACTGTCAATGAGGTTGAAGCCTTGTTGATGGCTAAGTATCCTTTGTTTACTGCTGCCCAGAAGTCTCTGTATATCAATCTGCTTCGAGAGATCAAACCGGTTATCGGTAGTGATGTAGCTGAGGAAGTTATCAAAGCATCCTTTCGTGAGCATATCGGTGAGACCATTGCTCAGTTAGGTATGAACCTGATCGAGGGTAACGAGACCGATCTATCCAAGGTCAAGGAACTGGTAGATAAATACGAAGGAGGGTTTATCCCTGAGAAAGAACTAGAGGTTCTGTCTAATGAGTTCGAGGATATCCTGGAATATGCTAACGATAAGCTACCGTGGAAGTTTAACCTTGCCGGGTTGAACAGGCTTATCCCTGGTATCGGGCCGGGTAACTTCGGTATCATATTTGCTCTGGTGGAATCAGGTAAGTCTGCTTTTAATATCTCTATCTGCTTTGGTCCTGATGGATTTGCAGAACAGGGAGCACGAGTATTGTATGTAGCTAATGAAGAACCAGCCGAGGCTACTAGGTTCAGGGCAGTCATGTCCAACACAGGGTTCTCTGAGGAACGTTTGCTACAGAACAAACATGCTGCCAGAGATATGTGGCGAAGGATCAAAGACAACGTACTGTTCCATGAGACAACTGATATCCGTCAGCTAGAGGCTTTGGTCAAGAAGTACAAGCCTGATATCGTTGTGGTAGATCAGATGGATAAACTGAATATCAATGGATCATTCGCTCGTGATGATATTAAACTGTCAGAGATCTATCGTCGTGGCCGGGAGATCGCTAAGAAGAATCAGTGTTCTGTTATCGCTGTAACCCAGGCTGACGCCAGTGCTGATGGTCGGACCAGTCTCAGGTTCACACAGATGTCTGGTAGCAAGATCGGTAAACCTGCTGAGGCTGACTATGTTCTAGGTCTCGGTAAGGAATCGACTGAGAATGGATCTGATAACTTCCTACGATATCTAACTGTATCAAAGAACAAGATCGGAGGTAAGCATGGTCGGTGCATTGTCACGATCCAGCCGGAAGTGTCCAGGTATCGGGATTAAGATTTCTCTTGACTTTTCAGAAACCGTATGGTACTACGTACTTCGTTACGTACGAAGCCACAAAGCGTAGTACGGAACGTGGTTTGTTGTGACAGGTGTATCTATAATGTCAGATAAAACTAAAGAAGAACTTATAAAAGAAAATACTAGACTTAGGAAAGTATTAAGTACCAGCTTTCCTGAAAGATCAGGTGATATATTTATCTGTGGTTCTTCTAAGGACGTATCATCAGATGGTCTACCAAGGTCTGTAACTATCTGTCCTACTTATGGATCAGATTATTTTGTAACTTATATAAGGGTTAAATAGCGTATGGCTAAGGGTAAGAAGTCTAAAGGTAAGCATTACGTATCCAAAGGTGAGCGGCCTAGTGTTAAGAGATCAATCCTGAAAGCGGTCAGGAAAGATGTTGATCCTTTTACTAAAGCTATTAATAAACTAGAAGCACTAAGTAAGAATAATAAGAGGCCAAGCCAGTCCCTATCCTAATATACATAGCCATAAGGAATATCGTGAAGAAACATATACTTAATAGAATGCGTGATGCAGCCTATGCCGTGGCTTTGTCAGGTCAGGGTGTCGGTCCACGGTATGCCTTCCGACATGGTGCTGTATTGTTTGACAGGTCAGGTAAGATTTTATCAGCTAAGTCTAACAGTCTTAAGACCCACCCTAAGCTGGTTAAGTTCACTGACTATCCGTATCTCCATGCAGAGTCCGCTTGTATCCTTGGTCACGGTATGGATAACTGTGAAGGGCTTAGTCTCCTGGTCCTGAGAGTGTTGAAGAATGATCAGGTCAGCTTATCTAAGCCTTGTGTTATCTGTCAGAGAGTGATAGAAGATGCAGGACTAAAGAGTGTGTACTATACTGATGTCAATGGAATGTTTAAGAGGTTGTGAACGATGGGGGTAAAGATGGACATGCTTGAGCGTGTGGCGCGGGCAATTTTCTACAAGCGCGCGGACCTAGAGCAATGGCACTCGAACAGTCCGGCAGCACCGTGACCATCGGCCGCCGAAAGCCCTACACCGCGATTGGTATCCGCCGGATGAAGTGCTCCGTGGCGGGCTGCGAGAACCGAGCCGAGCACCAGTGGAATTGCTGCGCCAACGACAACCTCTGGATGCCTCTGTGCCTTGACCATGACATAGAGCTGAACGCCAAAACCCTAGAGTGGATGGGGCATCCCAACGCAACGGAGCTATCACGGGATTACGCCGCTGCCCTCAGACAGAAACGTGATACTGGCATTTAATACGAAGGAAAATAAATGTACGATCTAGTTGTTGATTTGGAGGTAGACGTACACGGAGACAGGTCAGACCCGACACCATACAACAACCAGAATATTCTATCAGGTATAGGTTATCTCCGTATCGGCCTGGACACTGACCCTATCTGTGTATTCCCTGACAACCCTGACGGCATTGATACATTCCGTTCTATCCTTAAAGATGCCCGGTGTGTTATCGCACACAATGCCAAGTTCGATATGTCTTGGTTACGCGAGACCGGCTTCGATACCAATGCTAAGTTGATCGACACTATGATCAACCAGTATCTACTTAACAGAGGCCAGCGTGGTCCTCTTTCCCTATCAGCACTAGCAGAAACATACGGTGTAACAAGGAAGCTGGACTCCCTTAGCCAAGCACTAGATGCCGGTCAGAATTACTCAGATCTAGATAAGGAAACTCAGGTAGCGTATCTATCTGCCGATGTACTTGCCACCGCTGAGATCTATGAGAAGCAAACCAGGATCTTTCAGGATGAAGACAGTAAATCCCTTGTCCCTATCAGGGATCTTATGTGCGAGTTCTGTTCTGTCTTGACAGATATCGAACGGTCTGGTATGGCTATTGATCTTGAAGCATTGAACAAGGTTGATCAGGACTATCAGAAAGAGCAGGAAGAACTTACTCAATTTCTGACAAAGTATACAAGTCATCTTATGGGTGACACCCCGGTTAACCTTGGTTCACCAGAACAGATGTCCGAGGTTATCTATTCGTGTAAGCTGACTAACAAGGCGCTCTGGAAAGATATTATGAATATCGGTACGGATGCACGAGGTAAGCCTAAGCGTAGACCGCAGATGTCTCTGGTAGAATTTAAGGATGCACTAAAGCGTTGCTTCAAGCGGTCCTATAAGACCAAGGCTATGCAGTGTCCGTCATGTCAGGGTAGGGGATCATTCTATAAAACCAAGAAAAGCGGAGAACGGTTTAAGAATCCAACCAAGTGTTCCGGTTGTGAGGGGTCCGGGTGTATCTATACAGATACCAAGCAACGTGCCGGTCTGAATGTATCTCCCTCAGTTGCCTTGGCAGCATCGGGGGGGTTCAAGACTGACAAGATCACTCTGACATCTCTTCTAAACAAGACAGATAATCCAGAGGCTAAGAAGTTTCTTGAGTCTATCATCCGACTGTCTGCTATTGATACGTATCGCTCCTCATTTATTGAAGGGATCAAGAAAGGTATAAAGAGTGACGGTCTTCTTCATGCTAACTTTAATCAGTGCATTACTGCTACTGGCCGTTTAAGTAGTAGCAATCCTAACCTACAGAACTTTCCTAAAGGTAAACTGTTCCCGGTTCGTAAGGCATTCGTTAGCCGGTTCGATGGTGGTCAGCTTATCGAGATCGATTACTCTCAGCTAGAGTTCCGGGTGGCTGGTATCCTTGCCCGAGATCCTATGATCAAACAGGAAGTCGAGTCAGGGTTTGACGTACATGCTTACACCGCTAAGGTCTTGACTGATAACGGTGAGCCTACAGAACGTGGTCCTGCTAAGGCATCTACATTCCGTCCGCTGTATGGCGGTACAACAGGTACACCGGCACAGATGGCTTACTTCCGGGAGTTCTTTGATAAGTATCAAGGAGTATTTCAATGGCATATTGAATTACAGAATCAGGCTATCCGTACTGAACGGGTTGTCACAGCAACAGGTAGGCAGTTTGACTTTCCTGGCGTACATAGAACACGACATGGTACTGCCAGTGCCAAGACTCAGATCGTCAATTACCCTGTTCAGTCTGTAGCTACGGCAGAGATAGTACCGCTGGGTGTTATCATCCTGCATAAAACCCTAATACGTATGCAACTTAAAAGCCTAGTTATCAACACGGTGCATGATAGTGTGTTGGTCGATACACACCCTGACGAGATTGATATCATTAAGGAGGTTGGACCACAATGTCTGCTTGATGCACAACAGGAAACGACTGATCGATTCGGTCTAGATCCTTACATACCTCTGGCTGTTGAGATGTCTAAGGGAAAAAACTGGATGGAGCAACAAGATTTCTCTTGACTTTTTAAAATTAGCCTGCTAAGAATAGGACATATTAACTATGGAGTTCCCTATGGAAGATGAAGTTCTGATTGTAACAGTTGATATTACCTCTAGCTATAACGATGGTGTTGATACAAAACATGTTTTGGTCAGCCAATCATACCCGGCGGATACAACTTGGCATGACATTCTGTCTCAATGTATCCGTTCTCTAAACTCTTACGGGTTTATTATTAAGAATCAGACTATCTCGGTAGATAGAGATGGTTACGTTGACTAACAGTATTAAGTTACTAAGTAGTTTTATACAACAAAGGTACTAACATATGAACGATCTAGTGGTAATCGATAACACAGGCGATTTCACTCAGCTATACACGGCTACTAATCCTGCTGGACCTAACATCGCCCGTCTTCGTATTAACAGGGATTCATCTGTTGAGGGTTCAGATGGCAGCCTACTGACTGTACCTGCACCATCACTTGCTCTGAGCGATATGGATGGATCAGATAGTTACTCTAACGACTGCTATATCCGGGTTTACCTGGATACAATGCAGACTGCTGTGTTCGACTCGGATAAAGAAGAATACACGAACATGTCTTCGCATTTCCGGGACTTTAGCAAGCCTGCTATTGATTGGCTTGGTGGTGATAAGTGCGGTTGGGTTCCTTCCAAAGTGCGTGAGAAACTTAGGACAGAAGATCCTACGGCTTATGCTGCTGCCAGTAAGGTCAAACTATACCGGCATGTCTACGGTACTGTCCGTATGGTCAATGCTGTCAATCCAGAGACAGGAGATACCAAGGATGTAGACAACGTACCATTCCGGCTACGTCTTGGTCCGTCTAACTTCATGGAAGTTGGTAGTGTGATCGGCGGTATTCTTAAGCAAGGTATTAATCCTGGTTCCGTCGAACTTAAGATTGACTACGAACTTAAAAAGCGTGGTTCTAACAAGTGGTTTAATCTTAAGTACAAACCTATTATGACTAACATCATTGAACTTGATAGTGACTACGGTATGCTTCTGTCTGATTTTGCTGAACTGGTTAAGTACGAGAACAATCAGATCATGGAGAAGATGCGGGAAAATGCTAGTGGTATCGTTGACGAGTTCGACGATGTACTAGAGGCATAAGTGGATGCTTAGTTCCAAGCATCCTTTACAGGAAAAGATCGACGGGTTCCTTAGCGGGAACCCGGAGATCCCTCAAGAGATACTGGATGAAACTGCGGAACAGTTTGCAGATAAACTAAAAAGGTTTAACGAGACTCGTGGACCTAAGACAGGTCTTCCATCTTTATCTCAGATAGGTAAACCATTCTGTCAGTTACATGCTGAGAAGATTGGTATGGATAAGATCCCTGAGTTGCCTAGTTTCAGGATCAGGATGACTTACGGGGATATGACTGAGGTTCTGGCTGTTGCTATCCTAAAGTCTGCCGGAATAAATATCGTATCTCTCAATACCAAAACTAAACTTACTACGTCTTCTGGTGATCTTAACGGGGAGTACGACGTAATCATTAATATGGATGGGCAACTATCCATGTGGGATATTAAGAGTGCTTCCAAGTTTGCGTTTGATCGTAAGTTCTCTTCTTATAAGAAACTAAAAGAGGATGACTCATTCGGTTACATCGATCAACTGTGGGGCTATACATTAGCAGAACGTGCTAATTATCCTGACATAAAAGTTGGTGGCTGGATTGTAATCAACAAAGAAACTGGAGAGATGTTAGTCTGTCCTGCTGATCCAGAAGATGAAGATGAATACTATAAGAAGATCAAGAATACAATTGAACAATATAAAGAAGCTAATGACTTTAATTTTAGAAAAGGTTTCTCAGACGTAGAGGAAACATTCTATAAGAAACCTACAGGTAATAGAAAGTTAGGCTTCACCTGTTCATATTGTAACTTTAAGTATTCGTGTTGGGAAAACTTAGAGTACCGACCTAGAGCAAAGTCGAAATCAAAAGATGCCTACGAATACTACACGTTCTACAAAGAAGAAGATATCCGTAGCGTCGGCTAAAGCTAAAGGTCGTAGGCTACAGCAATGGGTTAGAGACTTCTTGAGGGAAAACCTGTCAGGGGTAGAGGATGACGATATCACTTCTACTCCTGGCGGGGTTAATGGTCCTGATATTGGCCTTAGTCCTCTGGCCCGTCGTGCATTCCCTTGGACCGTTGAATGTAAAGCCAGAGCACGAGTCGGGTTGTACGATGCCTTAGAACAGGCTGAGTCTAACCTGATTGACAATACCAGACCAGTAGCTATATATAAGCAAGACCGCAAAGAACCAATAGCAGTCTTATACGCCAAAGATTTCTTGGAGTTAACCGCATGTCAGAAGAAGCCAAAAAAGACATGAGTTTCCCTATTAAGGTTCCCAACAACACGTTTGGGATCTTTGTGTCTTGTGAACCTGGATCACAGAACATTATGTTGCAATCATATGCGTTCGTAGATGACTCGATAAGAGACACAAAAGAATATGATGCTATGGCTGTTATGTCCACTCAGATCATTGAGGTTATCAGTCAGATTATTGATTTATTCGTTGAGGAAGTAGACGACGACTTTACTAAGACTGATTTCACTGACGGGGATCAGCTTGGGCTACCATTTCCTAAACTTAATACGTCGAATTAACATGGAACGCTGTAAGATTATTCTTGAAGCCAAAGATCTTATCACGAGTGATCGAGCTAAGGACTATGGGGATGCTCATCAGAATTTCTTAAACATTTCTAAAGGTTGGTCGGTTATCTTCGGTGTTAATGTAACACCTGAGAAAGTAGCACTGGCTATGGATTGGTTGAAGACTTGTAGACTTATTAACAGCCCGGAACATGTAGATAGCTGGATTGATAAGGTAGGTTATTCCGCATTAGGCGGGGAAGTTGCTATCAGAGAGGATTAAGCAAATGATTATGATTGATGAGATTGCTAAACTAGAAGAAGAGATCGAACAGCGTAAAGCTAAGATTAAGTCTATCAAAGAGGACGGTCGAAGCGAGATGCTGAGTACTATTGCAGATGCACGCGAGGAATATCGTGAGGCAGCAACCAAACTAAGCGGTCTGATCGCTGAGTACCAAAAGATGTACCCGGCTTCTCTATCTTTTACGTATCCTGATCTTCTACGAGGCACAAAGTTTCGGCTATGAAGTCTAGGGTACAAATCTTATTAGAGATTGATTCAGAAGCTACCTGGATTCCCTCGGATGGTGCGTCCGGTGTAGCCGACGAATTAGAAGATATGATTACGGATGCCTTAGAACAGTGCATCGACGGATTAACAGTTAATAAAATTAGGGTGATGGTTAATGAGTAGTTTTAAATCTAATGCTAATCCGATGTTCCGATCACGGTTCTCGGAGGATATCTTTAATCTTAAGTATTCCCATCCCGGCGCAGATACTTGGGAGGAACTAGCACATACTTTGGTTGAGGATGTATGTGGTGATCTGCGTAGTGTTGAGCGAGACCTGATCACTAAGGATGAAAAGGCACAGCTTAAGAAGTATATCCGGGATCTTAAGTTTGTTCCTGGCGGTCGCTATCTGTACTATGCCGGTCGGAAGAATCGATACTATAACAATTGCTTCCTTCTTAAAGCTGAGGAAGATACTCGTGAGGATTGGGCTAACCTTTCATGGAAGTCAGAGTCATGCCTGATGACCGGCGGTGGTATCGGGGTTGACTATAGTGTCTATCGCCAGTCAGGTCGTATCTTGCAAGGTACAGGCGGGGTAGCATCTGGTCCTATCCCTAAGATGCAGATGATCAATGAGATCGGTCGCCGGGTTATGCAAGGTGGTTCACGCCGGTCTGCTATCTATGCTTCCCTGAACTGGGAACATGGTGATGTCAACGACTTCCTAACCGCTAAGGACTGGGACCAGATGCCGGTAGGTAATACAGGTCTCACGTTGAAGCAGATCAAAGAGCAAGACTTTAACTTCCATGCACCACTAGATATGACTAATATCAGCGTCAATTATAATACGGATTGGCTGCTTAAGTATTGGGAAACCGGTGATGTAGGAGAGGTATTCAAACAGAATGTCCGTCAGGCTTTGCGTACTGCGGAACCTGGGTTCTCTTTTAACTTCTTTGAAGACGAGAACGATACACTTCGGAACGCATGCACAGAGGTGGTTAGTGCTGATGATAGTGATGTCTGTAATCTGGGTAGTATTAACCTGGGGCGGATTGAATCTGTAAATGAGTTCAGCGATATTGTTGAGCTTGCAACTAAGTTCCTGATCTGTGGTACGCTCCGTGCTGACCTACCTTATGCCAAGGTCTATGAGACTCGAGAAAAGAATCGTCGCCTTGGTCTAGGTCTTATGGGTCTACATGAGTGGCTGATCCAACGCGGATATAGTTATGAAGTAACTCCTGAACTGCACCGCTGGCTATCTATCTACAAAGGTGTATCTGATAAAGTATCAAAGGAATTTGCTGATAGTCTATCAGTGTCACGGCCTGTAGCTAATCGGGCTATTGCACCGACAGGTTCTATTGGTATCCTGGCCGGTACGACAACAGGTGTTGAGCCACTATTCGCTGTTGCTTATAAGCGCCGGTATCTGACTAACGGTACTAAGTGGAAGTATCAGTATGTTGTTGATAGTGCAGCACAGGAACTTATTGATATCTATGGAGCCAATCCTGAGAATATTGAGAGTGCTCTTGATCTTGCTGATAACTATGAACAACGTATCAAATTCCAGGCTGACGTACAGGACTATGTGGATATGTCCATTAGTTCCACGATCAACCTCCCACAGTGGGGGTCAAAGCTAAACAATGAAGACACAGTTGATAAGTTTGCTAACACGCTTGCCAAGTACGCTCACAGGTTACGCGGTTTTACTTGTTATCCTGATGGGGCTAGGGGTGGTCAGCCTCTTACTGTTGTACCATATCGTGAAGCATTAAATAAACTAGGTACAGAGTTTGAGGAACATCTTGAGACTCACGATATCTGTGACATCTCTCAAACAGGAGGCAGTTGCGGTGTCTAAGAAACCAAGGACCACGCCTAAAGATGCTTTCGAGAACGGTAAGATCGGGTTTAAAAAAGACCTGGATAATCCGTTTCATCCGAAGTCCGATCTATATAAAGAATGGAGCAGAGGATATAATCGAGAGTATTTTGATAACCTGAAACGATTGACTGGTTCAGGTAGTGGTCGTTGAGCACCAAGACTTAGGTGCGGGAGAGGGTAAGGTATGTTCCAAGTGTGATACATATCTCCCTCTTTCTGCTTATTCGATGCACTCTGGCGGAAACTTTCTTCGACCAGAATGCCGTAAGTGTAATGAAGAATTAAGGGTGGTTAGAAGGAAACTAAGGAAGGTCTACGGTATGCCTCCTGAACATTATGTATGTCCTATCTGTAACCAAAACGCAGAACAGGTAAAAGGCAAAGGCAATACTAAGAATGGTCCGTGGGTTATTGATCACTGCCATGAGACCGGAGAGTTCAGAGGATGGCTTTGTCACAAATGTAATAGAGCCCTTGGGGGATTTGATGATAATAAACAGATCCTTCAGCGGGCTATAGATTATCTAAGTAGCAGAACTAATTTCAACCGGGTAGACGAGATTTGGCGATGAAGGTAGAGAAGATTGACCATATGGGGTCGGACCTTAGGGTAGTTAATGCGGCTAAGGTTAGCCATAATAAGGAATCTGATTGGGATCTACAGGTATCTAATGACAATACGTACACCAAGCAGGTTCTTAAAGATCGTGACAAGAGACTGATTAACTATCTGGCAAGGTATAACCACTGGACTCCGAGCGGCCACTGTCAGGTAACACTTAGAGAGACTGTACCGATCTTTGTAGCACGGGAGAGGTTCAGGCATACAGTTGGGTTTGTCTATAACGAAGTATCCAGGCGCTACGTAAGTGATACTCCTGAAATCTGGCGACCTGAGGTATGGCGTAGTAAACCAGAAGGGTCTATCAAGCAAGGTTCCGGTGATCAGTTTGATGATCAAAACTGGGCGGACGATATCTATCTGGAAGCAACAGTCCACGCCAAGAAAGCATACGACAGTCTGATCCTTGCCGGTGTAGCACCAGAACAGGCCAGGGCTGTTTTACCTCAATCAATGTACACCAGTTATTATGTAACTGGGTCTTTAGCCGCATGGGCTAGGTTCTATAATCTTCGCGCTGCACCGGATGCACAACACGAGATCCAGGAACTAGCAGAAATGGTAGGTGAGATTATCCGACCGTTATTCCCGGTATCATGGGAGGCATTGACAATTGTTACGTAACTTCTTAGATGTCGGTCTGTTATGCTTAATGCTGACAGCAACACCGGCTAAGGCTGATCCACCTGTGGATTGTATAGATATCAAATCTGCTGAAAGTACTCTGATGGCGAGGTATAGAGAGAGTAAGATCTTTGTTGGTGCATCAGAGAAAGGTCACCTGATCGTGATCTATTATAATCAGGCCAACGGATCGTACAGTATTGGGTTTGTACATCCAGAACACCCTGATCATATCTGTCCAGAGGATGTAGGTACAGCGGTATATAAACTGGATAAGTATCGAAAAGCAGACGGCCCATAAACAAACAATAACCCCCGGAAGGAATCAACCAACCGGGGGTTTATTTTATGCTTAGTTATGTATGTTTGACCTAACGCTTTGTAAATCCACTACCGAAGTATAGGCCGGTGATAGCAGCGACTAGGTTTGTATCAAGAGGTGTAATAACCAGACCTTGGAACGATACCCATTCGGTGGCTTTCTCTGGCCCGAATAGCCAAGCTAGTAGACCTCCTTGAATTTCCAGATAACCAACTGTTACAATCCAAGGGGTGTCCAGGTACATCAAGGCAGCTACTTTAGGAAGTACGACAATGGAAAAGATAGACGATAATGCAATGATCCGTCTAGTCCAAGCGAAGTGCTTATCCTTTAGACCGTATTCCCTAGCGGACTGAACAATCCTAGCTTCCTCAGTGAGAGCAGCGATATACATCTTGTTACGCTCGTGGGATGCTTTGATACTCTGGCCCCAGATAGACATGATACCCCCGAGAACTGTTGAGAACAGCAGGGTTAATATCTCCATAGGTAAGCCAGACATTACTCAGATACTCCCTCTCTTCGTACTTGCTCACCACCTATTCTCAGTAGAGGTTCAATAGGCCCTTCAATATCGATATCAAGTGATGAAGCCAGTTTAGCATAGAGATCGGCAGAAGCAGATAACCTACGGATATGATCCTGGTTTGCTTCATTCTTTTCATCTTTGTATTTTAGTCGTGGTAACAGAAGGCTCATAACCTGATTATCTGTCATAGGTGTTGTATCGATACCTTGACCTGACAGAGAATCCCTAGCCGCAGTTATTACTCCGGGAGTAGGGTTACGGAATAGATTTAGTACCCTAGCCTCATCTCGCTTTTTAAGACCGGTCTTAATCCTCTTCACTTCTGCTAGGACAGGATACTCTTGTTCGACAAGTTTATTAGCAAGGTCTATAAAGTTTCTAACGTTTTTAAAACCTATTTGATTATAGAAATCCTGTAACTGACGAGGAGGTTTGATCTTATCAGAGTTAAAGTATGCCACTTCCAAGATGCGTCTTTTCTTGGTAGGATCAGCATCACGATATAGGTCTGACCGGATCAATGCCATACCTAACTTGGTAGAGACTTCACCAAGAATACGGTTCCTGACAAGATCATACTCGGGTACTTCTTTATATGAGTAGAGTTTATAAGGGTCGATACCTGCTTTTTCTAGTTCGTTAAGGATTACATCGCTATCAATCCTTGGAGTAGCACCAAATAGCTGACGGAAGATATAACCTCGACCGGTTCTTAGATCACCACCTGTTGGTGCAGCAGCTTTTGGTACATCCCCGAATACTACATTTTCTAGCGGGGAACCCTTAACACCTTCCCTGATGAGACCATCTGCGAAACCCTGGATGGACGCACGTAGGTCTGGATCATCAGGTAACGCCCATTCGGGGATGACATCCTTCTGTAGTCTGCGGTACCTAAAGTCTCGCTCAGATGCACCGAAAGTCTGTAAGGCTTCTCCTACAGGACGGATAGGTGTCAGGAATCCGCCACCGAAAGATCCGACAGTGGTACCGATGGTTTCAAAGAATGATTTAGCTGCGTCTTCGATACTGGTTTCTTCGGATTCCATAGCTTCTAGAAACTCTTGTAGAGCAGGAGCAGCCACACCTCGTCTAGTGGATAATCCGAATAAAATTTCACTAGCATCTTTTCCTAACGAATCCCTTTGAGGTTCACCGTTTGCTTTCCTGGTGATTGTATCGACCAGTAGCATATAACCAGACAAAGGGAACAAAGTACGGAGATCATATTCCTGGTCCTGCACCTTGATAGTATGCCATGTATCACCACCATAATAAGTATGGAGAAGCCATGCACCTCCGTATAGAGAAAATGATCCAGCAGTTTCTACCAGACCTTCCTTAAAACGGTTAAACTCCCTTAGTGCAGCACGTTGAACATCGATATCAGGTACACCAGCAGCAATAAGATTATTGTAGTCTCCTAGAAGTGAGCGTAGTTTTAGCCCTGATATTCCTGATTTCAAAGCGCCACCAAAAGCTATCCGGTTAATGGTATATGTGAAGCTATTAGCCATAAAGTTAGCGAACGGTACGATAGTCTTTAAAACTGGGGCACCTTCTGCCATACGGTTCCAACCGTCTAGCACACGTTGAAGTTGCCTACCACCGAAAGGTAACTTATCCAGAGTACGACGGTTCTGATAAGACATATCAAAGGCAAACTCAACAGCCTTGGATACCATCTCGTCATTCAGAAGATCAAACCGTTGATAAGAAAATAAATCACGGATATTGGAAATCTTTTTAGTCGCACCATTTGGCAGAGTTACGGTAGGCGCTTCGATTAATCCCCTGTTTACCATCTGGATGTATTGATTATTAAGTTCTGTCATAAATGCAGCAGACTTAAACCAACGATCCTGGGCCCGGTTTAAGACGTTGACAGCAGTAGCAGCCCTGCCTAAATGCTTAAGACTCGGGACTGCTTCAAACTCAGCAGGGATAAGATCATCGAACACCCGGAAGATCTTAAGGTCTACTTCCTCAAACATACTGGCAGCATAACGAGTCAGCCGGATAACTTCATCCGGGCTGCTAAAGTTCTTTAATACATCAAGACTGCTACGCTTTAATACGTCTTCGGCATCGATAGGATCAAGACCTAGAGTTTCCCGTTCCAAATTAACTAACATGTTATCAAGTTTAGCACGAACGACCTCTTCTGGTAGACGGGCGGCAGTACCGAATACGTTACGAACCGTAGTAACAGGCTGAGACACTAGAAGCGCACGCCAGATATCTACGAACGTATTAGAGAAGCTAGGAGCCTTACCGTCCGTTTCCTCGATCTTATTGAGGTTCTTTAGGTATTCCTCTAACTGTTGGCGAGCAGTAGGGTTGGCAGTATCTACTGCTTTACCTGCTTCGATAAGTTGCTTCGGAGCCATCTCAGATTGTTTCTGTAGAGCTTTACCTAATTGGCTCACATCAGCACGGTAAAGTTTACCAAGATCCTCTGACTTGATGCCATTATCATCGAGGAACTTTTTGAAGTTACCTAACTCATTCTCAGGCATAACATCTACAATTTGTGCTATGCGTTCTGTTACCTTAAGGCGTGGATCGAAAGAGTCAAACGATATCAAAGGATTTCTCGCCATATTATTTGACGCATAATCCATAGTTAGCGTATTAATCTCTAGGATCTTTTCAGGAGGAATAGTAAGGTCTAGTTTCTCCACAGATATATTTGGGTCTGTTTGCTTAAGGAACTTACGGCCTTCTTCTATTTTCTTCGGGTCTAGGAAAGACCCGTACTGCTTAATGTACTTATTGATCATACTCTTGGTGGAGGACGCTGTAGGCGCCTTTAAGTCGGCTAAAGGTACCTCAAGAGTGACTGCACCCTTATCGAACATGTCTTTACGATACCGGGCTTCGGTTTCTACTTTAACACCTTTAGGGATATACTGAACAGTGGCAGTCTTCTTAGCCTCGTTAATGGCAAGAACCCGACCTAGTTTATCATACCCGTCTTTCACAGCATCAGGCATTTTCTCAGAAACAACGTAAGTTCCTGCCAGTTCTTTCTTGGGATCAAGAGGAGCAGCGGCACCACGTACAGTTGGCGGTGTCATAACAGCTTGTTCCAGGTTATCCATAGCAGCAAGACTACCCTGAACAGACGCTAGTTCTGATTCCTGTAGCATCCTTGTTGTTTCATCAGAAGATGCTTTACCGAGTTTACCACCAAGAGCACCGAAAGCACCACCTGTTAGACCGCTGATACCCCCGGCTAGAGCCAGTTCTTCTGGACTATATTCCTCGCGTACACCTAGATCTTTCTCAGCTTTCTGGACAGATGCTTCTGTGGCTACACCAATAGGGCCTTCTACGGCTGCACCAGTTACAGCACCAGCTAGGACAGGGCGTTTAGCTGCGGTACTCAGTGCTTTATTAATTACACCTTTAAGAGCACCACGACCGACCGTAGACGCGACTGCTTTACCCGCACCATAGCCTAGCAGGTTGATAGGGTCAAAGATATTGTAGGCTAGGATTTCACCGGCAGCGGCAAGACCAGAACCGATACCCTCTACATCAGAGAAGTTTTCCAGTTCATCATCAAATGTTTTATATAGTTGGCCTAATTGCTGCTTATACTTCTCATCCTTAATCCCAGACGCATAGTTGGCAAAGGTCAAGGCATTCATGGTATTGTTTTGAATACCACGATACTCTGACAGGAAGTCTTCTACAGCTTCGTCAGGATCAAAATAGTTTTGTTGATATCTATCCCTGGCGTACCTAGTAATAGTACGCATGAGATCTGTATTTTTTTTAATATCTTCTAGAGTAAAAGGTTGCTTTTCTTCAGCCATAAGAATCTTAATCTCTTATTGTACTATATAGGGGGCACCAGCTACATTAGCTACTAGGCGCTCAACATCACCAATAACTACCTTAAAGATAGGATCACCTTCTTCCGTATAATCTACGGGTTGAGCATTTTCTGTTACTTGTTCCTTCAGAATCTCAGTTAGTTCCTGTGGAGTAGGTTCTTCTGTGGAAGTAGAGGGTGGTACAGGTTTACCTGGTGTCTCGCCACCGTCTGCTTTGGGAACATACCGATCCAGATTATTAAGAACTTCCGATACACTGGTCTTGTTCATATCTTTAGCGATCTGAGTTACGATTGTATTAAACTGAGTGCCTGATTTCTTAACCACCTCATAAATATCCTTGACATCACCGGTAATACCGCCGATATCATCTTCCGTATAAGCCTGATACTGACGAAGAGTATTAATGATCCTTAGTTTATTTTGAACATCGCCTTTGGCTTTTTGAAGATTCTCTAGGCTATACTGACCTGTAGGAGTCATACCGAGTTGAATACCTTCCGTATCCGCAAATGATTTAAACGCCCTATTCCACGCCGGATCTTCAAAGGATAAAGGATTATAAACCTTTTCTATTTTAACAGTGGCTTCCGGGATATCAGACGATAGCCGTGATACATCCGTTTCTTGTAGTTCTCTAGCAGATGGAGCACCGGTTAGCTTACGACCGAATGTCTCGATAAAGCTTTCACCTGTCTCTTCCAGATCATCCATAGGTACAGGCTTGGTTACACTTACAACTTTGCTAGGATCAAACGAACCATCTTCTATCA
>Ga0208019_1000357_pt1 | contig 25166 bp, 38 predicted proteins | sample CB_VirMetaG_5_FD_184540 | JGI IMG/M metagenome (GOLD analysis project Ga0208019, IMG submission 184540) | Freshwater to marine saline gradient viral communities from Chesapeake Bay - CB_1508_1D Viral MetaG (SPAdes) (version 4) | ecosystem: Environmental > Aquatic > Marine > Coastal | place: USA... | reverse complement strand
GAATCAACGACTACAGATGATCTAACCATCAGCATTGGCGGTACAGATAAAGTGGCTCGGCAGGTAGTGAGTTTTATTTAGAGGGGTTTATGCTCTACACGAACGGTACAGAAATTAAGACAATACCCGCCATCAGGCGATTGTTCCCTGATGTCAGTATGCGCGAAGGCAGCGACTTGTCAGAGTTGGGCTGGTACCCATTAACAGAAACAGATCGGCCCGTTTACGACGAGTCAACGCATAAGCTCACATCGGCACCTGCGTTAGTTAATAGCGAATGGGTTAGACAATGGGACGTGGTAGCGTTGTCAGCAGAAGAACTGGCGGCTAGAGTGCCATTGGTTGTTGAAATGGCTCAGGCTAGACTGGCGTTATTAAGCGCTGGGCTGCTTGATACTGTTGAGTCTAATTTAGCAAGCATGGGTCAAGCCGCACAGATCGAGTGGGAATATCGCACGACGGTCAGTCGCGATAATGCGCTCGTCGCGGCGATGAAAGCTCAGCTTGGTTGGACAGATGAACAGCTCGACGAGTTATTCTTAATGGCATCACAGTTATGACACAAAGCACAGTCATCATCAACAACACTGAAACCACAGTTACCGAAGTCGCTAACAGCACAACGCTAACGGTACACGATGAGACGGAGCGAACGGTTGAGGTCAACACGAGTTCTAATGTTGACATATCAACTAACGCTACACCCACGACGTTAGAAGTCGGTATAATTGGGCCACAAGGCCGTCCAGGTACACCGGAGGATGAGATCATGTACAGCAAGCGCGTGGATTTTATAGATGACTCAACGCTATATCGCGGTGAAGCCGTGCCTGGTTCATCAGAGTCAGAATCGGTCTGGCGTATTCGTAAGATAACAATCGCAGCAGATAACGATGTAGTAGAAACCTGGGCGGGTGGTAATGATAATTTTGATAAAGCCTGGGTTGATCGGGCGGGGTTGAGTTATGTCTAATGAGCCAACGGTTGACATCAAGGCGTTTAAAGGTATCTACAACAGAGATAGCTCAAGGCGTTTACCGATAGGCGCTTTAGAAAATGCAATAAACATAGATATTGAGCGAAGTGGTGCTATAATACGCCGAAAAGGTTTTACGTTAGACACGGCTTTGACAAATGCTTCTTCAGCTTACAGTACAAAAGATGAGCAAAGGTTGTTCCTCGTTGATGAAGGCAGTCTGATACTGCACGATGTAGGAACATTAGCGACAGGGCTAGGAAGTAGTTATGTGTATTGGACTGAAGTAGCTAACTTCGTGCTGCTGTCCACCGGGCATATTGTCAGCCCAAGCAACGAAGTCTCCCTCTGGCGAGTACCGACACCCGTAATAGTAAGCGTATTGTCGAGTGGCGATACCTATCAGTATCAGATCGTTGCTACATATACAGACAGAGTCACAGGGCGTGAGGGTGGAGCGAGTGCTGTTGAGATTGTTATGAGTGACAGCATACCTGCGGTGACTGTTGAAGAAAAAGCAGGATACATGGCTAATGTGTATATCTCTGAGCCTGACGGAACCGTATTATTCCTCAATGGTACAGGAGAAATGCTGGATCAAGCTCAGGTGGACTCGCACCCGGTTCCAGTCAACATAGGGCCTATTGCGTACCACGATGGTAGATTGTTTGCTGCTGAGATAGGAGAAGAGCATTCTATCATCTGGATGTCAGCTCCTCATTGGTGGAACCTGTTCAGGTTGAGAGAAGACCTGCTGTTGATACCCAGTGCCGTGACATCTTTAACGGGAACCAAGGATGGATTGTTGATCACAGCAGACGATGCGATGTATTTGTTCAAGGACGATACTCTGACACAGTTAACCGAGTATGGGACGCCAGTTGGAGAACCTGTTGTCGTTACTGACAGTGGCGCTGCGTTGATATGGACAAACCAGGGCATGTGTCAATTAAGCCCTTTCCGTAACGTAACAGGGAGTAAAGTTAGCGTCGAGCCGGGAGAGCGCTGTTATGTGCAATATATTGAAGACGGCGGCAATGAGAAAGTCGTCGTGTTAACAGATGGTAATGGCGTTGCCGATAACGCCAGATAAGTTTATTTAAGCGGAGAATGCTATGAGCGGATGGTCTACAGGCGCATTAGAAAGCGTACTAACCACAATGCAGACTGATTTCACAGCCTGTTTTATCAATATCTACAGTGGGACTAAACCTGCCTCCTCTGACACGGGAGCGACAGGAACATTACTGGCAACTATCACTTTGGATGGTGATGGCGTAACAGGTATTTCATGGGACACGCCGAGCGGTAAGGTTATGTCAAAGCCAACGGCTGCTGTATGGCGGTACACAGGTTTAGCAGATGGCACAGCCGGTTACTTCAGAATGTTTGAAGCGGCTGACACCCCTGCCAACACAAGCACAACCGCTATCAGATATGACGGTACGGTAGGTCGTACAACAGGCGAGCTGCAAATCACATCAACGTCCATCGTTACAGGCGCTCCTGGTACTGTGGACACAGCCACGATTACTTTAAGCTAGTGTAACGATGGCGAGTTGGACGTGGGAAGGCGATCTGGAAGCCGCTATTCTGTGGTATCCATTAGCTATAACTGAACTCAAAAGCCTTCGCAGTTTAGGTGTTGCGTCAAGAACATTTAATCCTGCGGAGGGTGTCGAGATTCGTATTAAGTCATTCCCTCCTCACGTTCATATTAAAGCTAACGGTGGGCTTCGGTTTTATATGGAGACGGGGTTTTACGATCTATACAGTATTCATCTGAAACAACCGGACACTTATAAACCGCCTTATCTCTACTTTAACCCAATTATTCGCGCGTATCAGGACTCCACGCAGGATTCTATTTTAGGTGAGATAACTTATAAGAAAAAAGCGTTTAGAGGGGACGACGAGTTTGATGAACGTACCAGTCTAACCTTTAACTGCTCAGACCCTGTTGGTGAGTTGAAGTTTGAGCTGCTAAGCGGCCCGGTTGTGTATGTTAGCGACCCACCTATATGGTGCAATACAGAGTCGTTTAGGATGCGTAAGATGTGCCAGTTGTGGATAAAACCTTCGGTTTATACTGGAAAGTTACGTCTTTTTATACAGGCGTTGTACGGGTCTTTCCGATATGATTACTCGACCGTCGAGGAATCACCATTTATCGAAAAACCTTTATTTGTGCAAGACATCCAAATACAGTATCAATATTTATATGGGTCTGGTGGGTCTGGAACGCACGGCATTTATACTAATGAACATCTTGATTATTACCTGATTCATATCAAACCGAGTACGATTTCAGCTAGACGTATGATCCCGAAAAAAGAAGGCAAGGTAATCTTGGAAAAGTTACGTCTGGATATAGAAAAGAATCGGATTAATGACGACGACCGAAAGAAAGTCGAAGCTTATCTGTTGTCCACTTGCGAGATCGACAAAGATGAGCGAACCATAGCTAGATTTGACCAGTTGCAAGGGACTCCGCTTCATTACGGATGGCATTTTAATTGGGATGGATCAAGAGCGGACATTATTCTTAATACGACGAATACTACTGAGGATAAGCTGCTTTACGCTACCCATTATCGGGTGGAATTTTCGGAGATAGTTAGAGGCGACATAACATGTGAGATTTCGTCTAATTTTAAGGATATGGCGTGGTATGGGGTAGGCAACAAGGTTGTTTGGAAGCCAGACCTACTTTTTCATCAGATGGTAGCCGAAGTAAACCCTATGTCAGAAGAACTGGGTTTTGGGTGGGACATCCATGTTCCTCCAGAATGGGAGGCTTATATTTATTGCTATTACGATATTCGCGATGAGTTTGTGCTAGTCGGGATTGGTAATAAATACGACCCAGGTAAGTTTGTCCCTACTACCTATTATCCGTCGTGCGGATTTTTTGAGGGTTATAAACTATATTGGTCGTATGAGCATTGGGTGGGAGAGAGTGACGTTTCTTGGGTTGGAGTTTACAGGGAAGATGGCTCAACGCTATATGAATATAGATATGACACCGCGACTATTTATAATGGGCAGCAAGTCGAGTATTTTGTTGCTAGGGGTATGGGGGATTACGAACAACCCTATCCGCTCGGATCGACTAGAAGATTGTTGAATTATGACAATAATAACCGTATTTGCGGAGATATTTATTACGCTGATTATGCATACAGTTTAGGGTTGATGAAGTCCCCTTCCGAACCTAGTAATACAACCGGGTTTAAATTAACTGTAGGCGGAGAAGAATATAACGAAAAGATATGCTATAACAACAAACCTATGTACCCGGTTGATTTTTATCGTGTGACCGGATCAGAATCTAAGGACGTGTCCCACACTATTGCCATCCCTTTTGCGGATGCCGAGATGGTATTTCTAGGTGAGCAAATTCATAACTTTTTTACGGAACTCGTAGATGTTCAGGTTTGGAAAAATGGGTATATAGTAGGGGACGTTATTTTCACCACATATTATACAGATGATCTAGGTAAGGATCATGTACTTAACGTTCACGGCCCTTACACAACTCGATCTACCCGCCTCTATGACCAAGCCACAGGTGATGGTGCACCGTTTTTACCCGGGTCTGAAGATCACATCAAGGCCGGAACTCCTGAGCATAAGGACATCATAGACACACCAATAGAAGATTGGTATGCGGGGTCACGGTGGTTCACATGTCTCCATGTTTCCGACCCTACTGGGTATTTTTATGCGGAGCATAGGCAGTCTGTTCAAGGGGCCGCCAACCCGGTCTATCAGGATTTATTCAATGAAGAAGATGGTTATATTTATCACACAGCAGTGGGGTGGGCGTAATGGCGGGTGATCCGTATTATGATGATATGGTTTTTCTGTATCGTGGTAACGGAGGGTATGTTGATGAATCCAATAATGGATACACAATAACGCCTTCGGTAGGGTATAACGATTACACATACAACACTAGCGGTGTTAACCCCAGTGCGGGATCACTGTTCTCTGGGACTACAGCGCTTCAAATTACTGACTTCAGGGGACGAATTGGATGCGGAGCGCCACTTATATCGGGGGCTAGTAACTTCACGGTAGAGGCATGGGTTTATACCGGGCCTTCTGGTACCGGGTCGCGTATTATTTTTTCACAAGGGCCTTCAGGAACTTCGTCCGACCTGCAATTATATTTTAGTCATCTTGAATATAAATTTTACGCTGCTTTCCTATCCAGCGCTACCATACAATCTAACGCTAACGCGGTAGTTTACAACACTTGGACACATGTGGCATGGACGCGTTCTGGTAGCACCCAATATTTATTCGTTAATGGGGTTCTTCATACTACGGGCAGTATTTCAGGTACAGCCACAACAGATGACTCTCTCATTGGTGCGCCCGGAGCATCGACAGTTATCACTGGGTACCGAGTAAAAGACCTCATTGTTTACGATAAGGCGATGTTCACCAGTAATTTCACACCGCGTAGTTTTGAAACGCCTGCATATCAGCTAAACGACAAGCTTATACCAAGAAAAGATTTACAAGCCCGTAAGCCGTTGAAGGTTAACGGTAACAACTTTATTCATAGAGTAGGAATTTAATATGGCTAATATCATCGGCTCTGCCGTCACTTCGGCAGTTACATTTACCAACGGTACTGATGAGAGTTCGACTAAAACTATCCTCCAGATTGTAGCGCCAACTTCTCAGCAGGTTAAGATTCTGCGTTGGGCTATTTTCTTTAACGAAGAAACCGGAGATGCAACTCCTGCGACTCCGTTTCTGGTTGAAGTGGGTAGGCATTCTGCGGTTGATGGTACTTCGTCGGCGCTATCGCCTAAGAAGGTTAAGCCGACTACCCTGACTATCCGTACCGCTGTAAACCAGACATTCACTGTCAATGCGACAATGACCGACAAGCTGGATTTGGCTTATGTCAATGCTCAAACGGGATACGAGGTAATTTACCCAATGGGGCAGGAGATTGTGCTTGACCCGTCAGAAGCTCTGAACTTACAGGTGTCTTCCGGTGCTGTACTAAGCACAGGTAGCGTTAACGTCATAGCTAAAATCTGGTTTGAAGAGTAATGATTAAGCGCGGTCAGTCTTGGTGGGGATGGTGGGAGAAGAAATATTTCCCTCTGCCTGAACACGGTGAGGCTAGCTTATCCGGCTTCACTACAACCTTTTATGCCTCGGCTACTAACATCGGAATGCAAAGTGCTGACTTATCTGTTAGCGGGTTTGATACGACGTTTGCCGCGCAGACAGGTGGTGCTTTAGCTTTATCGTCTTTCGACACCGAGATTGATGTTCGCGTCAGGCCTGTTGAGGTTTTCAACATAACAGGCTTTGAGACTGAGTTCTTACTGCTCGGTGGGGGCGAGTTAGGGCTATCGGGTTTTACAACGACCTTCACCGCTACAGCGATACCCGGAACGCTAAGTGCGTTTGACATACCTGGTTTCAGCACGACCTTCTCTTTACAGGCCCAAGCTGAACTACAAGCCGTCGTATCGGTTACTGGTTTCGACACGGCGTTCGCAATCAACGCAGGCTCTACTGCTATAGCAATAACCGGGTTCGATACCACCGTATCCGTAGCCGCAACTGGATTATCTCAGTCCTGGCTAGGTATATCCGGGTTCGGAACTGCGTTTGATCTGTCGTCCACATTAGGCACTAAGGCTTCTTTGTCGATAGGCGGGTTTGAGACTGACTGGCTATGGGGCGCTCTGACTCTAAGCGGATTCGATACGGATGTCAGGCTGCACGTTGACTTAGCTCAGTTGAGCGAGGATCACGTCTATGCCGTGCATTTAGTGAATGGTGAGCAAGGCGTAGATTTCGAGACTACTCGCTACACAGGGTATGCCTTTACCCATATCGTGCGGTATAAAGGTGTGCATTATGGGTTACAGCCAGACGGGTTGTATTTACTCGAAGGTAACGATGATGCCGGTACGGTTATTTCCGCATCATTTAGAACGGCTATGTCAGACTTTGGCACTGCAAAACATAAGCGAGTACCTTATTTATATTTGGATACTGAGGACGTAACAGTGACAACAACATTCGTTGAAGGCCAAGAGCGTAACAGCTATGCCTCTGGGTTCGGAGGGGCCAGGACTCGACTAGGCCGTGGGGATAAGGGAAGACACTGGCAGTTTGAGGTCGAGAACGTAACAGGAGGCGAGATGTCGATATCTTCGCTAGAGATTTATCCGAATGTGTTAAGTAGGAAGGTGTGATATGGCTGACGTAGATTCTATTATCGATGAGCAGCAGAGATTTGCTTTAGGGGCAAATAATACTGCTACAAGCAATTTGGCGAATGGTGCCGGGTATCTAGCTGATTTAGCCGCCGAAATAAATTTAGATGACGGGGCTTTTGAGTTCGATCCAGATAAACGTATTCGTAACTACGGCAGTATCCTACAAAATATTGATGGTCTTTACACCAATAGAGTTGTAGATGTTCCTCAGTTTGAAGCTGACACTGATGCACTTGTGTTTGAAGACCCTAAAGAGGGCGATCTTACTTTTGATGTTGACGACCTTATAGAGCGGTATCAAGGTGTCGTTGACGACATAGGTGAACCCGATAGTAGTGTAGCATTGGTTCCTAAAGACGTGCCTTCGGAGAATAGAAGCACTTACGAGGATGATGTTGAGTGGGCAGAAGGTAACTACGATACTATAACAAAAAGTACGCCTGACATAACGGATGTATCTTTGCCAGGTGAGTATAATGTAGACCCTATCTCTATTGACCTAGACAACGAGCTGTCGTCTAAAATAAGAGACCTCCTTAACGAAAGCGGTAACTTATCAACCGATTCTTTTCTTGAGGGCCTGTTTAATATAATAGCACCCTCCTACTACTCAGACGATCCGATGTCTGAGATCAAACAGTTGTTTGACGACATTGATTTAGGTGAGCTTAAAGATGACTTGGATGGTCTAATAGCCGATATTGATAGTGTAGAAAAACCCGTTCTTGACTATGGTAACGCTCCTGAGATTTCTGAGATAGCGCCTATCGATACCAGTAAAGCATCAGATTTAATAGACAGTGCGCTACTGGAAAACTTACCTATGGATTTCGAGCTTACGGATTTGCCTGACAACATTACCGAGCTTTACCGTGAATCTTATAAGTCTATCCTACCTGAGATGCAAGCTCATTTATCGGCGCAGGTGGATGAGTGGTTAAATAAATACGCTCCGGGTATAACATCTAGCCTGGCTAAATTACAGGCTAAATTAGATGCCATTATCGATGGTGAAAAAGCTTTAGGTGAAGATTATGAAGATGCGCTTTACCGCAGGGCCAGAGATAAAATTACGCAAGAAGCTAATCGTAACCGAGATGCCGCAAGAAATACGTTTTCTAAGCGCGGCTTTGCCCTCCCCTCTCAATCGTTGATCGCAGCAGAGCGTGAGATTACTAAGGATATGGCTGACCGGTTGGCCATGAGTGCGACTGAAGCTGCTATCGAGAAGCATAAGATTGAGGTTGACTTCTTGAAGTTTGCTATTCAAACGCAGAGCGGTATCGTAAACAGCTTGTACACCTTCGCCATGCAATGGGCGTCAAACACCGTTAACATCAACGGGCAGGCGTTGACCTTTGCTAAAGAGAACGTGTCCACCATGATTGATGTCTATAAGCTGGAGCTGGATAAGGCGCAGTTTTACATTACATGGGTAGAGCTAGAGATTAAATATCTTGAAGCAAAAATAATGCAGGCTAAAGCGGCTATAGAACTGGTGCGCTTAGAGTTTGAAGAAGCTAAATTGTCCGTTGAGCTGGACTCTCTGGAGGTTGATCTTTACACCAAAAGGATCGCCGCAGAAGGCGCTAAGATAGACAACTACAACTCTCTGATAAAAGGTATCGAAGTAAAGGCTGACATTCATAAGGCAAGAACGGCAGCAATGGGTGAAGTCGTTAAAGGCTACCTGGCTGAGATGCAGATGAAAGAAGCCGAGTACGATGTGTACAAGGCGGCTTTAAGCGGTGATTCCGATAAGCTGAAAGCGAGAATGTCTGAGATAGATGTACTGGAGCAGCGGGTTAAATTGCTGGGCTTATCATCTAACCAGATAGGTCAGGTTATTGACTTATACAAAGCCTACGTTGCGATAGAAGGCGACAAACAAGACTTGGCTATCAGAGGTGCTGACTTAGGGATTAAAGCCAATGAAGTTAGCATATCCGCGTTTAGAGCGGAGCTGGATAGAGCTAAGTTAGAAATAGAAGCCGCAGCACAGCAGGAAGGTGCTGACCTTAAAAAAGCAAGCCTGATATTAGATCAGGATAAGCTTGTTGACAGCAAGCTCAATAGCGAGCGAGAGTTTATCGTTAGCCAGTCGAGGCAGCTTATGGATTTCTATAAGCTCAAACTTGACGCTTTAAAGGCCAAAACTGTCGGAGGCGATTTTGAACTTAGGGAACTTGAGTCGGATCGCCAGGCGGAGCAAATAAGAAGTCAATCTGCTATCGAAGCCCTTAAAACAAATCTTGCTGCATTTAAGGTTGAGTCTGACGATATTACTAATCAATATGAAAAGGGATTGGGCCAGTTAAAGATTAACTTGGAAGCCGCACTGGCTGAGTTCAAAGGCGATGTTCAGAAAAAGATTGCTGAACTGGAGAATAAGCAAAAGCAGATGGATCAGGTCGCGGTGCTATACGGTAAAGGTGTTGACGCCTGGGCGCAACTGGCGGCAAGTACGATGAGTTCACTGAACACTAATGTTGGGTATAACGAGTCATTACAAAGGAGTGAGTAAGATGGACGCATACGATAAAGAACAAGGGTCTTATACTCCAATGGGGCCATCTACCGCAGATCGGATTCCTAGACAGCAGCGATTAAATGCTTTAGCCAACCCTCCGGTGGACAGAGCGTGGAGAGATACATCATACAGACCTTCAAGTGGGTATGTGTCTTATCAACCGCCGCCTGGAGAGCTTAAAAAAGGAGCTTGGGCTAACGGTAAACAGATTGCTGTTCCAAAAACTGCGCCAAAAACTGTCGATGAGGATGATTCTTCAACAGAGGTTGGAGGTGTTGGAGGGTCTGACACAGAGGTTGGAGGTGTTGGAGAGTCTGACACAGCAACCACTTCAACTGCTAATGCTACATCAAGACCGATGGCTAGGAGTGCTTCTTCGGTAAATACTCAGCCTGCTCAACCCGATCAGAACAATACGCCTGCTTCGGAAGAACCTACTGTCGCTCAAAAGAACAGCACAGCAGCGCCATTTGTGCAGAGACGACCTCAGTATCAAGACACAACACAGCAGAGCTTACGGACGACACCTGGAACTCCTTTCAACGCTCAGGCCCCTTCTAGCGTCTTTCAGAACTCAATGAGCGACTATGAGCCTGAAAGATATGAGGACAACTACGGCCTGTTTAGTATCGACCCTAATATGTGGTTCAACGATTTCTTAAGCGATTATGGCTCGTTTGATTCTGACATGAACTTAGGTTTAGGTATCAGGTACTAAAACCGTTTACGTCATTTTTACGTCTGACACCCCTGCAAGTATTGATTTTACTGGGGTTGATGGTGCCGAGGAGAGGACTCTACTTGAGTTGACGTATTAAGTTCTGTTAAGTCGTGCTAAGTTAAAAAGCTGATAAATGTCAATCGTTTACCGGCTTTTTTGTTGTCTAAAATTCAGTCAATTTGCACCGCTAAGTTCTGCTAAGTATAATTAAGACGTAAACCTTTTACGTCAACTTTACGTCAAACTATGGCAAGCTATCGAAAGCGCGGTAATAAATGGTATGTTGAAATCTGTAAGAACGGAGTCAGAAAGTCTGCTACGTTTCCGACAAAGGCTGAAGCAAAGCAGTGGGCCGCAGAGAAAGAAGCTGATCTTCATCTGTCAAGTTCAGCGTTAGCCGTCACCAATAAAACAGTTAAGGATGCTTTCATTCGTTACCGGGACGAGGTTAGCCCGTTGAAAAAAGGAAGTAGATGGGAGATCGTGCGGATCAACAAGCTGCTACAGGGTAGCCTTGCTGAACTTAAACTTAGTTTAATTAAACCTTCTGACATTGCGGATTGGCGGGATGCTCGACTAAAAGAGGTATCGGCTGCTTCGGTAAACAGAGAGCTTAATCTGATTTCGTCTATCTTTACCCGGGCGCGGATGGAGTGGCAGTGGTTGGCTTCAAACCCCGTCCACGACATAAAACGCCCGAGTAACCCAAAGCCGCGTGACGTTAGGATCGATGACGCAACGATTCAACGTATTACAGATAGCCTGGGGTACGATGGCGAGATTGAGATTAAGCTCCATCTGGTAGCGGTGTACTTTCTGATTGCTATCGAAACGGCTATGCGGTTGGACGAGATATGTTCTTTGGCTAAAGAGGATATTCGACTGGAAGAAAAGTTTGTGATCATACGCGACTCAAAGAACAGTGACAGTAGGCACGTTCCTTTATCGAGTAGAGCGGTTGAGTTGTTTGAACAAGTAAAGGGGTCAGAGTTAACAGTTAATGCGGATACGGCCAGTACGTTGTTCAGACGGTACAAGAATAAGATTGGGCTTAACGAGATTCACTTTCACGATGCTCGACACGAAGCGCTTACCCGTTTGGCCAGGAAAGTGGATGTTCTGGACTTAGCGAGGATGGTAGGGCACCGTGATGTGAAGTCTTTGATGATTTACTACAATGCTTCTGCTACTGAGATCGCTGAGAGGTTGGGTTAGTCTTTGGCAGCCTTTAGCCCCTCTCTTAGAACTGCTTTCACTTTAGCTTTGTTGGTGTATCTTTCTTTCATGTGGTACTTCCCTGGTGAATACTCATCCCACTCTGGCTCAAACCACCCTGTATAATCAAAGTAGTCACCAAAAAAGTCGTCGCCAACTTCTATAGCTACTTTTGATTCAGATTCTATAGAATGGTATTCCTGCGTATGCCCTTCACTCTCACCTTCAAATAATTGATCCTTCCGTATGCAGGTCTTAAAGCAAACAGCTAATGCACTAACTTCTTTAAGCATCACACAATACGGGTCAAAGAACTGATCTATGTTCCAAAACAGTGATGTATCAGATTTTCCTGCAACATACGCTGTTGATGAGTCTACTTTCGATTTACAAAGATAAAGGCCCATTGTTATTACTCCTGTGATTTTATTTTTATTTGGTCAGGTAGTGGGTTAGGGCAGGAGCTTCAGAACGCTATAGGAATGCCCATGCTATTGGCTATTCAGCATATTCACATGGCCTCCTGCCCCAAAACTATTATCTACACCGCTTCTAAATGAGCGATGCTACTAATTACACTTGACTTCCATTTCAACTGGCGTACAGGTGTACCATCGCTATGCTTCTTACCTGTGGACACCATCTCGCTAAACTGCTTTCCTTTCTCTGTCGGCTCGTAGTATATGCGGTCTTTGCTGTCCCTATGGCAGGTCTGAAGTCCTTCTGATGTGAGCATTAGGTTAACGTCTTTGGCTTTAAGCCCTATACGCATACCTATGTCTGTCGGTGTCAATGCTGCGACTTGTTCTTTTTCTATCAGTTTAACCTGACCGCTCTCTAGTAGCGACACGCCCGTCACCAACTTCGCAGATGAGTCAACAGCAAGAATGAGAGGATTGCCTTCTATACCTACAGCACGAAACGCAGTAGCAAGCGCAGGGTAGAGTTCTGCTGCTTCAAGGACGAACGGCTTTTGCTTACGCTCTCCTGTTACTAAGCTATCGTATGCTCTAATAACTTGCAGATGGAATTTGGCGCTGATCCACATGGCGTAGGCATAGACGAGTTCTTTGCAAGCGAATGTGCCGGAGCTTTTACCACCACGGGTAGACTCAACAGGGGCAAACGCCATTTCTGGCGTTAGCTCATCAAGCAATGCTTTATAGCTATCTGACCGGGTAAACCTGTTTGGGGAATGTCTTTCCTCGCCACCGGCAGCTTTGTGCAAGTCATTAAGGCAATAGCGCCCCTCTGAATCTTGACGGATTGAAATGTTACTAATAGATAATGTAGTCATAATGAATCACCTTACATTTTTTGAATTGATAAACCCGGAAGGGGTGTGGAGGGAGCTTCAAACAGTGTAAGACTGCCCATGCTATTCAGCATATTCACATGGACTCCCTGCCACAAAACTTGATGTTACCGAAATGATTTCGGTAATATAAAAACTGGCAGGCATAAAAAAACCGCATATCTGACGGGTGCGGATTCCGCTTACAAGGGTTTGAAGCCCTAAAAGTCATGCTACCACAGAGTCAGACTTCTGTCAACTATCTATATTGTTCTTTAATTTATCAAGCCGCAAGCGCCTTTCCGCCTATACCGGGCAAGGGCAAGCTGCCTGGCTTGCTCGACAGCATTACCACTGCTTGGCACTAAGGAAAGTTGTGTATGCACGAAATCTGCGAACAGGTTTTGTGCAATCATACCAGGCTTGTGATCTCCGCTAATTATGCAGGATTTGACAAACCAGTCCATATCATCTTCTCTTGTCGTCATCGCAATGAGCCTTCGTAGAAAAGGTCGAGGCTTTCCTTCTTGAACTTAAAGACCTTAGCCCTTCTTTCAATATCGTCGTCATCAAAGTCAGGGAGAGTCAAATCTTCGGGTAAGTTAAAACTGAAGGCGTATTCCATGTGACCTTCGTCTAAGTATTGGCTCAACACATCATCAAATTCTTCGCTAACGCCTTCTTTTAACATGCGGATCGCAACCGGCTCTGCTTCCCACTTGTTCTTTGACAATGGCGTGAGCAATAGATCAATGCACAAACCGTTAATCTTGACGATGTGTAGCTTGTGCTCATCCCCGAACAGCAGGACGGCTTCTATTCCGTAGCCAATATCGAAAATGTCTACCCCTATTTTGGATAGCGTTTTGAATATGGCAAGACCTCGCTGGTCGATGCTTATGCGGCCAGACTCTATGTCTCTTCGCATCTTCGCAAGCATGAGATTGAAGCTTTGCTTAATGATCCAGTTTTTGAACCACTGCATATTTTATACTCCAGTCTTGAATTGCTTTTGATCTTGCGCCCACCGCTCTATGTCTTTGTGCTCCCACCTTCTACCTCTTTCTTTGGCAAAACGGATAGGAGCAGGAAAGTCTGTGCGGGTTACGATACCTTGTAGCACTCTGTTTTTAGACAGGCTGAGGTAATAGGCTATGTCCTCTACTGTCCATAGTCTTGACCGACTGCATAAGTCTGCCTCGTTTATCTGCACCATATCGCCTCACTGATGATTGGTAGTTGTTGCTTGAAGATAGGGATGATTTCATTAGCGATATCCCTATGCTCTAACTGCGTGTCGTCTTTAGTCCTCAACTGCAAGAAGTGTATCCAGCTACGGATACTTCCTGTCATGTACATCTTTGTCTGTGCTGACTCAGGCAACAGGTCTCTGGCTACTTCTCTGGCTATGCCTTTGTCCAGTGCTTCCCGGTACAAGCGCGAAGATTCCTCCTGATGCTTGGATAAAACTTCTGACCACCAGGCTTTTACTTCGGCTTGCAGGTTATCTACAGACGATTGCCTGTTATTTTCTGCCTGCCGTCTGGCCCGACTGGGTTCAAAGGCAACGACTTCTGAGTACCTTTGGCTGAACTCCTGGAAAGCAAAACTCTTGTGTCTTAATATCTGCCGTGTAATGTTACGGCTGGCTTTTACTTCAATCGTCATGTGCGCCTGCTCGAAGATAGACCAGTGGCCGTGATCGATGCAGTAACGCAGAAGCCCTTTAATCTCTGGGTTGTCTTGGTTCTTGCTCGATACTCTGGCGCAGTAAGTGATGATCTTCTCTGCGTCGGGCGTTATAGAAATTAGTCTGGTTTGCATGATGTCTTTTATATGGATTTAGATTCACCGCAATTAAGGCAGTGAGTGCAGTCTGAAATAACGACAAGGCTTCTCTCTTCACAAATCGAGCATACCTTTGCGCTGACCGGATAACCATCTTCTGCCAGTGGCTCTTTGTCGTAGACGCCTATAGCATCCAGGTGCTGCTCTAATATGTACCCGATCTCGGCAACGACAGAAGGGATGTACCTTCCCTTTTTAAAGTAACCCCCTTTGGGGTCGAACACTTGCTGCATTTCTGTCGCAAGGAATTTAATGTTACCGCCTTTGCGAAAGGCCGCAGACAGTAGCCTGGTCACCGCGAGTACCCATTGGAAGTGGTCTACATCCTTTGAGTTGATGAACATCTCGTAAGGATGCCTTTCTTCTTGGCCCGTACCCACGTTAAGCACCATGTCGTTAATGGTGACGTACATGGCGTGGTCTGAGCCTGGTGTTTTTATTTTGTAGGTTCTGCCTTGCAGCAGAGCTGGTCTATCGAGTCCTTCGTGCATCTCGATAGTATCGATTGTTTTATCGGCTTCGGATATTACCTTAGCCTTTTTTATTCTTTTTTCTATTTTCATATTGCTTTTACTAATAAGTTTGTGCGTGGTCACACAGATTCAAAGCATCTTGCTTTGTGGAGTCGCTGTGCCCACGCTGCCGGGGTTTACAAACCCACCCACTCACCGGCTAACGGTTTTCGCTCTGTCTGCCTAAGCAGCTCTGACGATCAGGGTCTCCCACTTTGTTACAATCAACCTCTTATTCTTTAGTGTTGCTAATACTTTAGCACATATTATTAGCTATTGTTAAGTTTTTTTAACACTCTTTTTCTTTTCTTGAAAGTAGCATCAAAGCAAGTTCGTAGACAGTAACCGGCACAAAGATGCAAGCGGCTGTTATGATAAACAAAACAACGAGTACCGTTTTGATCAAGTTGATTATCATCGTTGATGCTCGATTTTCGGTAAATCTTTAATGGAGAAATACTTACAGCAATCGGAGCAATACGCTTGGTTGCTACCGTAGAAGTAAGAGAGATGTCTGTTGCCGCACTTCGGGCATTTGTATTCGTTTAGCACAACAATCACCAGTCGCCGTAATAATAGTCATATAGTGATGAGACCCAATCGTTGACCGAAACAGAAACGATCAAACAAGCAAAACTAAAGATAATGATACGATCTAAAACCTCAGCCATACGCTAACCACCAACCGTGTATGAAGCACAAAACCGCTACAACGATGAACAGCTTAATCCTTAGCAGCATCGGCTATCTCCTTGAGTCTGCGTAGTAGAATCTCTTTACGCCTGATACTGGCTTCTGACTTCATGATCTTGCCCCGTTCATCGCGTTTAGTTTCCTCTGTCACTTTGAGCAAGTTATTAATTTGCACTTGATCCCATGCGAGCTGGGCACTGATCCCATGACTTAAAAGCCATCCTATAGTGACGACAAGTATATCGATAGCCTCTTTGATCTGGTTTTCTAAGGGTTCTTCGTTATCGACGGCCTGACAGAACTCTGTGTATTCTTCTTCAACCAGTTCTCGGTACAGCTTAATCTGCGCCGGGTTTGGAACGCTGAACGTCTGCCCTCCCTTGCACATGAAATCTTCTATATCTCTGAAAACGCTACTCATACTTCACCTATCATTTTCTGAATGTTTTCTTCATGCTCGACTTCATACTCATAAAGCCGTTGCGCGTAATCTAGAATTTTTTCTGCTTCTTTTACCGGGAAATCTTTCTTACCGTAACGACAACAGTATTTTTCGATTTGCGCCAGCATGATGGCTCTAAATTCAATCATGGATTTTCTTTCTGCCCAGTCATCGATTAAGTCTTTGCCGTTTGTTGTGTAGCGTGCTTGTTTTTCAGTCATCAGTTTTTTCCTTTTCTAGTTCAACATCCCACCCGCACCACGCACACTGCCCTCTGGAAACATTACAAGCCCAGTTTTCTGTACCCTGTTTTGAGCATGAGTAACATTTAACCAGGAAAAATATTCCGTCTTTGCTGTAAAAGTTTGGCCGTCGGTCGTTTATGTGTTTTGGTTTTTCAGTCACGTTGTGAACTCCCGGTTAATTCGTAACATCTAAGCCTCCTATAAAATCTTCAAACATAGCGTCCCCGTTAACTACTAAAAATCCTTTGTCGCGCATCCTTTTAAGCGCTTCAACATTTTCATTACCCCAGGCTATCAGCATAGAGCCGCTGCCTGCACCATTCTTAGAAGTAACGCCTAGCCCATCTATGAATTTAACCCGGCTCTTAATGAACAGAATGGAATCAGCTTTTGCACAGTAATCGTGGAACCATTTGCAATCCGTTCTTGCGAACACTAAAGCGATCCCATTTCTATGATCGTGCATTTTGGCTAACCAGTCGCCTGTATGTTTTCCATAAGGCGGATTAAGCCAAACATTACCCTTCCATTCCTGCGCTAACCCGTTATCCTTTTCCGAGTAATGTTTAGCTGCTGGAATCCAGTCAAGTTTTTCCTCTGGATGACAAGGGTCTAAGTCAAACTTTAGATTTAGCTCATCAAATATCCATTTCGGTGTGTACCACTCAACGGTCTTATTAGCAACGCTATCGTGCGTAAAACCTTTTTTTTCAGTCATTTCCATCGTTTAGCTGATTTACATTGAGAGTGTCTAAAATTTCCATAACCGATTCAATAAACACCTGAGCGGTTTGTGCTTGTATTGCGTTGCCATAGCCTTTTAATCTAATGGCTCTTGCGAGTCCGGTATTATTTGCGTCGATTGCACCGCCGCTATACACCATTCCTCTGGCAACCCCATTAACCAACGGGCTAATGCCGGATTTAATTGGCCTGTACTTTCCATCCCGGCAGTATAGCCATTCGATCTCGTTATCCCGTTCTTCGCATCGTTCATTGCGTCTTGATAACATTGTTGTGTCCTCTCATCGACTTGTTCTCTTAAATTGGCAGGGAATGTCCTACCTTTCCTTGCCCCAACGGCCTGATTGTATGCAGCTTGATCACTTCTGGTAGGTAAATCGTCCATTGTGTTAGGCGTTGCCCATCCTGCTACTTGTGCAGCTATGCTTAATTGATCGACAGGATTGCCTTTTCTTTCTTGAGCTGCTTTACCTCTATTGCTCTTATAATCTCTACGATTAGGAGTAGGCCATCCCGCTATCAACCCTACTTGTTGCGTTAAAGGCACTCCAGTGTCGTGTGGTCGTGGTGGTTTAACTCCTCTACTAGCGTCTGTTGCTGTCGGTGATGCCCATCCAGCTATCCATGCGGCATCAGCCAAGCATGTCTGCACCCCGTTTTCTTTTAACGCAGTTGGGTTCTTACTGTTCTTTGTGTTTTTAGTAGCAGAAGGAGTAGGCCATCCTGCTAAATCAGGATGTCTTGAATGTTTCGCTTGATCTGTTAAAACACACTCATCGTAAAAATGCTCAGATTTCGGGCCTTGTGATCCATTATGACATTGAGGGGTTCTCCATCCGTCTAATTGCTGTCCCATCATTATCTGTGCCGACATCGCTAAATTGTTTGGCTTTGTTTTACCTCTATTTTTCTCGTGCTTACTGTTTTGCATTCTTTTCAAATAGTCGTCATAGTTTTCTTCAATCTCACAAGTTCTAGGTGTTGGGTGTCCGTCTAATCGCTGTCCAGTAGATTCTTTGCCTTTGGTGGAACGAGCCGACGCTGTGTGCGCCAATAATTGACGACCCGATGGCGTAGTTTTGTGCTTCCATTTCTGTGTATAAATCATCGAGCCAACCGTGTCTATTCGCTGCTTCAACCTGTTCTCCAAACAGGACTGAAGGCTTGCACTGTCTAACGAGTTCAATAAAGTGGGGGAGTAAATGTCTTTCATCTTCTTTACCTTTTTGATTTCCTGCTACTGAGAACGGCTGGCATGGAAGCGACGCACTCCAAACTGATCTGTCGTCTGCCCATCCTGCGTTTCTTAATGCGTAAGACCAAACACCTATGCCTGCAAAGAAATGACATTGGGTAAAGCCTTTTAAATCTTTAGCTTCAACGTCAACAATACTTCTTGTATCGACTTCACCAGGCGTAATGTCACCATTCTTTATGAGTTGCCTAAGCCATGCGGCTGTCTTTGGTTCAAATTCGTTGTAATAAGCTGTCATTTTCTTGATCACGTTGTAAACTCCGCTAATATCCCGGCAGGCATATACCCTGATACCTCTTTCGCAGTATTCACGGCTTCTTCAAATCTTTTCTTATCTGTCACCTCGAAATTTTCCTTGAGCAAGTTTTTCAACTGCTCTCTACTTTCAGCAGAGGCGACAATCATTCCGCCATACTCGGATTCAGGGAATGGCTCCCAATATTTGACTATGTAAATTTTATTCATCTTGATTTTATTAACATTGCTAATACTGTAGGACGCGATTAGGCCGCCCGATCCTTCACTATCTGGAAATAGTTTTCGGCTAATTTTATGTCTTTACTATTCATCCTCAATCGTTTCCTGCGTTATCTTTTGTAATTGAGTTTGTAGTAGTCCGATCAGACCAAACACGTCGGTCTCTGCTCTATGCGCGGATATAAATAAAGGCTCCCCTTCTGGAGATTCTTCTACAATGCTCAACGAAAAGTCTGGGATGTTTTCCCCATCTTCCAGAGCTTTGGCTAACAGGCGCAATTTAGCGGCTGTGTTGGTAATGTTTATAGTTTTTATCATCAGTTTAAGGTATTAAATTTATCAACATCCTTTAAACTTCCCTGTTCTGCAATACTCAATAAACGGAAACCATTTAATCTCATCCCTGATCTTTTTATGCTCCCACTGCTTGTTTGCGATCTCGATGGCGGCTTCCATCGAGCGTTTACGGTGTTCGCTCTCGCATATCTGCATGACCATACTATGAGCGACGTTTGACGCTTCAAGGCTTGAGATTAATCCTTTAATCTCTCGCATTAACTCGTCGGCCTGTAGTTGTTTAGTTTCTAATTTCATAACGACTTGGCTACTCCCAATGCTATTCCTATAAGCACACCAGCCAGCCAGCAGGCCAAGACGAGTGCTATCTCTTTGTATTCATTCATCGCTGATGGTTTCAATGTCTTCCAGGATTTCATCTAGTATTTCCGCTATCGGGTCGTCTGTCACTCGGGCCAGATGGGTAAGCACTTTGCGCTTTGCATCAAGGTTGTCGATCTTTACTGTCGGCGATTTGATGCGATGCTCGATGTCGGCTAATGCTTTATCCAGTTGTGCATTAGTGTTGGCTGCTTCTGTCATAGGGTTCTCCTGTTGTGGTTTTAATTTAGGTTTTTCTTTCACGTCTTCTTCAGACATGGCGATGTGGTTTTTTCCCGCTTGGGATATAAGGTACTGGTTTATACCTCCGAGCGAGGTCTTTGTTTTAATGACTTGCCCTTTCTTGCTTAGATATAGCAGCTTTTCGCCTATCTTTTCTCGCTCGAATGTATCCTCTATCCCGATACTGGAGCAGAATGTTTTCAGGGTGACGTACCCGTTAAATTCACTAAGCTTTTCTAGTATCTGGTTAAGTGATGTTTCTTTAGGTTTCACTGTGTATGTATCTCCGTATGGTTTGTACATGGTAAAAAGGCATCTCCTCTATGCGCTTCGCAATTCTCAGACTGAATGTTTTAGCGATTCGCCTGTTTCGGTAAAACACGTTGTAATAAGTCATGCCACTTGCCCCTTGTAGTTTGTCAGTAAAAAAGCCTGTTCTTCTTCGGCTTCAGACTGAAGGGCTGCGGCAACATCTTCTAACGCAGCTAATGCTTGGTGAAGAAGGTGTTTGGTTTTAACGCTACGGTCTTGGTACTCGTTTTCGATCTGTTCAATAAAAGCCAGTGCGTCTTTGGCTTTCACTTCAGCTTGTTCTGCTCTCATCAATTTTTTCTCTAGTGGTTAAAAGGTGACTGCTTACGGCAGTCAATCGGCTGTATCACATCCTGAAAAAGAGGCCATTGGCCGAAAAATAAGATGCTACAACTGGCAGGTTTTTACGAACCAACGGCAATCGGCCTGCCTCAACCGTTTGGAGCGCTAGTGTCACTCGTTGTCGGTTCTATCTTCCAAAATTCTCTTTGATTTCAGAAAGTACGTCGCTTTCTAATACTTCGATGTCATCTTTGGTTAGAATCCAACTGTACTCGTCAGACAGCATGTCTATCTCACACGAGCCGACTTTGATCACAATCGATGTCAGCTCGATAGATTCAGGTTCTGGGGGAAGTCCGTGTCCTTCTTTGTAGTTGAAGTATCCATCTTCAGCAGGCGTGTAGTCATACTCCACTTCGCAGGGGTATTCTTTTTCGTTTATAAGAATGCTAGGCATGGTTCACCTCAAGTTTAATGGCGTCTATCAGCGCCTTTTGGGTTTTCTGTTTACTGCGAAGGCACTCTAATACAACAGTGTCTATCGTGCCCTCGGTCAGCAGGTAGTGGATAAAAACAGGTTTGGTTTGCCCTTGACGTTTGAGCCTGGCATTGGCTTGCTCAAAGTGTTCAAGGTTGTAGTTCACTCCGAACCAGGCTAGGATGTGCCCCCCTTTTTGGAGGTTAACCCCATGTGCGGCACTTGCTGGATGGGCCAAAAGTACCGGCACTTTCCCTTCGTTCCATGCGGCTATTGCTTCTTCGCTGATCTCAACCGCTTGGGGGATGCGCTTTTTAATCTCGGTCAGGTCGCTCTTGTACTGGTAGAACACCAAGACTGGGTCGCCTGCTGATTCTTCGATGATGTTCTCAAGAGCGTTCAGCTTCTCGTTATGCAGCACCTCGTAGCTGCCTTTATCGTCTGTGTAAAGCGCCCCGTTCGATAACTGCAAGCTTTTACCGACAAGCACAGCAGCGTTGACTACGTCAACCGTTGCGCTTTCCAGTTCAAGCGTTAGCTCTTTTCTGATCTTGAGATAGGCGTCGTGCGCCTTTTTCGGCATAGGCACTTTGATGACGTTCTCAATAACATCCGGCAGGCTGAGGTAGTCTTCTGCCCTCATGCTTACGCAGATGTCCTTTATGCGCTCCTGTACCGCTTCTGCTGATCCGGGTTTTGGCGTGTAGGTGTAGCCAAAATAGTCCGCGTCGAAGAATCGATTACGGAATTGAGTCAGTGTTTTAAATAATCTCTGGCCCTGATCGAGCAGGTATATCTGGCTCCACAAGTCGTGGATGCCGTTGGGCGCTGGCGTACCGGTCAAACCGATAGCACAATGTATTTTCTTTCTAAACGCCTTTGCTGCTTTAAAGCGCTTTGAGCTGGCGTTTTTGAAAAGACTGAACTCGTCAAAGATGACGGTATCAAAGCACCACCGCGACGGCCCGAGAAATTTAGTCAACCACACCAGGTTCTCTACGTTAATGATGTAGAGGTCAGCGTCTTGTTGCAGTGCGGCTATGCGCTGCTTTTCGCTGCCCAGTATCTTGCTAAAGCGTAGGTGCTTTGTGTGTTCCCACTGAGCCGCTTCTTCTTGCCATACGGTTTCTGCTACGCGCTTAGGTGCGATGATTAATCCTTTGTGCATACAGAACTCATCTATAAGCTCTGCTAATAACGTAAGGGTCGTTATTGTTTTACCCAGTCCACACTCCATGTTTAACGCACAGAACGTCTGCTCCTTTGCGTGTTCTATCGCACTGAGCTGATAGGCGTGGAGTTGGTCTTTTTCTCTCATTAATTAGCTTTGCTAATACCGTTAAAAAAAGATGGCCGGTTGATGCTATCGCTCGGCCATTATGAGGTTACTATGAAACTTGGCCGTCTTTCCTGCCTGTCAACACCAATTGATACAAAACGTCGCGCCGTGTTATGAGTAATATTAATTTAAGCACGGTGTTGTGTCAATTACTATTTAGCAATGCTAATACAAATGTTTTTCGTCTATTTCATTTATGGTAAGCATTATTCCTCCCGAATTTTTTATCGATTATTTTCGATGCCGTCGCTGGAGATACTTTTGCGTCCATAGCTATTTGGGTTATGGTTCTTGTTCTGATCCGGAAGTATTGGTCATGGATGAACTCTTCCAATTCTTCTCTGGTCTCGAAGCGTCCTGTGGTCAGTTTTCTACTTTTCATGGGGTGTGTTTATGTCTAAGTAATCATTAATAATAAGGTACTCGTGTTTCGATTCTCCTTGTTCACAAATTACGTTATCAACAGATTCCGAATCGTTGTAGGCAATAATGGCGGTCATGTCATAACAAGAAATCGTCATCTTTATTTTGTGCTTTTCTAACAGCTCTTTCAGTTCTTTTTCAAATTGCTTATTCATGTTTCTCTGCCCATTTTCTTAATTTACGTTGTCCCTTCGGTAACCATATCTCAAACTCCAAATCAACTGAGTTGGCCCATCTGTCAAAATCTGTATCGCCTATTTGAAACATTCCTGCTTCTTCTAAATATCTAACATGGTATCCTTTCCAATAACCGACACCATCTGTGAGTTTTATATCCAACTCACGGAACAATTCCTCGATTTCAGGAATGTAATCAGTCATGTTTCTCTACCCCCTACTTTCATTCGTTAAACCATTAACGAGGTCACACGTCTTTACTGTACTGTTGGGATTAAAAGCAACCGCAAGGTGTCGTCTGCCGGTTTGATAGTACAGCACGTTGTCGATACAAACTCTTTGCAGATTAAATTCGGGTTCAGGTATTTTGTTTAGTTCTGCCGGTTCCGCCATAACCACAAGAGTTACAGTAAACCCAATTAAAAAGAAAAGAACAAAAAAATCACTGATCATACTTCTACCTCCTGCACAAACTGGTGCAACAACGGAATGACTTTTTCTCTCCAAGCCTCACGGAAGGCTTGATTCCCGTAATCTTCTTCCAGAAGATAATCGACACACTGGGTCATCTGATAAGCCATCTGCAAAGCTAAGGCTGTTTCAGCGAAACGATCCCTGATGTCTTCTGGCAATTCAGGATTGATGGCTGATTCGACTTCTAAAGCCAAGTCGTATAAGTGCAAGTCAGCATAGTCAAAATAACCTCCGCTCATCTTGAATCCTCCGATTTAAATTGCTCGTAGCGTCTGCGGAACTCGGCTTTGCATTCTGCTCGGGTGTGAGTGGAGTAGAAGTCATCCGCTTCCATCGAAGCAGAAACTCGGGAGAATCTCCCCTTTGCTTTGGGGTCGTACTCAGGGTTAAAGGGTGGGGGTGGGTTTCTGTGCCAGTACTCGAAATGTTTTTCTATAGTCATAATAACCTCCGCTCATCGTTATTCTCCTTTTTTAAAAGGTATTCTTCGTTAAATTCCACCGGCTCTCGACGCCTGTTCCGATGCGTTCTATTGTCTAAACAATACGGACAAGCGCCGTGATTACGGCAGCTTCGGTCAAACACTTTTGCTTTGCGGTATGGCTTTCGCCAGTCCTTCCTCTTGGGATATTTCTTGTCGGATGATCCGCTGCATCGCTTGTATTTTCCGCCACAAGCACCGTCCGAAAAGTTTATCGAATGTCGGTCATTCTAGCTACGTCACGCTGTAGCGCGGCTCGATTCACGAGCGTTGGAATTTATCCGTTCCAATGATTTCCAAAACAAACCCCACGATCTCCTTTACTCCAGTACCGCATCCCAAACCACATTAGATTAACTTGCCAACATAACCCGTTTAATGTTGGTGAATAAATAATAAACCCGATACTAAACTCACGATGGATAAAAAATAACCATCTTTTACTTTTTTCTATCATTGATCTTTCTGCTCCTTTCCCGCTGTATCAAAACACCAAGTTAGAAATTCTTGAGTTTCAACGGAATCAACACTGTCACCGCACACCGCTACCGCTTTTTCTAAAGTCGTTAAAAACTCATCAGTTAACAAAGGTTTTAGTTCTTCTTCAGTCATCTTCCTGCTCCAGTATCTTTATGGCTTTTTCTACTGCTTCTTCTGATTTAAAATAAATGTTGTCAATAAACTCTATTATATTTATCTGATTACACATATACTTGCCTTTACGCTGTGCTATCGCAAACTTCGGTTGCAGGTCGTCATTCCAATCCGGTTTCCAGTCTCCGTTCAGTTCTTCCGCAAGTTTATAAAGTCGATGAAATTTTCGATAGACTTTAGCGGCTTCCTCTGCCGCTTCGCGTGTTTCAAACCGCGATCCGAAATTGGTCGCCGATTCCGAAATATCGATAGTAGAGTGAACATGGTCGTGACAGCTCACATGATAGCTCCCACCTTTCGGCTTCCACTTTTCTTCTTTCTGTTGCAGTTCTTTCAGTTTTGTCATCGTTTGGATTGCTTTATCAATATCATTTAAATCTATGTCTACTATCATTCTTCCTGCTCCAAAATCTTAATCGCTTTTTCTGCTG
>Ga0208019_1000356_pt1 | contig 25252 bp, 17 predicted proteins | sample CB_VirMetaG_5_FD_184540 | JGI IMG/M metagenome (GOLD analysis project Ga0208019, IMG submission 184540) | Freshwater to marine saline gradient viral communities from Chesapeake Bay - CB_1508_1D Viral MetaG (SPAdes) (version 4) | ecosystem: Environmental > Aquatic > Marine > Coastal | place: USA... | reverse complement strand
ATCGTCCGCGCGCCCCGGTTCTACTTCGTGAACGGCAACTACCTCACGCCGATCTTCCACGCTCGTCGCTACTTCAAGCAGCACGACGTGCTTCGGCATCCGAACCAGCCGTTCACCTACGTGCAGCCCGTGGACTGCTGGCACAACCTGTTCTGCAACAGCCGCCAGCGTCACGGCGTCGTCGCTCCGCTCTCGTTCGCCTGATCCCAAAGGAGGGACACACACATGATTCCCGGAATCCTCGTTCCGACTGGAAACCTCGGTGCGCTCAATGCGCATCAGGTCATCGTCAGCCCAATCGCGGCCGCCGCTGTCGCCGTTGGCGATCTCGTGAAGTTCGACCTCGATGACACCACGACCTACGCCGATACGGCAAGCCTCAACGACCCGGACGCGAAGGACAACCCCTTCAACGTCGTGAAGCTGGCCGTCGCCGGAAGCTCCTCGACCACCGAGAAGGGTGGCGTCTGGGGCGTGGTCACCGAAGGTGCAACCGCAGGCAATCGGTGCAAGGTCTGCATCACCGGAATGGTCGACGCCAAGATCAGCGCGGCCACGACCAAGGGCGTGACGACCCTGATCGCTGACGCGGGGCTTCTCAAGCCTGCGCCCAGCACCGCCGCCGTTGCCAGCAGCGCGCCGATTGCGCTCGCCCTGGAGACTCTCGCTGGCGCAGGGACCTGCAAGGTCCTCATCAACGGATTCGCGTTCTCGAACGCGGGCGCCTGACCGGACCCTTTCCTCCCTCCTCCCCTGCCCGGGTGACCGGGCAGGGGAGTTTCCATGCTTACCCTTGGCGGATTGCGTCAGCACGTTCTCTTGGCTATCGGCGGGCAACCGTCGATTGTCAGCGGTGTGACGCGCGATCAGCGCACCGCCGAGATCATCAATCAGGCCGCGCAGTACCTGTTCTCCCGCCCCTGGCGGTTCAGAGAGCGTACTGCGCGGCCTGTTTCTTTGGTCGCCAATCAGGACTGGGCGGCTCTGCCTGGCGACGCCGAGGAGATCATCAGCCTCACCGCGCAAGCGGGCCTTGGCTGGCGAGTCGAACTGACAACCCCGGAGCAGATCGAACTGTTCAGGAACGCGATGGCCCCCGCGCTTCTCGACAGCGTCTACTACGCGGCCCTGTCCCGCCCTTGGGCGCAGTCGGACGGGGTGACTCCGCTCGTTGACGGAACCGACTTCCCGGCGGTCCGGCTCGAGCTGTATCCGACTCCGTCCGCGTCATCCACCGACACGATCATCATCCGCTACCGCTCGGGGTGGCAGTCGGTGACCGCTGATACGAGCAACGACTACAAGATCCCCGTTCCCCCATACGCGGAGGCGCTTCTGATCGCCTATTGCCGCGCGTTCGCCGTTTCCTACGAAGACGAAGGCCTTTCCGCTCGGCTGATCGAGATCGACAACGGCCCGCTTTGGAACGCGGCGAGCAGCAAGGACGGGATTCAGCAGAGAGACTTTGGGCGGCTCCCCGCCGTCCGGTCGGGTTCGTTCGTTTCGGATCCGAACCGCTACCGACGTGGATTTGCACAGGGGCCATCGTGACCATTGAGACGCTTCTCGGCATCGCCGTACCGTTCACCGTGATCCTCGGGCCGCTCTTCGCGGCCTTGTTCACGATCAGCAGCCGCCTTGCCAAGATCGAGCAGAAGCTCGAGAGCGACAACAAGCGTGTGGACGAGATCCTGCACAAGCATGATCGGCACATCCACGAGATCCGCAACTCCCTGCATCAGATCAGCTTGCAGATTGCGGCTGAACGAAAGGATCAGCAATGACCCCCACCAACACCAACATCGCCGCATACACCGTGATCTGCATCTCCATCCTGCTCGGCGGTTTCATCATGGCGGCTCAGGGCTGCGACCTTCAGTCAATGGTGAAGGTCGACGTTCCCGCTCCCGTTCTCGAGGCCGTCTCCCCGGAGGATCTCGAGGGTGACATCACGCTCGCCGAGGCGCAGCGCGTCTGGGAAGACTGGGTGAACTACGTCGAGTCGAACACGGAGCGCCTCCGCAAGTCCATCGATGACGCCAACGACCGCTACTACGCGCTCGCGAGCATCATCAACACGGGCGTCTCCATCCTCGGCGACCACGCCGGGGCGTTTCCGTTCGGGGCCATCGCCATGTCTGGCCTCGGGGTCCTGACCGGGCTGTTCCTCAAGCGCCCCGGCGAGGACAAGCGGGTGCAGCTCGAGAAGGAAGCCAGCTACAACGCGGGCATCGCGAAGGGTGCAGAGGTGGGGAAGCCGCTGCTTGAGGTCAACAAGACGGAGATCGACGCATGACCGCGAAGATCCAAATACGACGCGACACCGCGAGCAACTGGGCGACCAACGATCCGACCTTGTACGAGGGGGAGATCGGGTGGGACACCACCGCCAATCAGATCAAGATCGGAACGGGTTCCACGTGGAACTCGACTTCGTACCTTGGATCGACGCTGCCGTACTTCAGCAGCGCGGCGACGAGCTTCAACGACGCATCGCTCCGGATTCAGGGTCGGTACTACTTCGCGACCGGAGACGCGATGTCGGACGGGCCTGCGGCGCCGATGGAGATCAAGGCGTTGGACGGCGGCGTGAGCCTGCTCGTACTCGTCTTCGGATCCGTCGTGGTGCAGCGGATCTGGACGGACAGCGACGGCACTCAGCCCGTGAAGTCCTACAGCCGCGTCTACGACACGGCGTGGAGAACCTGGGTCGCCGAGAACGATTTCGCCGTCGATGCGACGGAAGGCACGGATCTCGTAGCGAGGTCGCTCGACATCAAGGATGACGCGAACGTCGACGGCGATCTCGTTGTCAAAGGCAACACGACGCTCGGAGACGCCGCAGGCGACCACGTGATCGTGCAGGCCGACACTACGAATGCCGTGATCTACCCTGCGGGCGACGCTGATACTGGCATCGCTTTTCCCCTATTAGATCAAGTCGTTGTGAACGCTGGTGGATTTGGGAAGGCATTTTTTGGTCCTGGGTATGTCTCGTTGGCGTCAGAGATCAACCACAACATTGCGTTGGCCACGGGAGGCGGCACGGGAGTGATCAGCCTTTCTGGCGGAGATATCCAATGCAACTCCAACCGCGTTACCCAGGTTGGAACCCCTACCGCGGCAACCGATGCTCTTCGCCTAGGCGATCTGAACCCACGGAAGCTCATCTCTATTGTCTGGTCCCCTGACAACGCAACCACGCCTACTAGCACCGATGGAACCTCGTGGACCAGAACGAATCCATCGAACTTCACCCTGAGTGCCGCAGGCAACTGGGTCGGACTCGTTCTCGTGTTCACGGGGGGGCTGCCCCTCGCCAATTTTTCAAATGCCGTCGTGAAGTCAACCACGACTGGTGGAACCTTCACGATCCCCAGTAGTGGCGGCGGCAGTCACGCATTCGTGCTCATCGCCATCAAAATCCCCTGATGACTTCCATCCCCGTCCAGATCCCGTTCGGTGGCTTCACGGAGCAGTCGCAGTTCTCTGCGGTTCCTCCGGGCATGACGCCTTCGTGCGTCAACGTGATGCCGACCGACGTCTGGAACGGGAGGATGCGCGTCAGCACGCGCAACGGAACGCAGCTCTACAACGACGGGGCCGTGCAGTTCATGGGCTCGTACCGCGTCTACGAGGGCGGCGTTCTAGTGGAGCGGATCATCTTTGTTCGCGGCGGAAGGATCTACTACTCGAACCCTCGATCATCGCTCACGGCTACGGCCACGCTGTTTGGAGACGGAACGACTCAGACCGTTCCATTTCTGAACACCACAGGCTTGGTCGAAGGGGTTCAGTTCAACGATCACTTCTACTTCGTGGACGGCGACCACTACGTCCTGGTCCATCTGCACGCGCCGACCGACACGGACGCCGTCCACGTGTGGGGTGACGATTCCCCGGTCGCGGGCCCGTTCCATACCGATCCTGTCGGATACACGCCAGGCGACGGAACCAGGGCGACCCTGATCTGCCGATGGGGCGCGCGGCTCGTTCTCGCCGGGTACAAGGAGACGCCGCACATCTGGTACGCCTGCGCTCCGGATGAGCCATACATCAACAACCTGGCCGGGCACGGATCCGCGACCCCTGACGGATGGGATGCGTCGGTGTACATCGGAGCTATCGCAGGAACGAGCAGCAACTCGTATGGGACTCTGCCTGACCCGATCCTCGCGATCTTCCCGTTCGCCCAAAGCGGACTGATGTTCGCCTGCACGAACTCGTTCTCGTTCCTGACCGGGGACCCTGTCTTCGACACAGCGGACGTGCAGATCGTCGGACTCACGAAGTCCATCGGCATCACGGGAAGGCGCGCTTGGTGCCAGTCGCAGGAGAAGGGCGCGTTCATCCTCGCGAACGACGGCCTGTACTTCATCAACGCGAACGACTTCAACTTCAACCGCGCGAACCGCGTCAGCGCGGGCAAGCTCGATTCATTCTTCCTTCGCCTCGACTTCGGCACTCCTGCAATCGGAGGCTCGAGTCCGCTTACGGGCGGCACACTCAGGTCGTTGCAGACCGTCGATGGAAGCGGCTCGGGAGCGTCGGCCAAAACGCAGACCACCGAGGGCGGCTTGACCGACGAGCCAACCATCGGAAAGGTCGCTACCCCCGCATCGATCTCCTCCGTGTTCGGAACCGAAATGGAGTCCGGCGAGGTGTTTCCGTGCCTTTGCTACGACCCTGACCGTGAGGGGGTGTGGATCTTCCTCTCGGTCAACGGCGTCGAGCAGTCGAGCCTGCACCTCTTCTACGACCTGAAGACAAACTCGTTCTGGCCGCAGCGGTTCTACGACCCGAAGATGTTCGCGCCGACTTCAGCCATCTATATCGGGACATCCAGGGCGTCGTCCGGTCGGTTGTTCATGGGCGGCACGGGAAGCATCTCGATCATCGACAAGGCGTTCCCTCTCGGAATCGACGGCTGGCAGTCCGAGATGGAAGACGAAACGCAAGTTGCGCAGTTCGTGCGCTCGAGCCTCACCTTCGGGCCCATCATCGGGCAACTTCCGTACCGCGTCATGCTGAACGAGGTCAGAGTCGATCTCGCGGACGATGACTATGAGCTGCCACCTGGGTTCACAGACCTCTCGGTGGACCCGATCCTTTCGGTCACTACGGGCGACACCGCTCAGACGGCTCTCGGCATTCAGACGGACAGCCTGTTCGTCGTGAATCTGAATCCCATCGTCATCGACGGCGGCTCATCGTCCATCGACCCGACGACCCCGAACTACGATGGAGGCGACTGGGACCCGTCATCGCATACGACGAGAATCGACGGTCGGTTCGCCGTTCGTCCGTTTGGGCAGTATGTTCAGGCAGACCCGTTCTCAGAGGGGACCGCAAGAACCTATACGGGGCCTGGTTCTTGGGTCATCCGCTACGACACGGGTCTTTCGCCCGACGCATGGGCCATCGCCAAGTACAACGGCGTGTCTTGGGACAACGAGTACGAACAAATCGTTGCCGACCCCGTGACGCCGAACGGGACGATGGTGACCGTTCATCAGATTCCCATCGACCCTCCGGACGCGAAGGACAATGCCGAGGTATCCGGAGCGTCCTTCCCGGATGCCGAGGTCACCGAAATCGGATCACTCGTATCTGGTCGGAACAACGCCAAGAGATGCCGCGTTCGTGCCGAATCCATGTATCTGACCATCGCCGCTGACGGTAGACCTTGGTCCATCGAGCGGATGTCCGCAATCGTTTCCCAGGTCGGGAAGAGCAGAGGTGACCCCTAATGGCATGGCCAATCATCATCGGCGCCGGATTGATGGCGGCTGGCGGAGTCGCTGGCGCGGTCGGCGCGAACGCCCGCAAGGGCGCTTTGAACAGACTCGCTGCGTCGATCCAAGAGCAGTACAACTTGCTCGGATCGCAGTACGAGCAGCGGTTCCAAAACATCATCGACCAGTACGCTGGCGAGCGCGGTACAAACATCGGTCTATACCGCGATGAGATGAACAAGGCGATCCAAAGCTACACGCGGTACTTCGATGAGGCGAGAACCCAGTACTCAGAGGGCATGGATCGCGCCCTTGAGGAGATGCGCGTCGGGCGAGAGTCCACGACGGCGCTCATCCGTCAGGACACCGAACGGTCGTTGCAGCGCCAGCGGTCGATGAACGCATTCACGGGCCTCGGCCAGACGTCTTTCGGCACGGGCAGGCTTGAGGCCGTCGGAGCGCAGGGCGCTCTCCGCGAGGGCGCGGTGCGCGAGCAGTACGCCGCGCAACTCAGCGCCCTCGAGGCGCAGCGCGCGAGCGGGATGTCTTCCCTGTCCGCGCAGATGGCGCAGGGTCTTGGGTCGATGCAGGCGTCGCAGGCGTCGAACATCAGCAACATCTACCAGATGTACTCAGGAAACATCACCAACTTGCAGCAGTCCAGGTTGCAGGGGTCGTTCGGGTACCGGGAGCGAGGCCTTGCAAGTTTTGTGCAGATTGCGGGTCGCGCCGCTGCGCTCACGGGAAGCGGTTGGAGCGCAGCCGGATCCGCTCTCGGGTCCATCGGCGGCGCGGTGTTCGGAGCGGGTCTTCAGGGACTCGGGTCAGCAGGCGCAGGCGCAGGCGCAGGCGGAACGGCGATGCAGATGGGCGGGATGTCCCCGTCGCAGACGTTGCAGCACTACCAGCAGTTCGGTATGGGGGGCTGGAACAACCAGGGGCTCCCCGTCTCCACATTCAACCCGTATGGGGGATAAGCGATGGCAGATCCACGCAAGCCCATGTTCAGCCAGGAGCAGTTGCAGGACATCGCCGCCGGCCTCGGAGCGGGACTCGCGGGTTCGGAGAACGAGGGACTCGCGGCCGCTGGTCGCGCGCTTTCGGCAACCACCGGATCCTTCATGCTCCGCTCGAGGGAGCGAAGACAGGAGGAGCGCGAGGACGAGCGCGAAGAGCGGAGGCTTGCCGAGCGCCGTCAGGACATCGAGACGCAGAGGTCTTGGCGCAAGGAGGACATCGAGGCGCAGCGCGCACTTGCCGACGAGTCACGGGCCGCGCAGAACGAGTGGACTGCCGAGCAGTCTCGCCTCGAGCGCGAGTGGCGTGCCGATCAGGCGAAGATGCAGAGGGAGTGGGCGGAGGGCGCCGAGGAGCGCGCGGCAAGCCGTACTCGCGACATCCTGCGCGGCATGGACGTCTACGGGATGAGCGGGAAGACGTACCGCGCGAAGATGCGGCAGGACTTCGCGAACGAACTTCCCGGCGTGATGCGATTCTCAGAGCTGCCGAAGATCGACGTCGATGAGCTGTTCGGAAACCCGATGGACCGCAAGGATGGTGGACGATGACCCCCGATGAGATCGCGGCTCCCGCAGACCCGACGATGAAGCCAGGCGGAACCTACATGGATCCGCGCAGCCCTGCGGACGAACTCGTTGACGATGCCACGGCCGATATGCCGGAGGGCGAGTTCATCGGCCGCATGGGTATGCCCGCTCCGCAGCTCGCTCCGCAGCAGCAGCCGACGCCGCAGCCCGCTCCGCAGCCGCGTCCGTCCGTTCCGACGTTCAGCGACGAGATGACCAAGGCGTCGCGCGGCCGCGCATCCGACGTCAACGACTTCATGCTCACGATGGACGGCATCGCCAACGGCGATCCCATCGGGATGGAGACGTTCGACCTCGGGTTCTACGAGGACGGCACTCCCGCCATCGTGATCAACGGAAGCCCCGTTCCGATCCGCCATGAACAGTGGATGGCGCTTGCAAGCCAGCGCAGCAAGATGCGCGAGGAGATCCGTCAGCGGATTGAGTTTGAGGCGGCAGTCAACCAGGCGCAAACGTCCATCGGCAAGGTGATCGCTTCCGTTCCGCAGATGCCAGCCGCTCTCGGAGACATGCTGATGTCTCTTTCGACGGTTGATCCAGGAAAGGCGCTCGATTACCTGTACAAGTCGTTCACCTCGGTGCAGGCGAATGGCGGCAAGTCCATGATGGGCGAAATCGCGTTTGACATGCAGCAGACTAAGAACGAGGCGACGTTCGGACCGCTTCTCCGCGAGGGCGACAAGACCACGAAGCTCGAGCCGAACCCGTTCAATCCCGCCGGGCCGCCGATTGAGGTGACCGTTCCCGGGAAGACGAGGCGCGACATGGCGATTGAGGCGCTTCGGTCATCGAACAACCCTGATGCGCAGTACGCGCTTCTGGCATACGCGAAGCTCGAGGACTTTGCGCTCGATCCGAATCTCCGGAAGATCGCGCCGACGCAGCAGTTCGGCATCTTCAACCGGATCGTGATGATGGAGGCCGACAAGGCGGGGCCGATGTCTCTATTCAACAGGCTGCGCCACATCGCCGCCGTTGGGGAGCAGGACTTCGGGATGTCCGTGCCTCTGCGGGAACCGACCTATGTAAGCGGCGCATCCTCAACATGGGCTCAAAGCCCTCAAGGCCAACAGTTCTCTCAGATGCAGCAGATCGCGTACCCAGCAGCAACTTCGATGTTTGGAAGTTCGGGAGGAGGAGGGGCAAATCAGTTCTGGCGAGACGCCGATTTCGCTGCCTACCGAGCGTACCTGTCCAACCTCGACCAATGGGCCGCCAATGCGTTCGGATACGATCTGTCGACTCCAGACGTTCTTGATGCGATGGCTGAGGCGATGATGACCGTCGCGTTTCCGAGCCCGGTCGATGCTTCTGGGTCTGCGGAGGTTGTGGAGTCGGTTTCGCCCAAGCGTCCGAGCGCGGTTCGCCCCTAAGTGGAGAGACACATGCAGCAGGACGGAAGCCTGACCTTCGACCTCGAGTTTCTCTCCGACTTCAAGAAGTGGGAGGACGACTACCGCGCGAAGAACAACGCCGATCCCTCATCTGAGCTACGGAAACTAACGGCGGACCTGGTCAGGGGGAACATCCGTAACTCCATGTATCAGCAGACTCTGCGCGAGTTGATGGACGCCGGGGTCCCTGGTATCAGGCAGTCCGAATCGCAGCAGGCTCAACCCGTTGTTGATCTGAACGCCCCGTGGTGGGGAGAACTTTCCGTCGATCCTGAAAGCGAGATGCACGACTTTGCCGTGCTTCGCTCTCAGCAGTACGAGAGGGGTCAGAAGCCCGTCTACTGGGACGAGTTCCAGAAGAACCGCCCGTCAAAGGCGAAGGCGGCCATCGACGGGTTCATCATCAACAGCTCGCTGACCTTCGAGGGGCTCGCGGGGAGCTTCGGTGAGTGGGTCGGTTCATGGACGCAGTACGGATCCGAGTCGCAGCACGCCTACGCGGACAAGTACGGGATCCCGCGCCTCAAGTTCAATGACATCGTCAGGCGTGCCGAGGGCGGAACGGGGATCTTCGGATCTGCGCCGCTGACCGCCGAGGAGCGCAAGGTCTACGACTCGTACCAAGCTGAGGCGCAGGAGATGATCGATCTCACGCGCAAGGCGATGGGCGATCAGTTCCGCACGGCGGCACGCACGGTCGTCGACGCAGTCACCCCGAACTTCGTCGGGTTGCAGCAGTACCGTGACGTGCTCGTCGGCTCTGACCCCAACGCGCCACAGGACATCCGCGAGCGGTACGGCCGTGCGGGAGGCGGCGCGCTCGTCACGCTCGGGGAAATGACCGGGTCTGCGGTTGGGTCGATCCCCTACAGCCTCCCCGCGATGGCGACGAGGAATCCGCGGCTCGCCGCGGCCCTGACATCTCCGTTCTACGGGATGGGTCACACGGAGGCGTGGAGCCGCCGGATGGCGATCTACGAGGAGCAGCTCGCGGAGTCGCGCGCTATCGGCACGGAGGCTCCCGTGCGTCCGTCGATCACGGAACTCAACCGTCAGGCGCAGGTAGGTGGCGTCATCGAGTTCGGCAGCGAGTTTGTCGGTGACCGCATTCAGGTCGGTCTTCCGAAGCTCTACAACTGGAGCAAGGCGAAGATCAAGGGCAACGTCGCGTCCGCGTCGTCGGCCGCATCAGCCGGAGCGGCGCTCCGGGATTCTCTCAGCAGGCGCATCGGGCCGCTTGGGGTGGTGAAGACGGGAGCGATCATCGGCGCAGGCGGCGTCGTCGAGGGCCTCGAGGAGGCGGTTCCCGAGTTGGGCAAGGAGTTCACGGATCCGTTCTTCATCCCCGAGGGATACGAGAACGACTTCTGGAGTGCGCAGACTGCGGAGGCTGTCGGATCCGGGTTCATCGCCGGAACCCTCATCGGAGGAGGTCAGCAGGCGTTCGGGAAGGACTCTCGCGAAAGACGCCGAGCAGCGCGCCGCATCAGGGAAGCTTCCGAAACCGCGGTCCCGCGAATGGCTGGAGCCATCGTGGACAAGGCGCGACGCCTCGAGCAGGAGCGCCTTCAGGCGAACTCGACGGGAGCGCAGGGGCCTGCCGCCGCGATTCATCAGCTCGAGGAGATGGGAGCGGGTCGCAGGCTCGGGATGTTCGTGCATCCCGACTTGCGGGAGGACACCCTGACCGAGGACGTGCGCGAGCGCATGAGGCTCCTCGAGATCCCCGAGCAGCCCATCGGCCGTTACAACGGCATGGACCTCTACGTGATGCCCGCATATGCGGAGCAGATCGCTCAGATGGCCGCTGACGGAGACGTTTCCGGAGTCGGAGGAACGCCCGAACTGATGGAAGCCGGGCTTCCGATGATCGGCGCGTTCGTCATTCGGAACAAGGGCGGTCAGGCCGTTGAGGTCATCCCGTACAGCAGTTCAGCCCTGGCGGAAAGCGCGGAGCCCGCGCTGAAGCACCGCGCCTCGCTTTCCGGATCGACCCTCGAGAACGTCGATTCCAACGGCCTGATCGACCTGTCGGTCGGGATCGGCCGTCAGGTCGAAGGCGAAATGGAGGCGCGGAAGCTTGCCCCCAGGTCGAAGCGTCCGCTCGGGCAGGAGCAGCGCGAGCGTGGAATCGGGGCCATGCGGCTCGACGTCCTGCGTTCGGCGCAGGGAACGAAGAGAAATCAGCCGGATGACGCGGCATTCAGTTCACCTCTTCTCAGTCAGTCGGAACTGAAGGGCAAGTACGATGAGGGTCCGCGCAACTCCGACGTCGAGATCGACGTTGAGATGACGGAGGTTCCGGAAGCCAGGCTGTCCACGGGCGAGAAGGCGATGGTTCGCGCCTCCAACGGCAAGGCCGTGATCCTCGACGCCAAGGTCGTCTACCGGATCACCAGGCCTGACGGAAGCGTCGAGACGATTGAGAAGCCGACGATCAACGACGGCGGGTACAACTCTCAGGTATCGGTGGACGGTTTGTTCCTGATCCGTGACGGCGACACCGCCTACACGATGCGAAACGCCGTGGCCATCGCGATGCACGAGCTGCGGCACAAGCTGGTCGGCAGCAGCCCGGCCGCAGCGCAGCACGCCGCGATGCTCCTGTACCTGGATCCCGCTTTCGCCATGCGTGGCGGAGTTGAGTACATGAGGCGCTTTGAGTCCGCGATGGAGGCGGGCGGTCAGCGATCCGACGCGGAAGTCCTCCGTCTCCTCGATGAAGCGGGGACGATCAAGTTCTACGAGGGAATGCACCAGGCCGCGCTCAACGTCCTCGCGGACAGGGAGGGCTACGCGGATGCGGTGCGCGTTCTGCGCTCGAGTACGGCGACCGATGCGCAGCGGGAAGCGGCACAGGTTCGCGTCGAGATGCAGCAGACGGCCGAATCGGAACTCGCGACCGTAGAGCGGTTCGCTGAGGAGTCTGTGGCTCAGACGCAGACGGAATCGATCGGCCAGACCGTCGCGCAGGGAATCGGATGGGAGGTTTCCTACAAGGACGCGCAGGAACGGTCGATGCGGGCGTTTGTGGGATGGTTCTCAAGCGTCCTTTCGCGGTACGGGTTCGCGGGCGTGTACGGGCGGCAGGCGCTTTCCGAGATCAGGCAGATCCTCGGTGGATACTCGGAGGATGCGCTTCGCATCCACGAGCGCGTTCGCGCGGAGGTCGAGGACAAGTTCACGTCCGACATGCGGAAGTACGAGGAGATGAAGCAGTCTCTCGTGCCTCCGGCTGAGGTGCAGGACGCGCAGACCGCCGAGCAGCCCGAAGATCAGGCCGCCGAGCAGCGCGAGCCGCAGCCCGGTGAGCCTGGCTACGTCGGAGAGATGCGGCCCGCCAATATCGAAGTGCGGCCGAAGAGCGAACCGATCCCGCAGCAGCAGTCAACGGTTGGAACCAAGCCGTCGAAGCCCGTGAAGCCGTCCGGGCCGTACCGTGACGACACGGTGTATTCGATGCGGCCTGATCAGCAGGGTTCTGATCTTGCTGCCATCCCGGGAACGGACGAGGATCTCGACCGCGTCGTCAGCAACCTCGCGTCGGTCAAGACCGCAGATCCGCAGGACAGGATGGCGCTTGTCACCGAGGCGCTCGGGCTTCTCGCCAACCTGATCCCTGCTCTCACCGGGACTCAGGCGACCATCGGAACTCCTCCGGTCGGTGGAACTGGTCGGCCCGGTATGCGTTACCCAGGGGGCGTTCCCGGTGCGAGGGCTGCCGGGGTCGCTCAGGCGCGCCCTGCGGAGGCTCCGCAGGAAATGGCTCCGCAGGAAATGGCTGCGCAGCCGTCCATCGAGCAGGCTCGTCGCGAGGGGATGTCCTCGCTGCGCGGCCTGACCTCGCAGCGCGTCACGGAGCTGTCCGGACTCGGGCGGTTCCTCGACGACCGCGCCTTCGGACCGCATCAGCACCCGGTGGACAAGAGCGAGGATCTTGACGAGTCCGCGCCGCTTCGGGTGGCTCAGGCCGCCGACGTCCCATCCAAGTATCTGCGCGACGCCGCTTCGCTCGACTATCTGCTCGGGGCGATTGAACACGTCGCGGGAGCGAAGACCGATACCGTCGAGGGGTACTACGACTTCATCGGCAAGATGCGCTCTGCGGCGGAAACCGGGCTTTCGACCTACGACGACATGGTCGTCGCGGCGAAGCGTCTCGGATACACGGGCATCGACGGCGACCTGAACCTCGAGCAGGAGGATCAGGTTCTTTCCACGGACATCGACAAGATCGCGGACATGCAGTTCTCCCTCCGCCCGGAGACGCGGCGGAAGTGGGAGCAGGAGTCGAAGGCGGTCGATGACGGGATGCTCACGACCGTCTACCACGGGAACTCGCAGGCCGATCTCGAGAGGTTCGACTCCGTCCGCATGGCGCGAACCGAGCGCCCCATCGGCCTCGGTCAGGTCGCGGGTCCCGAGATGGTCGATGGCATCTGGTTCACCGACAGGCCTTCGGGTGCGGAAACCGCCGCCGGGATGCGCGGCGCTCTCGGGATGCCGAATCCTGGGCTTGTGAGCCGGATCGTTTCGGACGTCAACGGAAGGACGCTTCAGGCGGCCGCTGCGTTACCGCGCGACCTTCAGGAAACTTTCCGCGCCAACACCGGGATGCTCATGGAGGAGTACAAGGTGACTCCCGAGGGGATGCTGGACGCCATGAGCGACGGCAAGACCTACGAGCAGGCGATTGACGAGCATCGGGAATACCTTCAGTCGCAGCTCAACGACGATCCGCGCGGAACGGCGATCCTCGATCAGTACCTGGTCGCACCGGAACTGGTCACGGTCGCCCGTGGAATCACGGGCAACCTGGGGACGGTCGCCTCAGCGAACCTCTACATGGCCAACCCGCTCGAGGTTCAGTACGACCCAAATCAGGGCGAGTTCCTGACGGAGGCGGAGGATGCCATCGGACGGATGGCGGCTGCTGGCAACGACGGCCTGATCATGTCGATGCCCGATGGCGAGCGGCGGTACTTCGTCCCGCGCCCGTCTCAGGTCGCGATCCTCGGGCGAGCGCGAGACGTCAACGAGAGCGCGCGCCTTCTGTCGCTGCGCCGCAGCGTCCGTGGCGAGTACTGGATCAAGCCCGGCGGAGAGTCCCTCTACGCCGATCTCGACAACGGCGACATGAGCCACGAGATGTTCGCCATCGCGGAGGCTCAGTCGGACTTTGCAGCCTGGCTCGGGGACGATGCGGTCAACGGCATCGTGGAGATGGCCGAGGACTACAGCGGGTACACGAACCCCCGGGAGTTCTCCGACGATCTCGCTCAGGAACTCGGCATCGATGAGGCGAACGACGACTGGCTGCGCGGCGTGATGGACGAGCGCGGCACTCCCGAGGCGCAGCGGCCGAGCATCCAGCGGATGTTCGAGGCGGCAATCGGAGAGTCGGTTGACGCCCGCGAATACGGACTCGGCAAGGGGTGGGCCCGCGTGCAGGGCAACAACATCCAGGTCCGCGGCCTGAACGACTCAATCCTCCGTGACGTCGCGGACGCGATGTTCGAGATCGTCGGAGAGGAGGACATCTCCAATCAGGAGTTCACGGTCGAGGATCTCAACTCGAACCGGGTGTTCGACGGCGTTCCGTTCGCGGAGCTGGATCGCGGAGTCCGCGGCCTCATTCCGTACCGTGGCGACTCGACCATGCGGTCGCAGCGCGACCGAGGATCCTTCGAGCCACTCCTGTTCTCCGCGCTCGAGCGCGAGTTGGATGTGGCTGACGCGAAGCCGATGAAGGCAGCAGCGTGGAAGCAGCGGCTCAAGGCGCTCGTGAACAGCGGCAAGGTCAAGCAGGCGGAGATCGACTGGTCTGGCCTTTCCGCGTTCCTCGAGTCTCCGAGGCAGTACTACTACGACAAGTGGTTCAAGGAGTATGTGAAGGACGCGGAGAAGGCTGGCAAGTTTCAGATGCCGAAAACCATCTCGACCGAAGACATCTTGGACTTCCTGGACAAGAACGCCTTCCGCGTCAAAGAGGTAGACGAGAACCGATGGTCAAGCTTCACATTGAGTGGAGGCGGCCTCTACAACGAGGTCTTGCTTGTTACGCGAAAGCGTGAGCAGTACCCACTCTATGGCCCAAAGATGGGGACGGATCTCGCGGAGTACGGGGAGGGTATGCGCAGGCGAGAGGCAGTCGGGGAGAAGTTCGCTCCGTTGATTGCCGAGGCAGACGCTGCGGCGGATGCGCTAAATGAATCAGCATCAGCCGATAGAGAGGCCATGGATGCCTTGTACCGTCGTCAAATCGAAGCCGCTACGGCTGCGCGGGACTACGAACTAGAAAACCGCCTCCAACTGGAATGGGAAGAGGCATCGAACGCACGGCTAAGGCGCGGGAAAGAAATCATGGAGCGGCCCGCGGAACTGCGCAGGCAGCGGCAGGCCGAGATGGATGCCGCGTATGAGCCTCCGTCCGGCGGGAGAAGGGTGTACCGGAGCAGCCACTTTGACGAGCCAAACATCATCGCGCATTTGCGCATGAAATCTCGTACCGACCAAAACGGAAAGCGGGTGCTGTTCGTTGAGGAACTTCAGAGCGACTGGGGCGAGCAGGGGCGGAAGCTAGGGTTCGAGCAGCCGACGAAGACCTACACGGTAGATGATCTGAGTTCCCCTGAGCGTAGTCAGGCGAGCTACCCATACGGGGCTTATTACAAATTCAAGCTTCAGGGAGTAGAGGAACTGGTCTGGGTAGACCTCCCCACGAATTTGCTTGATTTCCCAACGGAAGCCGAAGAGCTGGAGTGGGCGCAGAGAGAGGCGCTCGCCAAAATCAACCAGCCTGAATATCAGGCGCGAGTATTCCCGAACAGACTTCCGCGCGGCGCGTTCGTGGAAACGACCGATGCCTGGGTGACGCTCGCGCTCAAGGAACTCCTGCTCAATGCCATCGAAGGCGGGTTCGATTCCGTTGCGTTCATCAGCGGTCAGCAGTCAGCGGGGGTCGTCGCGCGGGCGATGCAGAAGGAAGTCGATAGCATCAAAGTCTACGCGAGAGATGGTGGCCGCTACCTCTTGGAGACGTTCAAGAATGGAGAACCGGTCCCGACTTTAGAGCGCGATTCGCTGACTCCCGACGAGATGCGCGAACTGGTCGGTCGAGAACTCGCAGACAACCTCATGGAGGGAGCCGACCAGGCGAAGCGGGAGAATCAGGATCCCGACATCGTCCCTGGGTACACGATGAGTACGGATGGGATGACGCTCGGCGACGAGGGCATGAAGGCCTTCTACGGCAAGGTCGTTCCTGCGGCGGCCAACAAGCTCCTCAAGAAGATCGGCGGCGACAAGATCATCGATATCCCGGTCGAAGCGGGCGACGGCCGCCTGTACCGCGACTCGCACCTTGGGTTCAAGATCACGGAAAGGATGAAGCAGCAGTACAACGAGGCCGGGGGATACCCGATGTTCTCGATGCGCAAGCAGGGGCCGATTGAAACGGTCAAGAGGCAGCTCGAGGAGTCGGCGGTCGAGGCGACCTCGAGCCTGGACGACTTCTTCAAGTCGCTTTGGCCGAAGCTCCTCAAGGGTACGAAGCTGCAGCTCAAGGCGTCTCCGCGCAACATGCGGGAGGCCGCGAGGCGCGCCGTCTCGGACATCTCCGGGTTCATCACCGAGAACCCGAAGTACCTCGACTACTACGAGACGGACTGGAGAACGACCAGGGATCTCCTATCCCAGCACTACGGTCGCGGCATCACCGACGACGAGTTCCTGATGTTCCGGGTCATCACCGGGCTCACGTCTCCGAACACGCTGTTGGCGCAGAACATGTCCGACACCGTCAAGCTGTTCGACCTTTGGACTTCCTCCGGGTCGTTCGATGCGTTCGAGCTGGGGCCGAAGCCCGGGACGGGAAACCTCGTCATCCTCAAGAGCCCGTTCACCATCAGCGGATCGACGCAGAACATCAAGGTCAGGACCGCGAAGATCATCGAGCGGCTCATCAAGGAGAAGGGATCCGTCTCCAAGGCGCTCGAGTTCCTTCAGGAGCAGATCCCCGTCAAGGAACTCCATCAGTTCAACCGGGAGATGGGGTACAAGGGCGCTGTCGGCAGCATCGGAGACGTCAAGCGGGTGGTGAAAAACGCGACCGGGCAGATCGAAACGATCCCGAGGATGTTCATCTTCGGCCCCAAGGTCGGCGCGTATACCCTCAACGCCATCGGGGACAGCCGATACACGACCGTCGACATCTGGGAGTCGCGGTTCATCCGCTCCTACTTCCGCGACCTGTTCGCGGAGAACACGGGCCTGCCCGTGGACTCCGTGGAGCATGAGCTGTTCACCTCGTTCTCGGAGGTGTTCTCGGACGAGTTCAAGAAGGAGACTGGGCTCGATCTTCCGCCTTCCGCGCTTCAGGCCGCGAGGTGGTTCTATATTCTCGATGCGGCCAGGCGGGCTGGCTATACGAGGGCTTTGACCAATGAAACGATCAGCAGTTACACCGAGCGGCAGCTTGCCCGACAGCCGAGGCCTGAAGGAACTGATCCTTCTGGTGGGCCAGAGGGCGCTCGAGCGAACCGCACGGGAATCCGGGCTCCAGCCGAAGGGCAAGTCGCAAGCGACTCCAAAGCCGAGCAAGAAGGCCTCTCCGGGAGCATGATGTCGATGCGTCGTGGGCTCACGGGAGTCCGCGACGAAGGCGTCCTCCGCTACGTCGACAGGTACGACGAGCTGCGGCGGATGGTCGATGAGGCGGCGGATCGCGGAGCGCCTGTCCCCGACGTGCGGAACCCGTACATCGGCGCGCGCCTGCTCAACGACCGACTCGCTGACCTTCAGGAGAACGCCGAGCGTCGGTACGCTCGAGTCCTTCGTGACATGGCGCAGGACGGCGTGACCCTCGAGGAGATGGACAGGTTCCTCATGGCGCAGCACGCGCGGGAGAGGAACAGGGAAGTCGCCCGGATCAACCCAGCGATGCCTGACGGCGGCTCAGGCATGACGAACGCCGAAGCGGACGCGCACATTCAGGCCGTCCGTGCGGCGGGGCGGCTCGCGGTGATGGAGCGGCACGCCGACAGTTGGCGGCAGTTCATGCGCGAGGCGCTCGTGATGCGCCGTGACAACGGCCTCATCACCCAAGACCTCTACGACACCCTGACCAACACCTACCAGTACTACGTCCCGTTGCGCGGCGCTCCCGCCCGTATCGGAGACGAGGACTTCACGGATCCGGGGTCGGGGACGGGGCTTTCGACAGCCGGGCGCGGAATGCCCAGGGCGCTCGGTCGAAGAAGCGAGGCGGAGGGCGTGACCTCTCAGGTCGGCCACGTGTTTGAGGACACGCTGCGCCGAGTCGAGCGCAACACCATCGGTCAGTCATTCCTGTACCTGGTGCAGTCGGTGAACGACCCGCTGTGGGCAGAGGTGGTTCGGCCGTTGAGGGGCATCGTGCGACCGCGTCGAGTAGGAGGGCGTGTGGTGCCTGGCCCGGGAGTGGTCCAATATGTCCACGATCCGAACTGGATGTCCGATCCCCGCAACTTCGGCGTGTTCGTGAACGCGCCGACCACGATCAACGGGCACGACTACGCGCCTGGCGACCTGGTGGTGATCCGCATCAACAACCGCAGGCTTCAGGAAGGCATCAACAAGTCAGCCGAGGCGCTCCGCTCGTTCGAGCGGGCGATCCGCTACGTCAACAACGGATTCCGGTTCCTGACCACCGGGCCTGGAAACCCGACGTTCGCTCCGGTCAACGCCGCGCGCGACATCCTGACGGCGGTGATCTCCAATACCGCGGAGCGCGGTTTCCGCGACAGCGTCGGGATCGTGCGCAACTGGGCTCCCTCGTTCTATCAGGTGCTGATGGAGTCCTGGCGTGGTCAGCCGACTGGCGACTACGCGGACTTCCGGCGCGCGGGTGGCGACCAGCGGTACTGGAACCCGTCTGACCTCGAGGAGAAGGCCACGCAGTTCGATGAGCTGTACGCGCGCGCGCAGCGCCGTGACCCGAACGACCGCACTCTGCTTCGCGAGCTGTTCGGGTGGTATCCGTCCCTGTTCACGGCCGCCGAAACCGCGACCCGTCTCGCTACGTTCCGTCAGAGGATCGCTGCGGGAGATACGGAGCAGGCGGCGGCTCTTGCGGCAAGGGACATCACCGTTGACTTCGCGAAGGGTGGGACCGCGAAGCCCATCCTCAACACCTGGTACATGTACCTGAACGCGGGCATTCAGGGCAACGTCAACGTGCTGCGCACGGTGAGCCGCGCGGTTTCGCTGGCTCCGACGCTGTTCGCTATGGGCTTCATCAATGCCGTGATGAACCGCATTCTCGGAGGAGATGACGAGAAGCGCGGCCAAGCGCATTGGGACAACCTCGAGCCGTATCAGAAGTCAAGCGCCGCGCACTTCTTCGATCCGCGCGGAACCGGGAAGGCGATCTCGATTCCTCTGCCCTACGGGTACAACACGTTCTTCTCCGCAGGGGTGCGCGTTGCCGACTCGATGTTCGGCCGCGACTCCGTCTCCGACGCCATCGGCGGCGTTGTGATCGACGCGCTCAACGCATTCAACCCGATGGGCGGCAGCGGCATCACCCAGTCGCAGAACGTGGCGGCCTACTTCATTCCGACCATCGTGCGCCCTGCGGTCGAGATCCCCGCGAACGAGAAGTGGGACGGGAGTCCGATCTGGCTGCGGCAGTACGACAAGTACCAGGCTCCCGACAGCCAGGCTCCGTTCGATGGGACGCCCGCCGCCTACACGGCGTTCGCACAGTGGATGAATCAGGCGACGGGCGGCGACGACTACGAGAGCGGCCTGATCGACATGAGTCCGAACACCCTTCAGTACCTCGTTGGGTACTACCTGTCTGGAGCGGGCCGCCTGGTTGACCGCTCCTACTCGCTGATGACGCAGCCCGAGCCCGTGTCGATGTCGAGGGTTCCCGGAGTGCGCTCGTTCTACGCGAACGCCGCGGAGGCTTCGATGGGGCCTGAGTATTACAGGATGCGCGAGGAGATGGCTCCCGCCATGCGCCGCACCGAGGCGATGATGGACGAGACGCTTCCGATGGCGCAGCGCGCGGCGGCCGGCGAGGGCATGACGCAGTTTGAGGCGACGATGGCTCAATGGCTCGAGGGCTACGAGGAGCAGCTCTCGCAGATCCGACGCGCGTTCAAGGGAGCGACCCCTGATCAGCGCCGCGCGATGGTGAAGCTGCGCGCGGAAATCTACGACCAGGCGATTCGTCGCAGAAACCTCTTGACAGACCAGATGCAGGGTCGGTAGACTGATTGCATCTTTTCCCCGTTAGCGGAACCGCCCTCAGCCGATCGGGGGCGGTTTCGTTTAGGGGAGCCGCATCTCGCAGCACATAACGGAATGCTTAGGAGATGCCGAAAGGGCCCGCCGAGGAGGCGGGTCCTTTCAGTTCGTTCCATGCCGCCTCGGGATCCCGCTCCGCCTCGACGGCGAGGTTCCGGATCCTGAACATCATGGAATCCCGGTACTCCGCCTCCGCTGCTGCGATCACCACGCTCTTGCCCCAGGGCTTGACGAGCACGGGGCGCAGGACGGTGACCTCCACGATATCGTGGTCGTCGGCCCACCACCCTGCGTCGGTCAGCCCGTCCAAGGTCGATTTCAGCCCCGCCAAGACGTTGTCGATGTCTCGGCGGTGTCGGGTGTCCACGATTGGCAGGATGGCTAGGACGGGCGTCTCAAGCCTCTGCGCGGCGTCCTGCCCCAGGTAGGAGATCAGCGCGCGGTTCCTCTTCGTCGCGATGCCCTTGGTCATGTGGTGCGCCCGGGCGTTCGGGCTGAGAACGCGGCTCGGCCACGGGACTCTGATCAGGTTCATAGCCGTCCCTCCTCGAGCAGTTGGATCCGTCTCCCGATCCACGCCATGCACGGCACGGCCATCGAGTTTCCGAGCGCCTTGTACCTTGGCCCGTCAGGGCAGGACTCGGAATCCTTCTTGCGGTACGGGATCCTGGTCCAGTCGTCGGGGAACCCCTGCAACCGTTCGCACTCAATCGGCGTCAGGCGACGGACGATCATCGGTGACCGCAGTACCGCAGGCGGATTCCCGCCGCCGTGCCCGCCAAGCTTGACGCACGGAGAGCAGTCGTCGGTGCGGATGTCTGGTTCGCTCATGTTGCTTGAGAACGCAATCGCCGGAACCGTGTTCCCACCCGCCGCGCTCGCGAGCGTAGGCGCGTTCTCCGACGATGCTCCGATGGACCGCGCCTTCGCGGAGTTGCCCGTCTTGAACGCCACGGCCTCGAGGATCCCGAACCCCCCGGCGTTCTGAGTCGGGCTGCATCCGCTGGTGGTCATGCACGGAACCTCGTCGGTCACTTTGATCGCGTGGAAGTTCTCCGCGAATCCGATGACCTTCGGGCCGCTGGTGTTCGTGCCGCCGACCGCGCTCGTCACCGTTGCGGCGATGTCGCCGTCAATCGTCTGGTTGTAGAGGTCAACGGCGACCGCGACATGAGTGGTCTGATGCGTTCCCGGACCGGAAAGCGCGCCCGTCTGATCTCCGAGATCGCGGACCTCCCCGCGCTGGTTCTGAGTGAACGCTACGAACTGCTGCGTCCCGCCCTGGCCTTCCCGCTTCAGAGTCCCCATTCCATCCTGCACGGCATTGAACTCGGAATCGACGCCGTAACAGACCGCGTGCGTTGTCCGTACATCTCCGACATCGAACCCGTTGAGGGTATTGGCTGTTTCAGCCTCAACCCATGTCTCGTCATCGTTCACGCTCTGCGCGCGCTTCGCCTTCCGGTAGGCGATGGCCTGAGCGCCTCGGGTATCCATCGTGTACGCGGGATCTCCTTCATCTCCGACCCCTAGCCCGTTCTGGCCCTTCTCGGCGGCGACGCCGTCCTGAATCGGAATCGCCACGCCATGCACGTCTGCGGTCGTGAGCGTGTACATGTCGCCGCTCGAGGAGACGCCGACGCCCTCAGGCCCACCCACGTCGCGCCCGATGAGGTTGCCTTGAATGGCGGTGACGAGCGTCTCGCTGCCTCCGCCGAGATCGCCACCCGCCGCACGGATCGTGCCGATGCCCTGCGCGTACTGCGCGTGGCTCGAGGAAGCCCAGGTCATCGGGATGAACGCACCGCTGTCGACGGCCTGGTTGCAGAGCGTCGTGCCTCCCGTCTGACCATCGACACAGGGAGCGACATCCGGGTGCGACGGGTGCGCCACGTACAGGCCGCACTCGCTGCCACTCGGGCCGCCGCTGCCTTTGCTCCACTTAGCAGTCACGGTGTCGCTGACTGACTGCTCGGTTCCTCCGTACTGGACGCCACCGACATCAGGGCCGCAGCCAGCGCCTCGGGAAGCTTCTTGCCCCGCTTTTCCGCTCGGCGGATGATCCCCGCGCACGCCTTCGGGCTCAAGCAATACCGTCGCGCAACGTTCCCAGTCTCCAGAATCATGCGCAACGAGGAACACACGGCGCCGCCTCTGGGGTACTCCGAAGTGCCTAGCGTCCAGCACTCGCCAGGCGAACCCGTACCCGAGTTCCGCCAGCCCCCCGAGGAAGGCGCCAAATGCCCTTCCTCCGTCCGCGGACAGGACGCCGGGGACGTTCTCCCAGACGATCCACCGAGGCCGCAATCGAGCAGCCAGTTGCAGATAGACGAGGGTGAGCTGGCCTCGAGGATCATCGAGGCCTTTGCGGAGTCCTGCGACTGAGAATGCCTGGCATGGGCTCCCTCCGACCAAAAGGTCAACTGATCCCCGAACAACTCCCCAGGACTCGTGCTTGGTGACGTCTCCATAGTTCCTCACATTCGGGAATCGGTGCGCCAGGACGGCGCTTGCGAAAGGGTCGATCTCGCTGAACCCGACAGGCTCCCAGCCCAAGGGTTCCCATGCGACTGACGCGGCTTCGATACCGCTGAACGTGCTGAGGTACCTCATGCGCCTCCCTTGAGCAGCCGGATCTGCGCACGAACCCTGTCCGCCTGCTGCGCCGCCCTCTCGGGCGGTGGCGCAGCAAGGCGACGGGCGGTCGTGTCGATCACGCTGGACTCTTCTATATGGTTGTGGTTGTGGTTGTGGCTTGCCACCCGACTGCTAGTGACTGAGCCATTGACTGAGCCACCCCATCTGGCAGCGGCTCCCTTGCGACCAGACTCCGCGCGCTCCGACGCAAATGCATGTCGGCGCAGGCGTTCCTTCTCGAGCCTCGTCTGCGACAAGCCAGGAGTCCCGTCATCTCGGGTGGTCGGACTGAAGCGGTTTGAGATGCGCCGCCACACGCTTTTTTTCGTGGAAGCGATGCGGCATATCACCGTCTCGTCCAACGGGATCGGACCCCGAACCCAGATGTGGCAGAGCAGACGGAAATACGCGCCCAGCTCTTCGCACGACATGTCGGCCGTCGATCCGATCATGTCATCACAATACAGCGGCATCCACGGGACTCGCTTCACGATTCAGTCTCCCCTCAATCAGTTGGAGCCACCCCATGCGGTCGCGCCAGTACATCGCGCGCCACATCTCAAGCCGCTTCGTCGCCGTCGACGCCGTGCATCCGATCAGCGTCGCCATCTCGTGGTAGGACGGTTGCAGGCGGCACAGTTCAGCCATCGCGCCACAGATGATGGCCTCCTTCTCTGCGAACAGGCGCTCGTACTGGTGGTGGCTTTGCTTCGCGTCCGGCACGATCAGGAACGCGGCATCAGCGACTTCTCTGATGCCCCAGGCTGGTCTACTAGTTGACATCCCACCTCCCGCTCTTCGGCTTCGTGATCGTCGCTCGGTGGTTCATCACTCGGCGCTCCGCTTCCGTTCCGAGCGCATCTGCGGCGGCGCGGATCGCAAACATCAGCAGCGACAAATCCGCTTCGAGGACTACGCGCTGTTCGCATCCAGGCTTCGGGACATGGCGCTCGAGCGTCTGAAGGATCTCAAGGGTCAGGCTGGTGTTGGCGACCAGTTCCTGAAGCGTCCACCCGCGCATCTCCTCTTGGTTCTGTGCTACGAGATCATCCACGGGCCACCTCCAAAGCGCGCCGCGCCGATTCGATGTCACCACGGTCGATGGCCGCCGCTGCGTCTTTGATCCGCCGCATGAGTTCGGATCTCGTCGCGGCCGTTCGCCCGATAGGGCGCGGCCTGGTCGACGCCTGCCAGACGATTGCGGTGCGGCCGGACCTGGTGGCCGAACGCATCCCGCTATCGAAGACCCATCCGTCGCGCATCAACTGGTTGACCCTTGCGGAACAGGTCGCGTGGCCCATATTGAGGTCGGCCATCAGTTGGTCTACCGTCCTGGGGCATTCGCGGATGGCTTCGAGGACCTCCGCCGCCGCGCCCGAAGGCACGGCGGCGAAGGCCTCGTCGGAGGTTTCTGGACGGGTCGAGAGCATCTCGGTCTGCCTCATTCGGACACCCCCTCTGCGGAGAGGATGAGCATCCTCTGACCGCGCCGCTGCCACTCGATCCGAACCGGGCGCTCGGATGCGCGGAACTCCGCGAGGTCGGACACGATCATCTGATCGAGGCAGGCGTAGACCTGGCCGCCTGCGGTGGTCACCTTCCAGACGGGAGCGCCGCGAGGCCCCTTGTGCTCCTCGATGGTGTGGATGTCGACGGTGATCGTCCCGTCATCCCCAGGCTCCACCACGGCCGCAGCAGCTGGCGCTGGCGTTTCCAACTTCTCGGCAGGCGCGGGGGCCTCGAGCAGCTTGTCGGCGTGCCGCTGCGGCGCTCGAGCGGGAGGCTCCCCGACGCGCGCGTTCGGGATCGACTCGATCTCCGATTCATCGAGGATCCCGAGCCCGCAGAGCGCGAGCGTGACTCGGCGCCTTGCCTTCGTTTCGGCCTTCATCAAAGCGTTCGCCTTGGCCTCGCCGCGCAGACCGCTGATCGACACCGCTCCGATGGACGAGTCCGTTCGGCCGCTCTGGTCCGTCGCCTCTGCGGTCACCACCATGAGGTCGTCCATGATCTCGCGACCAGCGATCCGCACCGAAACGCCGTGGATCTTCCTCAACTGGTCGGTGCAGTCCTTGCGCGCGTACAGCGTGAGCCGTCCATTCAACACGATGTACTCGAGCGGCCTAGTCAGCGGGTTGAGCCGCAGGCTGGCGCACACCGCCTGGTAGTACTGGTTCCTCTGGCTGGGGTCGAGCTTCGAGAGGTCACCCATCACCAGGGCGCGCTCAATGATCTCCTGCTGTTCCTTCGTCACGATGCTCATGCGTTTCCTCCGTCGTTGTTGTTGCGAACCCACCACATCGGCGGGTCGAGTTGCTGAATGGTCTGCGGGTAGCCCGTCCGATCTCCGTCGTGTACCGACCACCACCGCTCGGCGAGAGCGTCGATCCGTTCGTCTGCCTGCTGGATCGCGAGCGCCGACAGGCGGTACACCGCGCACAGGTGCGGCGCGTCCTTCTCGACGGCGATGATGATGAAGTCATCGACGACCCCGACAGCCTGCTCCACGAGCCGCCTGTACCAGGCCGCTTGGTGGAAATAGCCGAACTTCGCGGCGCTCGAGGCGAAATCGCCAGGCGCTGCG
>Ga0208019_1000355_pt1 | contig 25311 bp, 29 predicted proteins | sample CB_VirMetaG_5_FD_184540 | JGI IMG/M metagenome (GOLD analysis project Ga0208019, IMG submission 184540) | Freshwater to marine saline gradient viral communities from Chesapeake Bay - CB_1508_1D Viral MetaG (SPAdes) (version 4) | ecosystem: Environmental > Aquatic > Marine > Coastal | place: USA... | reverse complement strand
CATAAGTTAGATTACATTAAGAGATGAAGATTAAGAAATAATAAAATTGGTATAACATTTTACAACAAAAAATTGCTACATAGATTGAATAGGTCTATAATGACCTTACGTTCATCTGGAATACCGGACGGAAGTAAGCCGACGCGGAACGGATCGTTCATTCGCTATTCGCAAATAGCGAACGCAAACGCCGACTGAAGGAACGCTCTTTAACCTAAAAAACTAAGGAGAAAACCTCATGGCAAAAGTTATTTACAGAGGCGTAGAGTATGATACCCAAAAGCGCCTGGAGTATCAACAACAAATGATGCAGCAACCCCAACAGTACAACGAAACCTATCGTGGTGTTAAGTTCGTGAAGGAGGGGCATAAGTGATGAAAAAACTCAACGTACTTCAACTCATTAAAGAGCAGAAGCAAAAAGAGGAACGTCGTCACCAAGCACAACTTGCTAACGTAGGAGCAGGAAAATGATTGCTACGATTGCAGCAATTTCAGGTGCATCAGTAGCATTTATTTTTTTAATCTACGCTGAAATTCTATTGCTGAATAAGTAATGGATAATTACCATTACCACTATGATGATGCGGACAAGGACAGTAGAGGTCCTGCTTGTTATCTTTTAACATATCGGGGATGTAAATACTGGTCTTGTTATCGTATTCATTTGGTGCAATGGTTTGAAAAAGTTTTTCAATACGACAGGGAGGATTGACATCCTCCCTTTTTTTGTCTATAATATCTTTGACTAACTTAATAGAAATGAATAGAGAAAAACTTAAGTTGATTGTCAGAAACCTTGAGTCTCTGGTTGAATGTCTTAAGGAAGAGATTGGTCCTGATGTTAAGGATCCTCAATATGAAGAGATTAAAACATTTTTAACTGATTACGACGAAGTATTTTATGACGGAGAAGATGAATACGATGAACGATGAATTTGAGTTTATGAAACCTGAAGTAAAACTCATTAGCGTTACACCAGATGCAGAAAAGCATATGGCTTACTGTGCTCGGGTAAGTAATCCTGCTAATCAAGAAAACGAAAAGTTCTCTGGTCTGCTTAAGTATTGTATCCAACATCAACACTGGTCAATCTTCGAGCAGGCCAGCATGACTGTAGAGATTAATACGACTCGGGGAATCGCAGCCCAGATTCTTCGTCACAGGTCATTTACATATCAAGAGTTTTCGCAACGTTATGCTGATAGTACTCTTCTTGGTAAAACGATTCCTCTTCCAGAACTTCGTCGTCAGGATGATAAGAATCGTCAGAACTCAATTGATGACATCCCCGATTATCTCAAACTAACTCTCACTGAAGATATTCGCGTTCATTTTGAGCACTCTCTACGCCTCTATAATCGCCTCCTAGAAAAAGGAGTAGCAAAGGAGTGTGCAAGGTTTGTACTTCCCCTGGCAACTCCTACACGTCTTTATATGACGGGTTCCGTGCGTTCTTGGATTCATTATATCGATCTGCGTTCGGCTCACGGAACTCAGAAAGAACATATGGAAATCGCAGAACTGGTACGTTGTATCTTTACTTGCCAGTTCCCTTCCGTATCTGAAGCACTTGGTTGGACTCGTGATGGATGCTCTGAATGTGTGGACGCACCTTCTATTACTATCGAATAAATATTCTCATATAAAATGGAGGTCAAAATTGGCAACATATCCAGTAGTGAATAAAGTCACCGGTGAACAAAAAGAAGTAACAATGTCTGTTACTGAATGGGACCAGTGGAAAACCGATAATCCTGACTGGACACGGGATTGGTCGGATCCATCAACTTGTCCTTCATCGGGTGAAGTTGGTGAGGTATATGACCGTCTCAAAAAGTCTCATCCAGGATGGAATGATGTATTAAACAAGGCTTCAAAAGTACCAGGTTCAAGAGTTAAATCAATCTAATTTTATATGGCAAGAAGAAGAAGAGAAGATCAACCTATTGGCGTTGGAATGACTGCTAAGCAAATGAAAAGAAAGAAACCAATTAGTATGGATTTAATGAGAGGTATTGATCCTCTTACAGATAATCAGAAATTATTATTTGATGCTTATAAAAAGGAAAAACATTTAGTTGCTTATGGGTGCGCTGGTACAGGTAAAACCTTTATCACACTTTACAATGCTCTTAGGGATGTATTGGATGAAAGAAGTCCTTATGAAAAAATTTATATTGTAAGGTCTCTTGTTGCTACTCGTGAGATTGGTTTTCTTCCAGGAGACCATGAAGACAAATCTTCTCTTTATCAAATTCCATATAAGAACATGGTAAAGTATATGTTTGAGATGCCTGATGATGCATCATTTGAAATGCTTTATGGAAACCTTAAGACTCAAGGTACTATCAGTTTTTGGAGTACTTCTTTTATTCGGGGAACTACTCTGGATAATGCAATCATTATTGTTGATGAATTCCAGAATCTAAACTTCCATGAACTAGATTCAATTATTACTCGTGTTGGTGAGAATAGTAAGATTATGTTCTGTGGTGATGCTACTCAGAGTGATTTGATTAAGACGAATGAAAAGAATGGTATCATTGACTTTATGAAGATTCTTCGTGCCATGTCTTCAATGGATATCATTGAATTTGGTGTTGATGATATTGTCCGTTCTGGATTTGTAAAAGAGTATATCCTAGCAAAAATGCAAACTATTGTATGATTTTTGAACATGTAGAATTGGATCTACCAGTTCTTGAAAGGGAACTGATAGACAATGTGAGATACTATAAGTTACCCTCAGGTAATAAAAAGTTAGTATCAATCACTTCAGTAATTAGTCATTATAAGAAAGATTTCTTTAATGCGTGGAGAAAGAGAGTAGGAGTAGAAGAGGCAGATAAGATTACTAAGAGAGCAACAAGTCGGGGAACCGATATGCATACTCTTGTTGAATATCATTTATTGAACAAAGAACTTCCTTCAGTCCAACCAATTTCGGAGCATCTCTTTAAGATTGCTAAACCGACATTAGAGCGCATAAATAATATCTATGCGCTTGAAGGTGCGTTGTACAGCGAAGTTCTTGGTATTGCAGGTACTTGTGACTGTATAGCAGAATTTGATGGTGAACTTTCAATCATCGATTTTAAGTCATCAAAACAACCAAAACCAAGAGATTGGATTGATGGATATTTTGTTCAGTGTGCAGCATATGCAGCAATGCTCTATGAACTCACTGGACTAGTAGTTAAAAAGTTTGTAATTATTATGTCCTGCGAAGACGGGGATTGTGTGGTTTACGAAGAACGGGATAAGAAAAAATATCTAAAATTGCTTACAGAATATATTAGAAAGTTTGTTAATGATAAGTTAAACGAATTGACTGAATAAGAAAATGCTGATATACTCAGTATAAGTTTACGTTTAAAATTTTGCATATAACAGTTTTAGGTCAAATGGAAAATGAATTAGAAAAAGTTTTAGAAAGTAAATTCTTCTGTCCATCAAAGTTCGCACAAGAGATTGAAGGGCTTGTTCAGATTAATCCTGAAATGAATTACATTGATGCCATCATTTATTTCTGCGAACAAAATGGTATTGATTTAGAGTCAGTTCCGAAACTAATTTCTAAACCATTGAAAGAAAAGATTAAATATGAAGCAATGGAACTAAACTTCCTGAAGAAAACATCCCGTGCAAAGTTAGTATTTTGAATGGCACCATTTGATTGTTATAAAACTTATTTGGCATTAAAGAATCATTTCACTAAAAGTTCATACGATTATCATAAGTACAACAAAAAGACGAGAGCAAGTCTTCAATCTTTCTATAAACGTAAAGACAGGTTCTGGTTTGAGAAGTTGTCCAGGCAAAAAGATGAGAAAGAAGTTGAAGACTTTTTTGTAGCAAATTTTGTCTCTTGTAATGACCCAGAAACACTTTGGATTGGTGAGATTATAAAAGAAGGGGAGGATAGGTACACTCAGTGGCAGAAGAAAGTACAATCTCTTTCCTATGTTTTTAAAGAAGAATCCGAAAGTCTATTCGAAGAGAATAAGTTTGAAGATGTTTTTAACTGCTCTAAGGGACATCCACCTCTTCTAAAAAAATTCCTTATCGGTAAAATTAGTATAGAAACCCTAGTCATTTACAATAAGATATTCCTGTTCGGGAATAAGTTTGATAAGAAACTTAAAGACCCTGTATGGGAAACCGTAAGTCGCAGAATTAAGAAATACGAACCTTTCCTACATATAGATGTGCTGCGTTATCGCAAAATTTTAAAGCAATTAGTTCTAGGAGAGCAATGAGTTTTTTTGATTCTGATGTCGTCCGTGCTGAGATGGCAGAAATCTCTGAATTGCAGGAAGAAGTTTATTCAAACGTCTTTAAATTTCCTGCAATGTCTAGAGAAGAAAAACTTGAACACGTAAAACTTTTGGAAAGATTGTTGGATAAACAGAAAGTTCTTTATACTAGAATGACTTTATCTGATGACTCTGAAGCAAAAGAAATGAAAGAGCGTATTGTTGATGCTGCTATCGTAATGGGTATGCCCCCTGGAACTGATATGAACATCATCTTAAACAATATGTCTAAGATGCTTGAAGTTATGAAAGAACAGATTGACAAGACAGGTTCAGACCTGTAGAATAACAAAGTACACAAAGGCCAAATCTCAACAAATACGAGGTACAAATGTCATTTCAAAATCTTAAAAAGCAATCATCTCTTGGTTCCCTGACTGAGAAACTGGTAAAGCAAGTAGAGAAGATGAGCACTACTTCTGGTGGTGCTGATGAGCGTCTATGGAAACCAGAGATGGATAAGACTGGTGTGGGTTCCGCAGTTATCCGTTTTCTTCCCGCACCTGATGGGGAAGATGTACCCTGGGCAAAAATGTATACTCACGCATTCCAAGGTGCTGGTGGTTGGTATATTGAAAACAGTCTGACTACCATCGGACAAAAGGACCCAGTGAGCGAATTCAATCGTGGTCTGTGGAACAGTGGTAGTGAGCAAGATAAGGAGACTGTACGTAAGCAAAAGCGCAAACTGTCTTACTACTCCAACATCTACGTCGTAAAGGACCCTGCAAATCCTCAGAACGAAGGTAAAGTATTTCTCTTCAAGTATGGTAAGAAGATCTTTGATAAGATCCTGAATGCTATGCAACCTGAGTTTGATGATGAAGATCCGATCAATCCTTTTGATTTCTGGCAGGGTGCTAACTTCAAACTCAAGATCGTAAAGAAAGATGGTTACTGGAACTATGATAAATCAGAGTTTGACCGAGTTGCACCACTCCTGGATGATGATGATGCTCTTGAAGCCATCTGGAAGAAAGAGTATTCGCTAGCAGCAATCACAGCAGCAGATCAGTTCAAGTCATATGAAGACCTAGAGCGTCGTATGAACTATGTTCTAGGACTTAGTAAGACCTCATCTCCTACACAGTCTCGTGCTGTAGTAGAGCAAGAAGATGAACTAGAATCCTATACTCAAACTTCAAGTCGTGAAGAGCGAGTAATGGAAGAACTAGAAGAGTCTTATAGTCGTGCTAAGTCACCTTCACTTCCTAAGATTTCTCAGGATGATGAGGACGATGATGACGCTCTATCATACTTCCAAAAACTAGCAGAAGATTGATTACATAAACAATCTTATATTATCTCCTCTCTTCAAGGTAGCACTCACAAACTGGGTGCTACCATTTTTGTAAGTCATAATATCATCAAGGTCATTGTAGAATACATTTAGATATCTTGGTTTTAGAATATAAATGTTTCTCTTATTGTCTTCAATATTAGACTCATACTGATAGTTTGTAATAGGATTTACAAAGTCTGAAGATGGAATGAGAGCAGTGTTACCTAGTCCAGGGTCCCAGAACTCGTAGTAATAAGAGTTACCACGAGTTTCTGATGTCTCTGGAAGTACATAACTAATCAACTCTGTTCTTGCTGTTGATAGAGTTGGAGTAGCAACATTTGGTGTTGATGCTAACTCATAAGTAAAGTTGAATACAATTTCACCAGAGAACGCAGTAATACTAGTAACTACAAATCTTCCGTTATATTCAACTTCAGAAACTCCATCAATAATCACTTCACTTCCAACTTCAAGACCTATAATACCGTTGGTTGTTGCTACATTCACTGTTGTTGATGGATTAACACCATCACCAGAAGAAATGAAAAGAATAGATGAGTTACTGATTTCTACAAAGTTACCATTGGTTTTCCAGTCTGGTGGGATGCGAATACCAGACTTTAGAACAATAGCACCTAAAGAGTTGCGTATTTCTTCGGTTTCGTAATGATGTATTCCAGAGTATAAGTTTTCGTAAGAGCCATATTTTTCAAGCATTACCTTATCAAAGGTTCTCTGAGTCATAGGCCATTCTGATTGAACATTCAGAATGTTATTTGATAAGAGAACTACCCAGTCTAAAGTATCATCATTGTAATATTTGAAAGCAACATTATCTGGTCTTTCGTCACCAATGATTGAATACTTTTCAAAGAAGTTTAGATTACCAAAAATATCTTCTCTTAGTTTCGCACGTTTGAATAGATTTTTAACAGGAACATAATCAGAAATATTATGCTCGCCAGGATTTCTACTGACGTATTCGAAGTTTGGTATCTGTCTGAAATAAGGTTTCGCCATCTTATGCTCCTATTGGATGATTTGATACTGAAGGACCAACACCATAGTTAAATGTATCATAATCTTTATCATAAATTGGAGTAAGTTCTTGGAATGATAGTGTTACATTATAAGCAACCATTGTACCATCATTATAAGTTGCATAACTTCCAAGAGGAGTATAATCAACAGAACAATTAGTAAGAGCACACATTTTGATGAGATTTATTGCTGGATGTATTTCTCGATTAGGTCCATACAAATATCTTATCTTGAATACATTAGGTGCTTTTAAGAATATATTATCGTCTCCTTTTATTGTTGCCATGTTTTTCTTAAAATATTTAATAATTTCTTTAATAGATCTTGCTTCGAGTTTATTTCTAGCGGACATTTTAAACATAAAATTAAAAGGTCTTAACTGAGGACCTTGAAATAATAATTCCAAATTTGGATTAAGAACCTGACCGTTTAATCTTGATTGTAAATTATTAACACCTACAGCTTGACCAATTATATAAGTTCTGATTGATTCTTGCAATCTAGGGTCATTTTTTATTTGATTTAACGCTTGTCCTATTGTATTGGCGGCTATACTTCCCCAATCAGATAGTGGATTGTCCATTAAATTTCTGGACATTCTTGCAGCTTCTATTTCGATGGGATTTATTGTATCTGATTGCCATGAAACTGAATTTTGATCGGTAATTGCGGATTGAATTGGTAAAAATACTGTTTGATTTACTGGAATATATTCAACGGCACCTAGTTCAAATTCACCAGTAAGACTTGGTATTCTATTTGCTAAACCCGATTGGTACTTATGTGCTTGAAAAGATATTATATCTTGATTGGATGACATTATGTCTTCCGGATAATATAACATTAGACTTTCTGGGGTCTGAGTGGGAGTTTCTCCTGGAGTTGTAACTGGAGTAGATCCACCTTGTTGATCTGAATTTGGTTCCGTCGGTTGGGCTGGTGTAGTACCAGTTGCTTCAATTACAGAGTTACCAATTGTTCTTTTAAATCCTTCATTATTCTGAACAAGATTAGATGTAAATTCTCCAGATGCATTTTCTGTTGCTTCAAGAATAGAATCACCACCTTCGTCAAAGTACCTAGCATAAATCGTTCTACTTCCATCATCGTTTATGCGCTCAACTCTTCCGGTTGTTGCATTCTCGACTACAGTAACGTATCTTCCCTGAGTATTTGGAAGTAGATATGGGGTTGATTCCACGAGTATAGATTTTTTAACTATTTAGACCTAACATTAGAACTTAAAACAAATCTTCTTCCGTGATTATCTTAAATTCTAATAGTCTATCCTCGCACCACTCCTGTGCTGCTTTCCACTTTGCTTGATTAACTGCATAAGTTCTACATTCATTCAAGTAGGTCTTAGTTACTCTTGACTTTTTCTGCGGAGGAACTGTCTGCTTCTTTGGTTTAACCTCAATTACATAAGTCTTTATTTTACCAGATTGCTCTTTTACCTTAATGAGGTAATCTGGAAAGTATCTATGAATGCGTTTATCTACAGGCGAAACATAGTTGATACAAAACTCTTCAGATGCCCAAGAAACTATATCGGGATTATGGTCACAGTAATAGCAAAACTTTCTTTCCCAACTACTTCTACAGATTATATTGTTTGGATTACCTTGATATTTTTCTGGATGAGACGGTTTATAGATACTCTTTATACTCTCTCCCATTTTTAAGCATACATAATATATAAGTAAATCTATTTATAGATGACTCGTCTACCGGTACTTCCTTTTTTTCCCGAAAATCCAGAATTTGGTACTGATCCAAGTGTGCCTGGACTTCCCGGTTTAGATCAAAATCCACTTGGTGGTCCAACTCCAGCACCTGGAGTTCCTACTCCCCCATCATCTAGTCCTAATGGAGGGCAATCTGGGTCTTCAAGTGGCGGACCGATTGTATCTATAGTAGAAAACTTTAGAGTTAAATCAATATTACTAAATCCCGCTTTAACGTCTCATTATGTCTGTAAGTTTAAACCGCCTGGTCCTGCAGCATCTTATTTTTCTAGAAGAGAAGGTCCATTTCCTGGATCGAATTATTTAATCAGACCAAATCAAGATCTTATTGAACTTTCTTGTAGTGAGGCATCATTACCTGGTTCATCATTAATGACCAATGAGATTAATGATGATCATACTGGAGTGACTGAAAGACACGCATATAGAAGACAATATGATGATAGAACTGACTTTACATTTTACGTAGATCACGACTACAGAATTTTAAACTTTTTTGAAAGTTGGATTTCTTACTGTGGAAAAGAAGATCTCCAAGCAGATTTAAATCAGAGAAATTATTTTTACCGATTTAATTTCCCTGATGATTATCAAACTGATGATCTATACATAACCAAATTTGAAAGAGATGTTTTTGGATCTGCATTGGAATATAGATTTATTCGCGCATATCCAATTAGTATTACATCAATGCCTGTTTCTTATGATGCATCTCAACTTTTAAAATGTACTGTTTCATTTACGTACAGTCGCTATGTGAGAAGAGTAGTTGGAACTAATAGACCTACAGAACCTGGTCCAACTCCAATACCAGGACTTCCTTCAATAGGAAATCCAAATGCTTCTCCAAACTTCCCTCAAGTTCCTGGATTCGAAAATCCACAATTTGGAACTGCTCCTGGTGTTCCAGATTTTACTGGGCCCGTATTTTCTCAACCTAGTACTGCCCCGGGGGTTCCTTTCAATTTATCTGGACAATCAACTACAACTTCAGGATCTTCCGGAACACAACCACAACCAGAACCCACAGTCAATAAAAATGCCGGAAGTGGTGCTGTTTTTAATCCAACCGAAGAAGGTGATCTGCAATTAACTCTATTTTAAACCATTCTTTAGGTAATAAATATACCAGATAGTATTACACTTGAATTTTAAAATGGTATTACCAAAGATTGCTACGCCAACATATGAACTTGAATTACCATCAACAGGACAACCAATCAAATATCGTCCCTTCTTGGTAAAGGAAGAAAAACTTTTGGTTCTAGCATTAGAATCAGAAGACACTAAACAGATTACTACCGCGATTAAAACAGTTATTAAAAACTGCATTGAAACTAAAAATGTAAAGGTGGAAACACTTCCTACGTTTGATATTGAATATCTGTTCTTGAATATTCGTGGAAAATCTGTTGGTGAAGAAATTGAAGTCAATATCATCTGCCCTGATGATGAGGAAACTACAGTTCCTGTGAAAATCAATGTAGATGATATTCAGGTCCATAAGAATCCTGATCACGTTAAGCAAATCAAGGTTGATGACTCTATTATGATGGAAATGAAGTATCCATCACTTGATCAGTTTATTAAGTCCAACTTTGATTTATCTGCTGGTAATACAATGGATCAATCATTTGATTTGATTGCTTCTTGTATTGATAAGATCTACACTGAAGAAGAAGTTTGGGCTGCTGGTGATGTATCCAAAAAAGAACTATTAGAGTTCTTGGAGCAAATGAACTCTACCCAGTTCAAGGACATTGAAAAGTTCTTTGAAACAATGCCTAAACTCTCCCATACAATTCAAGTTAAGAATCCAAAAACTGAAGTTGAAAGTGAAGTAGTATTGGAGGGACTGTCTAGTTTTTTCGCATAGGAATGTCTCATATGGACTTGGAGAATTACTTCAAGTTAAACTTTGCCTTGATGCAGTATCATAAATGGAGTCTTACTGAGATTGAAAATATGATGCCCTTTGAAAGAGACATTTATACAATTCTACTGAAACAACATATAGAAGAAGAAGAACTAAAAGCACAGCAAAGAGCAAATGGTCAGTAATCCAAGTACCAAAGTAAAAACCGAAGCAATTGATGAGGTAATTTTAAGGTTACTTGGATTAAAACCTGGCGTGGAAATAGATTATCAAACTTACTTTGAAATCTTAAAAAAGAAACTAGCAATCGCAAGACTTGCTGGAAAAGAATTACCAAGAGAAGAGGACGAACTTTTAAGAGAAGAATTAAAAAGAGTTCGTAGAGTAAAAGATAAAGGAATAAGAATTAAGATTAAAGAAGCAAAAACAAAAGTTGCTTCTGTGGGTGTTGGACCTGGAGTTGGTCCTAGTCCTGGAGCTTCGCGTGGTGGAGTCCGACCAAAATCTGGTGCGATTGTAAAAGCAAAGACTGCTAAAATAGTACCTCAAAGTGTTATTCCAGTTAATGTAAAAGATATTGCTGAAAAGAAAGATAATAAGGAAGAAAGGATAGGTGGATTTGATCAAATTAAGAAGACTCTAGATTCTATTCTAACAATCTTATCTTCAAAATTAAAGTTTGATAAGAAACAATCAGAAACTGATAGAAAAGAAAAAGAGACTCAAAGAAGAACTAAAAGAGAAGAAGGTTTAGAAGGTTTTAAGAAAGGAATATCAGCAGTCTCTGGTGCAGCAAAGAAAATGCTTGCACCATTTCAGAGTATTATAGATCGTATTTGGAGATTTATATTCTTTACTTTACTGGGTAGAGCATTTACCCAGTTAATGGAATGGTTAGGTGATCCAAAAAATAAGAAGAAAATAGAGTCTCTTGGTAGGTTCTTAAAGGATTGGTGGCCTGCATTAGCATTTGCTGCTGGGTTATTCTTAACTCCTTTTGGTAAGTTCATTCGGACAACCATAACTTTATTAAGAGGATTTATTCCTCAGATACTTAAGATTATTCCACGTCTAACTGCGTTTGCTGCCGCAAATCCTGTAGCAACTGCTGCAGTTGTTGCTGCTATAGGTGGTACAGTTGGTGGTATTGTTGCAGAAAAAAATCTAAAGAAAGTGGATGAAACTCTTCTTCAAAGAAGAGTACAGGAAGCAAAAGATAAAGGAAAACCATTATCTAAACAAGAGATTGAAAAAATAAAAACGGAGCAACTTCAAAAAAGAATTGAAGATATTAGAGGAACTAACATTCCCGGTAGTGCCTGGGCTTCTGGTGGTTTGATTCCAAGATTTACTATGGGTGGAATGAATCCAAAAGTCTTTGATACTGGATATGAAGGAATAGATGGAAGTACGGGACAAAGAGTAAGTGGATTTGGACCTGATACTCAACAAATTATTGCACAACCTGGTGAGATTGTTATTAATAAACCAACTGTTGATGCTGTTGGTGCTGATCATTTTCTTGGACTAAACAGGATGTATGGCGGTCCTGGTGCAAATAAACCCAAGATGGGTAGAATTCAAACTGCTGCCGCAGGTGGTATGGTTCTTCAAAAGTTCCAAAGTGGTGGAATGGTTGGAATGAGTTATCCAAGCGGAACCCCACAATTCGGAGAAATGCCTCTCATTAGAGCAGCATTATCTGCTGGTATTAAAGGAAGAGAACTTGCTGCATTATTAGCACAAACCTCTCATGAAACTGGTGGATTCAAATGGGACAGAGAACTTGGTCGCGGTAAGGGAATGGGATATAGTGGAGGTGATGCGTATCATGGTAGAGGTTACATTCAATTAACTCACGATTATAATTACAAAAAGTTTGGTGATAAAGTTGGTGTTGATCTACTTTCAAATCCGGACTTACTTTTATCAAAACCGGACCTAGCAGCAAAAGCAACTATAGATTATTGGAAGACTAGAGTTAGACCTAATGTTACTGATTGGAATGATGCTTTTCAGGTATCTAGAGCAGTTAATAATCCATCAGCAACTAAACCTAGTCAAATAAATCATTATGATGATAGGGTTAAGAGGCAGCAATATTATACGCCGATTATTAACACATTAATTAACAAATACTCACCAAAACCAAAAACAGATCCTAAAGTAAACAAGCAAAAGTTAATTGATAAGAGACCTTGGTGGGACAAATTTGGATGGTTTGGTGGTGCATCTAGAATGATTCAAAAGAAACAAGGTGGTGGAGAAGTAGAAGCATTAGAAAGAACCTACAAACAAGGTCAAAAGTCCGGAATGAGTTCAGAAGTATTACAAACTATTGGAGATGAAGCATTTCTATTAAAACACTTCGGCCCCGGCGGAGTTTGGAGACATTTTAAAGGAAGTGGTGCAACTGATTACAGAGGAAATATAATACCCAAGAAAGAAGGTGGTGGATTACAAATAAAAGAAAATACTGGAATGAATATTCCTGGAGCAACAGCAGATAGACAATTAGTTGCATTACAACCTGGAGAAAATCATTATATCATTCCAAAGGACTCTGTTACAAATGGAGCAATTCCATTAATTGATAAGGTAGTTGCAATGACTGATCCGGATTCAAATCCGGCAAAATTAGGATATCGCTCTAAAGATGTACCAAATATTACTCCACTTCCCAGAGGTGGTGCTGGTATGGGAGGTATGATTACATTACCACCAATTACACAATCAGCATCAGGAGTTGGTAATCCTGGTAATTCTTCAGGTGCAGGTTCAAGAGCTCCTGTGTTCTCTGCAGTATCTGCAAGTGGAATGAGGCAGCAGCAAGAAAACGCAAGTATGTACGGAATAGTAGGATAGTACAATGGCGAAAATCACAGACCCATCCAATTTACTACCTTCAACAAAATCAACAGCAATCACAAAGATTGGAAAGGGTAGTTTTATAAGTCCTATTAAAATTTCCAAAAAGACTACCTCAATCACTAAAGGGTTAATTGGTGAAGGGAGTGATAAAGATACTGTAGAAGTAAATAATAAACTCCTTAAGGTTGAAAAATTCTTAAAGTCTGATCTAATAACTTCAAAAAAGAAAGCAGAAACTAGAAGAAAAGAAAAAGAAAGAGAAGACTTTAAGAAAGAAGAAGAAAAACTAGAAGCACCAAAGGAAGCAAAGAAATTTAACTTACCAGGTCTTAATGTTCCTGGAATGAGTTTCTTGGATAGAATTAAGAGGTTCTTATTCTTTACGGCACTTGGTTGGTTATTTACTAAATTCCAAGACCAACTTCCAAAATTAGAAGGTATTGTTAAAACCATAGGACAAGTTTATGGTGTTGCTGAAGGAATTTTCAAATCATTATTAAATGGTTTAGTTAATTTTATTGATATTGGATATCAAACTTATGATGGTCTTCGTAAGAAAGTTGAAGATCTTGGCGGAAAGGATGCAGCAAAAACCTTTGATGAATTTTCGGGACATTTAAACAAACTCATAAATGGTGCTATAATTGCTGCAACGTTGATTGCAAGCACTAATCCAAAAATTCTTAAAACTCCCAAGCAATCCAAAGGTCCTTCTGGTGCTGGAGCTGGTGCTGCAGCTGCTGGGGGTGGTAGAGGAAGACCTGGAGCTGGATTTACAGATCCAGGTAGATATCGTGCTTCTGGGCAGGCTCGTGCTGGTGGATTTGAATTAGAGCAAGCAAGAAAAAACCTTCCAAAAAAACCAGTTGGTCCTAAGGGTCCTTTAGATAGAATTGGTCGCGGATTTAAAGGAGCAGCAGCACAACTTGAAACTGGAACTTTATTTAAGAAAGGTGCTGGTCTTCAAAAAGCATTGTATAATGCTCCCGGAAAATTAAAAGGTTTAGTACCAAAGGGTGGAGGTGGTGCTTTATCTAGAGGTGCTGCTGCAGTAAGACTTCCTGTAGTTGGACCTCTAGTTACTTTTATTGTTAGAAGATATGTTTATGGTGAAAAACCATCAAGAGCAGCTGCTGCAGCGGTAGGCACTGCTATTGGTGAAATGATAGGAATGTTTGGTGGTGCTGCAATAGCTGGCGGTGGAACTTTCTTTACGGGTGGACTTGGTGCAGTTGCTGCTCCATTTGTTATTGGTGGATTAAGACTAGCAGGTGCATTAGCTGGAGAGTGGATTGCGACAAAACTATATGATTTTGTTACAGGTGCTGAAGTACCCAAACCACAACTCAAAGCAGCAGGTGGTTCAGTTTCAAATAGTGGAAGAAGACAAAGACCAGCAACAAGATCCATAAGAATTACAAGAAATAAGAGACCACCAAAAGTAAAACCGCAAGTATCCCAACCAGGTAAAAATGTTGGTGGTAAGAAAAAGATTAAGGAGTTATATCCAGACCCTTCAGCAAGAGTTGATATTGAAGGAGAACAGAAAAGTCCGTGGTATGATTTATTACCTAAGGATAAAACGCAAAGAGATGCAAAATTAAAGAAACTTCCAAATCCATATAAAGCATTAACCAGTACTGCAAAAATTCTAAAGGATATTCCTTTTGGTATTGGTGCATTGATGGGTGGTGCTGTTGATATTGCATTAGGTCAAAAGTTACCTGAAGATGCAATTAGAGGATTAGGAAATGGAATAACATATTTGATTAACTCGATTGCTAGTAGACAAATGTCTGCAAGTATTTCTAATATTGAAAAAGAAATTGTTAAGATGCAGACAGGTGGTCTTGTTCCAAGATTAAGAGATTTCACCAGAGAAGATAGTATGAATACAGGTGAAGGACTTACAAAATCACTGAACAATCTAATTCAACAAAAAGTAGACCAGGCAATTAAAGAAGTTCAAAAGCAAATGATGCCTGGGAGATTTAGTGAAGGTGGAACTCCTCCCCGTCCAGGCACTACTCCGCCAGGGACAACACCTCCTGGAACAACACCACCAGGTACTACTCCACCGGGAACAACTCCAACTGGAGAGGGACTCAATAAACCAGACCTTAATGGAAAAAGTGGATATCAAGGATCTACAAATGTAGTTGATATTGGATTGAAAGATTATAAAGGAAGATCTATTAGGTTAAATCCAAACGCAGCAAAGGCATTTAAGCAAATGATTGCTGATGGAATGCCCTTTAAATCCTCAGAGGTTACTAGTGTCTATAGAGATGAAGCTGAATACTTACGCTTAGTTAGAGAGGGTTATAATCCTGAATCAAATTCTTCACATAATTATGGTGAGGGTGCTGATATTCAGGGTGGTATGAACCAATGGATAAAGAAGAATGGGCAAAAATATGGTTGGTATTATATTGACTACCCAGGAACTCATGGTGGCCACTTTGAATGGAAAGGCATAGTTAAAAAACAACAACCACAAAAGCAACCAAAAGTAAGTCCCATTTTTCAACCACCAGGACAGACACCACCAGCAGCACCAGGACAACAACCATTAAATCCTATTTTTCAGAGACCAGGACAAACACCACCAGCAACACCTGGGCAACAACCAGCAAAGAAATCTTATAGTGGATTAACAAGTTTTTATGGAACTAATGGAAACGAACCAGAAAAACCACCTAGGGATGGATTTGGTTATGATCCCGGCAAAAAAACAACAGCAAGTGGAGCACCATTCATTCCTAGTGGTCTAACTGCTGCACATAAAACACTACCTTTCGGAACTAAATTAAGAGTTACTAATCCAAATAATGGAAAGTCTGTGATTGTAACTGTTAATGATAGAGGACCTTTCTCAGGAAATAGAGTTCTTGATTTATCATATGGAGCAGCAAAATCAATTGGTATGGTAGGATCTGGGACAATTAATGCTAAGATTGAAGAATTAAAAGGAGGAGGATATGTAACTTCTCCAAACGGACAAAGAATAAGAGAGTTTATAACTCCTGGAACAAAAGATAAGATGCCGACAATTTTGGATAAAATGCCTACTCCTATGGAGATTAGAAAGAAAAACTTTTTCGAAAAAGGATCTATAGCATCTTATCCCTCCTATTCTGATGGTGGAATGATGATTGCAATTCAACCTATAATCATTGAAAAAACGGTTCCTGTACCAATGAGAAGCAGCAGAGGTATTTCCTTCCCTGTTGCTGGTGTAAATAATAGTATGGGTAATTCTTCGAGTTTAAACCAGGGATAAGATGGCGGAAAACTTTGCTGCTCAGGCAGGTAGCGGTCAAATAAATTTATTTGAAGTATTTTCAAACTATAGGCAAGATCCATTGGATGTTGCTTCTGCTTGTATTGAATTGAATTACTATGAGAGTATTTTGGATAATACAGTAAGAGCAGAAGCAACTCTGGTTGATACTGGTTACAGAAAAGATAATCAAGATGGAATGTCTATCTTTGAAAAGGAAGACATTAATATGACTTCAGGTGAAAAAGTTCACCTTAAAATTACTGATGGATACAACACCCAGTTACAATTCGTTGATGGTAGACAACTAAGAATTAATGGAGATCCAAGTGCATCAAGTGAGGATGTAAACAAAGTTGTTTTTAGTATTGATATGTATTCGAAAGAATCTATTGATAATATGAATGCTGATAACTGGGTATATGGACGTTATAATGGTAGTATACCAGATTCTTTCAGAGCAATACTACAAAATTCTCTTAAAACACCAAAGAACATTTTTATTGATCCTGGATTAAACTCATATAACTTTCTAGGTCACGCAGAAAAACCTTTTTATCTTGGATGCTTTCTTGCTAAAAAATGTGTACCTAGACTTCCTGGTGCTTTCGGAAAACTAGCAGGATATCTATTCTATGAGACTTATGATGGATTTAATTTTAGGTCCATTGATATGCTTTTTATGCAACAACCAAAGAGGAAGTTGATTTATAACCAACTGATTGGAGAAATTCCTGAAGGTTATGATGGAAAGATACTTGATTACTCTTTTATTGGTGCTGTGAATCTTGATAATGTTATAAAGTCTGGTGCGATGAGTACGGTTAGAAAGCAAGAATTCAATAGATTTCAAAATGAATACAATGAAAATAGCAAGTCCTCAGACCTTCAATATCAGGGAAGAAATAATGGAGGACTGGAAAAAGATAGAATAGCAAAAGATATTGCTATACAAGAGAAAGTTACAAGACACGTCAATTCTAGAATGGCTGATAATGCTATATTAACTGGAGGAAATACTCTTGCTCAACAAATACCAAAAGCACAAGAACCAAACTTTAACTATGATGAAATTGTAAGACAGTCAATGATGAGATATAATCAACTGTATTCTCATAAAATGTCTATCGCAATCGCAGGTGATTTTAGTTTAAGAGCAGGGGATTTAGTTTACTGTGATTTCCCAGAGGTCTCCGGTAAGACCAATAGAGTTGTAAGCCAGAAGGTTGGTGGTATATATATGATAGCGGATGTGTGTCACCGTATAACAAAAAACAATTGTTATACTAGACTCAACTTGGTGAGAGATTCAATTTACAGAAAACCATTTAGATAAAATGGAAAAATCAATTCAACAACACATTAATGATGATAAAAATGAATTAGATAATCCCAACACAAGTGGACAAAGAAGACGCCACTTGGAAAGTGAACTTGATTCATTAGAAAAGTATCAGGCAAAGCATCCTGATATCGTTAAAGATCCAACTCCATTAGAACTTTACTGTGACGAAAACCCAGACGCACTCGAATGTCGAATTTATGAGGACTAATAGTTGATGAACAATAAAAATTTTAATGACGAATCAGCACATTCGATGCTGATGTACTGGTGGCACGGAGTTATTGTAGATGATAAGTACTGGGCAGGTTGTACTGAAGATGATGTTTCTAATGAACATTCGAAAATACACTATGCTGATAGCGTAGGTCCTTCTAAAAAAGGATGGGGTAAGAGATATAAAGTTGCCGTAATAGGGCGTCATTATGCAATGAAAGGAAATCCAGATGAAGCAGATCTTCTGGAGATGGCTGAGGTTGTCTATCCAACTACTGCAGGTTCTGGTCGCGGTGGAACAAAACAAACTGCTGCATTAAGGCAAGGTGATCACGTAGTTGGTTTTTATGCTGACGGAAAAGAGGGAAGAGAACCTATTATCCTTGGATGTTTTGGAGTTAATGCTCAAAATGAACCTGCTATATTCCAAGGAGATCCTCCACAATTTTTTAAATTAAGAACCGCAAATAAAGGTCAGTGTGGAGATAGACTGAAAAAGGTTCCGGAGAAAGATCAAAATTTAGAGAAAGATAAAAAACCTATTGAAGCGTGTGCAAGTCCGTTACAAGCATCACAAGCACATAAAACCAAAGTAGAAGATGGAAATGTAAAGGAACCAATATATAAACCAACAAGATGCGAACAACCTGCGGATATTATTAATAATATTAAGTTATTATTAGAAAAACTATCTTATTATATTAATCTAGCAAAGAAAGGTGCTTCGGATCTTGTATCAAGTATTGATGGAATCATTAAATCAGTAACAAGAGCAATCGCAGGTCTTACAAATACTCTTCTAGATCGTGCGAAAGGATATCTTATTAATTTAATTAATAATGGAATTAAGGATGTAATGAATTTACTTCCTCCATTTTTAAGACCTGGTTTTAATTTAGATATTCAAGGAGCACTTAAGGGTTTAGGGTGTGCTTTTGATAAGATTAAAGATAAAGTACTTGGTGTGGTACAAAATCTTGCTAATCAGTTTATCAGCAGTTATGTGACTGCTCCATTATGTGCTGCTACTTCATTCCTTGGTGGTTTACTTGGAAATGTGTTAGGAGAGATTAATAGTGCTACAGATACTGCGGTTAATACAATTAACCAAATCATCAATATTGGTGCTGGGTTTGCTGATAAAGTCCTGGACATTCTTGATTTCGTATTAGACCTTCTTGGTTTTTTCCAGTGCGATACTGATGAGAAGAAGTGTCCTGATACTACACAATGGAGTTTCTGGAATGGTCCAAAAGATGTTCAGGCACAAGTTGAAGAAGCAGTAAGTAGAAAGGTTCAAAATATTATTAATGATGTAGAAACTGCTCTTCCAGGTAGCGAAGCAGGTGCAGCTTCTAATCCTTGTAATTCTAGACAAGTTCCCTGTGGTCCTCCCCAGGTAAAAATTACTGGAGGTGGTGGATCTGGAGCAAGTGCTAATGCTGTTATCGGTGTAACTGGAGCAGTTCTTGGACTTGATTTTTCTGCCTTTGGATCTGGATACACATATGAACCACAAATTATACTTACCGATTCCTGTGGAACTGGTGGCGGCGCAGTGTTCCAACCTATTATGGAACCAACAGGAACTTTTAATGAATTTAATGAAGAGATATTGAATCTTGTTGGTGCTATTCCTGTTGATTCTGGAGCTCAATATCTACCAGCACCTAATGGAACTGCTGGTGGTGCTGGATTCATTTTTGCTCAACCAAACGAAACGATTCTATTTAAAACTGGAACTACTCAAATTATTAACGGAAAGGAAGTTGCTGGTACTGGGTACGAAGTCTATCAGTGTGGAACAACTTTCAATGTTGTTGCTGGAGATGAAGTATATCTACCCAATGGAACCACAGCAGACCTTTATGGTGAAGCAGGAGGCGTATTACAAAGATTAAGGGGTCTTGGTATCTTCACGAAGATTGATATTGAAGCAACAGGAACAATGACTGCTCCTTGTAATCCCAATAATGTTGCTACAGTACCTCCAATATCATTCCCACTCTCCACAGGGGAAACTACAATTGGAGTTACAACCACCACACCTTCACTTGCAAATCCAACATCAGTAACAGGACAACCTCAAACAATTCCTGGTGCTGTAATCACTCCAGGAACTATTCTACCTGATACTGGAGTTACTGGATCTGGTTTAGGACCTGCTCAAACGTCACTAACTAGAAATCCAAGTGTTCCTGTGGTTGCTATTATCGATCAAGTCTTCATTAAAGATCCTGGATTTGGTTATAGTCCAACAGATCCGATTATAATCACTGGAAATAAAGGTGCTCAATTAGAATTTAGAGTCAATGAAAGAGGTGAAGTTACTACAGTAAATGTAATCAATGGTGGTCTTGGATTTGATAGAGTTCCCTTTATTAGTATAGAGTCTCAGACAGGATTTAACTTTGAAGCAGTAGCGATATTCAGATTTATTCCAGCTGACGATATCGACCTAAATAATATCACCATACCAACTGGTTCAAGAATTATTAGTGTTGTAGACTGTGTAGGAAAGTATAATGAGCAACGGACCTAAGGAAACATTTGAAGCATTAGAATATGGAAATCGCTGGGGTAAAGTTTACTTTGGTGGATTGAATCTTTCGGGACAAGGTGGACTTGAATCTGATGTATTATCCGGAATCGGATTACAAGCACAGAATTCCTTACATTATTTTCAAATGGAAAATGATGGTCCAAGAAAAGGTTGGACTCTTCAAAGAAATCCTGGTGTATGGGAAGTCAAGTGTGGAGATAGTGTAAAGGAAGGTGAAATTGGTGGATATATCCAAGTTGAAAATGGAGACTTGGTTTTAAAAGCACCTAATGGTAGAATACGTCTTCAGGCAGTTGATATAGACTTAAGAGCAGACGGATACAATCAAAAGACAGGTGTTATTAATATAGATTCTAATAATGAGGTTAGAATTAAAACTGAAAAATTTAAGGTTAAGTCTGAAAATGGAATTAGTCTTCAAAGTCCTCAAGCAATAGATATTGTTACCAATACTGCTATGAACCTAGCAGGAAATTTCGTTGGTGGTTTTACATCTGCTGCCGCACAATTACCAGCAAAAGCACTATCCACAACAACAGAAGTATTTAAAACACTGAACGCATTTAATTAAAAGTTATGTCTTTTCAATTTGATACACTTCATATTTCTCATCAGTTAACTACTGGTATTGGATATCCTGATTTTCTAGGTTACGATGATGATGTAATTCGTGGATCTATCTACCTTGATGGCCCAGCAGTTATTGGTGACGAAAATTCATTTGGAAATGTCGAAGGATCAGTAATGATTGGTCCTTGTAACAATGAAGATTCTCCCATTCCTCTTTTATGTAAAGGTGAAAGATTTCAACCTAGATGGTTTGTTTTATATGAAAGACAAAGACAAGAGGGTAATTTTAAATATGGAACTAGAACTGCTCAACCATATTCTTTAGTTGTTAGATCAGGAACTCACACTGTAAGAAACAAGCAATGTGAAACAACTGGATATAAAGAAGCACCTGTAGTAAGAGTTGAAAGTGATGGCGCAGCATTTTTTGATGGTGATGTTGATATAAAAGGAAACGCTAGGGTGCTTAATGATTTTTCTGTTGGTGGAAAAGCAGATTTTTTTGACGAAACGGTATTCTTTGAAAGGGTTCTTTATGGTGCAAGAACTTGGCACGGAAAGGGAATCACAACTTCAAGTTTATTGATATGTCCAATCGTAGGTGGGGGAACCTGTGGTGCTCCTCCCGTTCCTTTTGATAAAGGGACTTTAGGAAATCCGGCAGGTGGACTAAACATTACTGCTGCTCCTGATATATCGCCAAGAGATCCATCAGAGGGAACTCCTAATGCTCCTTCAGGTGCTGGTGGTGGTGAAAGTGGTTCTAGTGAATTTGATCCTAGCAGCGTTACTCCTCCACCAGCATTAGATGCGGATGGATTGGAACTGTTAAACGCAATGAAAGAATGTGATGGAGATGAATGTGATTTAAAACCTGGTATGATGTTTGCCTATGAATTCTCTACAACAAAAGTTAGTGCAGTTGAATCATATGTAAAAAGAAATGCCATTTTTGAAAATGGCCCTGTTTTCATTGGATCAACAGTATCAATAGCATCCACTGCTCCATATAGTCTCCAAATTGATAGTGGAATCTATGCTTCTGGTGAAGTTGCTACTAATAGTTTAGTTATTCAAAATGATAGTATCTTTGAAAATGGCCCTGTTTTCATTGGATCAACAGTATCAATAGCATCTACAGCAACATATGATGTACAAGTCGATGGTGGAATATATGCCTCGGGAGAAATTACTTCAGGAATACATACACTTTCAGTTAAAAAAGACTTTGATATCCCTCACCCGACAAAAGAAGGATGGAGACTGACTCACGCATGTCTAGAAGGACCTGAGGCAGCAGTTTACGTAAGAGGAAGAGTTAAAAATCAAACAGAAATTCACCTTCCCGAATACTGGACTAAATTAGTGGATGAAAATTCAATTACAGTATCTCTAACGTCAATAGGTTCTCATCAAGATGTAATCATCAAGAGAATTGGAGATAATAAAATTTATTTACAGTCTAAAGGTGGTATGCCGATAGATTGCTTCTATCATATTTTTGGAGAAAGAATTGATACTGAAAAATTAATTCCAGAGTATAAAGGAACTATTGAAGATTATCCTGGGGATAATACTCAAAGGTCTATTGTTGGTTATCATTACGATACAAAGTAACCAGTTGATCCTCTGTCCACTTGACTCTCGTGCCTTGCTTTGGTAGACTGAACAAGTAATCAAACAAGACCCAATGCAAGAAGAATACCTCTCACGGTGCGTGGTGGACCCCATCAAGCGGACAGTGTACCTTTATTCCAATCAAGGTGATGAGAAAGAAGTGGTCTGCGAAACCGTAGATGAGTTTATGAATGTACTAGAGTTCGTTCGTGCTACAGTGAGTGAGGATGTTCTCTCATACGCAAATCCACTTTAAATTCCATTTTTGGTCGAAAAAAACTCCGGCAAAAATTCTCACACGATACTTTTTCAAATGAATCCTTTTAAAATTTCTTACAAGAACCTTAAAGAGGAACTAGTTAAGACAACACCAGAAAATGTAAAGGAAGCAAATGAAAACTTATTTCACGCTAAGTGGAATCTACCACAGGCTGCAAAGCACTGTGGTATGAGTGAAAAGGAAATGCGTCTTACATTCTTTGAATATGTTAAGTATCATCCTCCAGTTTATGGAAAATAAATAAACCAAAAAGGTACGGATTCTATGAAGTATAGAATTGATACCAGGTACGTCTGGTACAACAGAGGTTCAGTTATTGTTCTCTTATACTTTATAAATTCGGTGCCCTTCACATTCGATGAGTTACCTGACGAATCTATATTCGATTTAGAACTTATCAAACTAGCAGACAACGAAAGACGTTTTGAACCAGAAGACTTATATCAGTCTTCATATTATTTGATTTTAGAGGAAGCACATCCTCTTATGTTTGATGTTGAACTGGAAAATCCAGAAATGTTGCCTGCTGATTAACGTTTATCAAAGTATCTAATTATGTCTCTTATTTCACAACGAGATAGAAAACTTGCTATCGAAGCATTAGAGTATTATCGTAATGATACTCTAATGAAAGTACAAGCGTGCAAAGAACTTAAAGAACCCTTTGATTTACCTGATGTGGAAGTCAATGATGCTTTTATGATGGAACTTAATGCTCTTATAAATTGGATTAAACTGGAATATAGTAAGAATGAAGATATCAATCTGGTACTGTGAATCTATGGGTCAATGGAGATGGACTCTCTGTGACTCCTCACGGCCTATTCGTAGACAAGAATCTGGTCAAAGACCATTTATTCGTGATGTTATGGAAGATATTGCAAATACTATAGAATATATGTTAGAATGCAAACAAAGTGAGTAAAAATACTTAAATGAAGGGTGAGTATTTTATAGATAGGGTAGGTAAAGAAGAACTCAAAGAACTTCTTTATACTCATCACTATCTTAAAGACGAATCGAAGGATTTTAAAAGTGGATACAATTACTCACTTTACCGCAAATCATTCACAGATGTCCTTAATATTGGCGGGTGTCTTGCTGGCGCTGTTTTCACTGGTCTCCCAGTTCCAGAAATTGCCGTAGGAGCATTTGGTCTTCAAAGGGAAGAACAGCAAGGTATCTTTGAACTCTCAAGACTTTGCATTCATCCAGAAGTTCAAAAAGAAGAGTATAATATTACCTCTTGGTTTTTAAGTCGTTGCATTAGGAGATTTAGAAAAGATGCCCCAGTTCGTGCTATTCTTAGTTACGCTGACTCTAGTCACCACACTGGAGTTATATACAGAGCTTGCAATTTCAGGTACTTTGGTCTAACCGAACCAAAAAGTGACTTCTGGATTAAGCAACCCGATGGTTCTTTCATAAAGCACTCTAGGGGTCCTACAAAGGGTCTAGAAGGAGAATGGAGACCCCGAAGTAGGAAGCATAGATACCTGATGATATTTGATAATGAGTTAGAGAAAAGACTCAAGTGGGAAGAAGTTTCCTGGAAAGACCAAGTGACCGAATGATAAATAAGTCATAAGGAACTTATAGTGCAATAAAAAGATGGGTCTCTCCAGATTATCAAACTTTTTGCAGTCTGTACGCGGTACGGTATTACACGTTAATCCAGATAGCTTAGACGCAACAGATAGCATTGAAAATAAAGGAAATTCGCCTACAAGACCATTTCGCACATTACAGCGTGCGATTGCAGAAGCAGTAAGATATTCGTATCAGTCAGGCAAGGACAACGACAGATTTGATAGGACCACTATTCTCTTATATCCAGGAGAACACGTAGTCGATAATCGTCCTGGTTATATTCCTGATGGTGCAGGGTCCTTTAAAATTCGTAGTGGAGAGACTGTATCAGATTTTTCCGAATGGGATAATACCACTAACTTTGATTTAGCAAGTCCTAATAACGCATTATACAAGTTAAATTCAGTTCACGGTGGTATCATACTTCCCAGAGGTTTATCAATCGTTGGACAAGACCTAAGAAAAGTTACGATTCGTCCTTTATATGTTCCAAATCCAGTTAATGATCAAATCGAAACATCAGCAATCTTTAGAGTAACTGGCGCTTGTTTCGTTTATGGTTTTACAATCTTTGATGCGGACCCAAATGGTCTTTGCTATAAGGATTATACTAAAAATACTTTCGTACCTAACTTCTCTCACCATAAACTCAACGCATTTGAATTTGCAGATGGTGTAAATGATGTTAGTATTGCTGATGACTTTCTGA
>Ga0208019_1000354_pt1 | contig 25318 bp, 25 predicted proteins | sample CB_VirMetaG_5_FD_184540 | JGI IMG/M metagenome (GOLD analysis project Ga0208019, IMG submission 184540) | Freshwater to marine saline gradient viral communities from Chesapeake Bay - CB_1508_1D Viral MetaG (SPAdes) (version 4) | ecosystem: Environmental > Aquatic > Marine > Coastal | place: USA... | reverse complement strand
GCGATGAGTTCGACGGTGTCATTAACTCGTGCAGCAGCATCCAGAGTGCCCCGGAGCCCAGTAGGGCCAGCAGCGAGCCCAAGGTCGATGCGCCCGCCATTGCTTTTCGGTACGAGCGCCAACGCACGAGTTACTTGTCCGGTGAGTTGGCTTCCTGCTTTCCCACCTGTGCAACCGCCTCAGCGCCCGCTAGAGCAGCCTTTACCTTTGCTCGACTCGCAGTATAGCTCGCACCACAAATGGCGCTTAGGAGCGTGCCTGCAAGCGTTAGCCACGATGATTCGCCTTGAAAGCCTTCAATGCTCGCAATGACAATACCGCCAATCATACCGACCAGTGCCAAGATATACTCTGAACTGGCCTTGCCGTTAGTCTTACCTTTAACCATTAGTACCCTCCTTACGCGCATCATCAAGCCCCCTGCGATACGCGGTGTATGTGTTGAACTGCTCGCGAAACTCGCACAAATCTCGATGAGTGCGCTGCATCTTGTCCCGCAAGTCCTTCACCTCATCCTCAATCCGGTCGGCTTGGTCTTGCATACGCTTGACGTTATCGTAGACGGTGCCGCCATTGCTTCGAGCTTTGAAATTGTCTGCCCAGCGTTCAAACGCTCTCAACGCTGCAATTGCTGCCGCCACTAAACCGGCAAGCGTCGCGTGATCGATCGCTTCCATTACGGCTCGTCATCCGGTGGCGTGATGTTCCCCGCCCACTCTGCTGCTTCTGGTTGCGTGTAGATAGTCCAGCCGGTGGCTCGGAATTGGTCTAGGTCACCGCCTGCCATGAGCGTTGGGCTGTTACACTTCCATATGGTGTGAACGCCATCGCTCGCACCAAGAGCACAATTGGCTCGGTTAAACTCCGCCGAGGTTCGGTAGGTTGGATGAACCGTCACCGGTGGTTGGTCCGGGTCCGGGTAGGTTTCATAGTCGTATCGAGTAACCGCCGATGGTAGGTCATCGTCGAGATTGCCGACTGGCACTAAAAGATATACCCAAGTTCCGCTACTCATTTGCTAGTCCTTTTATGAGACGTAAGTCTGATCGATAGATTTGCTCTACTTCATCGTCGCTGAGTTTAGTCTGATACATTTTGACGCAGGCAATCGCGCCAGGAAAATTGAGGGTACCTGACGAATTGTTTCCGACGTGCATAACATCCCCTGAGTCAATAGCTAAATGGGTGTAGGCTGCCTGAGTGCTTACCAGTGCGCCATCTAGATACAATCTAAACGTTGTCGGAGATGTTGAGAAGTCAACCGTATACGCGAGTTGATGCCATTCTTCGGGGTTGGTTATAGCCGCTGGCCAAATGTAGTCCCGATAGGTAGTAGCGCCATCTCCAATTTGCAGTCTCGGGGGGACGGCGTTGATTGTCGATGTGAAATAGCAAAAATGCCAATTTGCCCCTGATGTGCCAGCGGCGGGAGCAAGCATCATGCCTCCGGAGGCTGATCCCATCTCAACACGAATGAAAAAAGAAACCGTGTGTCCCCCATTGGCTGGGTCAATATTGAGCGACCCATCATTCGCAATCTGAGCACCTGGCATGACGCCTGTGACCAAGGGCGTCGCCGTCGGATTCAAAACACTCACACCCTTCCGCTTCATCGAGAAGTCACCGACGATAGTCGAGCCGCTGGCGTTTTCTGGGAAGGATGCGGCTGCAAAGGTTCCGGTCACCGTCGCATTTGCGCCGTTGCCGCTGTAGTCCTTAAGCGTTGTAAGGTCGTCAAACTTCCACCAGCCCAAAAGATTCGCAGATTGAACCGTGGACACGTCCATGCCTTGGACGCCGGAGTTGTAAAGAGCCGCCACATCGGAGTCGCCTAGTTCGGTGTTCCAGACTGCGGCGTCGTTAGCAATTCCAGCCATTCCAAAATTGTAATTATTCATCCCCAGATTGCAGTTTGTGCTAGTTACGTTCACCGTATTTACTAATGCATTGGGAGAAGACGCCTCGGAGTTATTAAGCCAACATCTCCAATAAGGGGAGTCAGATCGAGTGGCTACGACGATGTGATTCCATTCGCCTTCAGTGACGGTAAGACCACTGAGTAACTCTTGATTAACACCGCCTCCATCTCTTTGATACATCGTGATTTGCCCCGATGCGTTAATCCTTATTTGGAATCCATCGCCCGAAGTACTGACAACATCCCCAATGTTTATGGCGTATGATGTTCGAGCTTGGTCCCAGAATACCCAAGCCGAAAAACTAACCGTAGTTCCTGGTGCTGTGATTGTGGCCGTCGCTCCTTGAGTCCCGCCTGAGAAAAAAAGCCGCGTCGCACTCTGCTGCAATCCCAGTTGCGGACACGGTACGGGTTGAGCGAAGGCCATGGCAGCAGAGCTTTTATCTTCCATCGCATTACTGCCAGCGGAATCTTGGAAGTATCGGCCACCTGTAGCGCCGGTGTCGTTATAGTCCGACAACGCCCAACGATGTATCAAATTGGATGCACTAACGCCGGTAGGAAGAACTTTCTCTGGGTAGTGATAAAGCTCTTTTACTTGGTCGGCTGTAAGGGTTGAGTTAAAGACTCTGACGTCTGAGATGTAGCCCTTGAAGTAGTGAGCGCCGCCGATGTATCGACCAATCTCAAAAAGCGGATTGGTCGCATTTACAAAAACGCTATGTGATGCCGGAGTTGCATCAACACCGTCCACATAAATCTTGGTGTTACCCGCCCCAGAAATGGCGCAAATGACAACGTGAGCCCATCTATCTAAGCCCACCCCTTTTGTACTAACAGCAACACCTGCGTTGTCGTTTAAATCTATAAGCCCCTCGTTAGTGTTTTTGATAGCGGGTCGCAAAGCAGCGTTTGCTCCAAAGGTACCGGTTTCCCAGATAACATCAAATCCGCTTACTGGGCTAGTACGGTATACCCAAGACGAAACAGTGAATGTCGTGCCAAGGGCAGAGTCTAGCGTTGTTTGTAAGTAATCCGCCGACCCGTCTAGCTCGATTGCCCTGCCCGTATACACTCGCGCCATTGCCGCGCCGCGTGCCAAATCGAGACCGCGGGGGAGTTGGGCGTAGGTGTTCCCATAGGACGGTGTTCCGGCATCGACAATGCTCACAGCGTTACCGGTTGAATCTGTATTGTCTTCGAACAGCTCAAAGAATACCGCTGGTGTTGCTACTGCGGAGCAAGTTGCAAAATCATTGCAGCGCATAAGTTGAATGATTTGATCTTGCGTTAGTTCGGCATCATACAAGCCGAAGTTCGCCATCTTGCCACCGATACCCAAGGATGACACAGTGGCACTGTACTGAAAAGAACCAACGTTAAAGTGACCAATGCTCGAACCATCCGACCCAGGCATTTCAATTTCATTGCCCGCTGTCGGCTGCGTCAATCCAGTTGCCTCGATCCCATTCACGTACATCTTAATGGTGTCACCCGCACTGTTAATCGTGCAAGCCACATGGCACCATTGGCCTTTGACTTCGGGGAATGCTTGAGTCGGGATGTATGAGATGCCTGTTTTGTCAAATAATCTTAATTGGGGAAACGTGGTGCCATTGATCCACCCGAAGGCCACACTACCGCCAAAAGAGCCGCCACCGCCTGCTCTCATAAAAATATTGTAAGTGCTGGTGCCATCCATCAATACCCAAGCTGCGACGGTAAAGGCACTAAAGGTCTTATCTAGAGAGTAGTTAATAAACGGACCACCACCGCTGCTGTAACCAACAAACTCAATCGAGCCTTCACTCACAAAAGTAGGCTCACTCCGAAACCCTACATCCGCCGTCAAGCCGCGCTTTGGATAGCTCCGAGCTATGTCCTTTGGTGGTGCCATTACTGCATATCCAGGCCGAGAACGTGGCCGTATTCGGTAGTAGTTACGCCATCGTTAACCAGGTCAAAAGCAATGCGGTCTACGTCACTATTGCCAGTGCTGAGTGTCGGCGCAATGCCAGAGTCGAACTTGATGCCAGGGAATGATGCGCCGTAGGTCGTGCCAGAACTAGGCTGAATAAAATCCACGACCACCGAGCGCCCTTCACTAGCAGGCACCGCAGAGAAAGCCACGTCGGTGATAGCCGCGTTTAAAGTGATGCGCTGATAGTAGCCGTTGGCAAAGTCGATGGTGATAGCGCCTCCGGCAGTGGTGCTGAAAAAGTCACCCTCGCCCATCTTGCCGCCGCCGCCAGCAACAGCAGGAACATTAACAACTGTCTGGGTCATGCTCCTACCCCTCCTTCGACTTCGATAAGAACTACGCCCGCAGATGAGCTTGCAACTGTGTAGTCTACGCGGAACTTAGGAATGTTGTAGGTCACCGCAAAGGTTGGGCCATTACCAGCAGAGAAAGGTCCTGCTGAAGAAGACTCTTCGGATGCAGTGCCATCACTAAAGATGCGCATAAGCTTAACTGCGCTAATGTCTGGACCGCTAACGTTGCGGATAGCTACGGTTACCTTGTCCTTATGGCTCATCTCGAACGTGGGGCCTGTGACTGACGTAGAATCGCTTGTCACCTTCTTAACGATTTGCCCTACATAGATTGATTGTCCTTCAATTACTGTTGCCATGTCAGGCCCCCATCATACGTTGTCCGGGGGTCTCGTAAGCTGCCGCTGACTTGCTGAGCTTGCCTACTCCCCCCTGTGTCATATTAACGCCACCTTGCTGCTCTTGGCCAGCGGGTGCGTACAATTGTTGATTCATTGCCACGAACTCAGGAGAGACCGTGGATTCCATGCCCGCACCATAAGCTAGGCCCATCTGCACACGAGATGCGTAGGGTAGTTCTTTGCGGTTCTCGATAAACTTTTCCATCGCGGCATCTGTGACCCGTGCATACAGGTCTGGATAGATTGCCTGAAATGGCTCTGTCACTTGAGGCGACAATGTATTGGTCGCTAGGTGATAGAAATACGTATTGATGGGGTCGTTAATGACTCGAACCGCAGCATCAAAGTTTTCCATTTGCTCGGGTGTTGGCTCTGGCTCATACAAGTCAAAAGGTGCTTGTGGCGCGAGTTCAGGGACCTTCTCTGAAAGATAGGTGAATGCCCTTGTTACGGTGCCCTGCATGGCGTCGTTGAAGATAGGCAAAGACTCAGACGTAGCTTGATTCATAGCAAATTCAAGCTTCTCTGGGTTGTCACGGAGTTCTTTAATTTTGGCTACAGACCTTTTGTACAGCTCTTTATCCATTACTCCCCCTCTGATGGACGATACGATTTACCTATCGTCACACCTAGAATCTTGCCTAAGATAGAAGTTCCTTGAATATATTCACTGGGTTTCTTACCCTGCACCGCCGCATTCAACGCCCAATCTGCTGCTTTATTTATGTTTTCATCTGTTTTGCGAACTGTTTGAGCTACTCTGGCGATAGACTGCAACGCTCCTAAGTTTTTGCCCTTCAAGCGGTTCAGACCAATTATGGCTCCGCTTACTGAGTTGGGGATGGGCAGACCTGTGGCCAGGTCAATTGCAGCTACGGCATCCAGTAAGTCTAAGCCGCCAGGGGAAGATGAGGCTCGATAGCGTAATAGTTCCTTAATGTTTTCGTCATACTGAGCTGCAATTAGATTTGGGTCACGCTTAAGTTTTTCATTAAGTCTGGCTCGAAACATATTACCGCCTGGAGAATTAGATAATTTTAAATCCTCCATAAGATCTAGGTTACCCTTAAGCCTTTGAGCTTCTTGCAACGCTTCCGGTGACATAAAATCATCAACCGACTTCAATAGCGCAGCATTTAGGTCATCGTATGCTTTAGATATAACTTCATCAGAAGACGTGCCTGGAAGCTGCGGCACTGTCACAGGATCAAGCCCTGGCTGGAGGGTTTTAATCTGATTCGCTGCACCTCGGAAATCTGCTATCGCCTCAAGTGATTTTTGTGCTTCTTCCGCCTTTGACTTAGCAAAACCAAATGAACGCATGAGCTTTGCAGAAAACTCATCACCCATTATCTCTTGAGTCACGCGAGATATTTCATCTAAACCGCTGTTAGAGTTGACTGCTAAGCTTACAATATCTTCAGCGCCTGCCTCTATTTGCCCTGGTTTCTTAGCACCACGCAGCCTATTTATAAGTTGCCTCATCGGAGCAATTGCTTGATTCCTAGCACGCTCAAGTTCGGCAGCTTTTCCAAATACTGGTCCCTGATGAAAAGACTCAAGGAAATTTTTTGCTTTGATTACTTGATTGGTCGCTGCTTTATCTGCCGCAACCGCTTTAGACCTAAACGCATTTGGTACTTCATTTAATCTTCGAATAAGTTGTCTCTCGGCGAGATAGAAATTTTTAACATCATCTACCGTGACTGTGCCGCTCTTGAGCTTTGCCTGTATTTGATTACGCAATTGCTCAATGCCGTTGATAGCGCCTAACAATTCTTTGCGGCCTGCACTATCAGGCAAGACTGTAGCCGCTACAGTACGAAAAGCGTCAATACTTCTATTTTGAGCCTGGACCATACTTTGGGCCAACTCAAAAGGTTCACCAATCGCTCTTTGAGCAATCTGATCGTCAATTTGGCGACCAATGGCATCGTCTATCATTGAGACCGCAACGTATTCTTTGCCTTCAAAAACTTTGCGGCTAGTGTCTCCCAACCCTCCAGGTCCAAGAATCGCTTCGAATTGTTCTGCTGCTTCTCGTATCGGCTTAAGGGCCTCGTCAGTAAGAGCTAGCTCGCCTTGCTTCAAAGCGTCCTGTGTCTGCTTCTTTGAGGTGTCGAGCAAACTTTTTAGTTTCTTATTGGCTTCTTTTACTTCAGTTGAGTCTAGGGCTTTGATTTGATCCTTGATCTCTTTAATTTCAGCATTAAGACGCTTTGTAATGTCACGAGACTCAAGACCTTGCTCTCGCATAATCCTGGCAGATTCCTGCACTGACTTAATTCGTCGCTCAATATCTGAATAGTTTTCACCATATTGAACTACCTTGCGAATCTCTTGAGCGAGCGCCTCTTGTACTTCAGGGGTTTCAGACGCAATGAACGCGCTCAATTTGTCAGAAAAACCTTCTCCGTATTTTTCAGCGGCAGACCCATAGATAGACTTTGCAATGCCACTAGCGCCTTTAACTGTTCCTGCTCCAAGAGTTTTTAATCCGGTCAAACCTGCTGGTATTGCTGCCCCAATAACTCCACCGGCAGAAGCAGAATCTAAGCCTGATGCAAGAAGGGTCTCAGCCGTAGCATTAGGGTTTTCTAAATATTTATCAGCTGCTCCATACCCAAAGCCACCTGCTGCACCCTCAACCGCACCCTGAATCACAAACGGAGTCATTGAGCGCACTGTTGCAGAAACAGGGTTGGTGCCCTGTAGGGCAAGAGGCACTTTTGCTCCAACACCCCCTACCTGACTAACCATGCCTGTAGGAGTAATCTTCGATAACGCTCGAGCACCCTGAAGCACTTCCTTGGCCAATGTGCTTTTGCCTGCGGCTTTTAAGGCTTCAATTCCAAGCCTTGCCTTGCCAAGTGACCCCAGCGACAAGATAGATGCACCGACGCCTGTGCCTATGTCAGCGCCATAGAAAGAATACGGATAGGCTTCTTTAGAGGCTGCAAGCTCCACGGGGTCCATAGCTAATTGACCAAGGCCAATAGTAGCACCAGACACAGCCCCTCGGCCTAGGGCCTCAAGCCTACCAAGCAAAGGCTCCTCTTTCATCTTGGCCGTTTCGACCAATACATCTACTTCATAAGGACTAATTTGCTTAGCATTGGGGTCATTTACAAAGGCACGAAGGGTTGCTTCGTCGTCCATAGGGACGCCGTATGGCTTACCATCAACCTCAAAGTAAGCGACTTGCTTATCCTCTGTGGGCTTAGCCATTGCTACTTAGTTAACCTTTCAGTGATCTCAAGACTTCCATAACTCTCGGCCAAATCCGACGACTTATTGTAGTCAAAGTTGCCTTTGTAGAAAGAGCCATCGTCACGTTGCTTATATCCAAGAACATTAACCATATAGGCATCGGCGGCTAGTTGAGCCTCCTCTATGTCTTTTCTTCCCACGATCAGATCATTGAATACTGCGTTGGCGCTGGCCTTGTCTTGCAAGAAACTCAAGTATCTATTGATCTCATCACTGCTAATCGACGGGTTAGCCAAAAGGTTTCTAAAGATTCCAACGTCCTTATTAGAGATAGACGATGCTGCCTGACCTTCAGCGGCTTGAGCAAAGGCAATAGCGTTAATTCTGTTATAAAAGTTAACTAGCCTTTGGAAATCATCACTCATCGATACCCCAAATGCTGTAAGCATTTGGGTCGTCACGCCATCTTTATCAGCCGCAGCAAAGACCGAGAGCGCCTTACGTGTTGCGTCGTTAGCTCTTACGGACTTCAATAATCCCCTAGCTGACTTAAATTCACTCACAAGTCCTTTGGATTTCTGTGCTGCGTTTCTGGCTGCCATTCGCATACTGTCGCTTAAGCCTCCAGGGGCTGCTCTAAGCTTATTGATTGCGTCTTGGCTTTTCGCTTTTTGAATCTCACGGCTGTTCAATGCTTGCTTAAGAAATCGATCAGCAGCAGCGTCGTCTCGTAATGACTTCAGTTGAATATCAGCAGTTTGATATGCTCGATTCCACAAGGCAGACTTTGCTGTCTCAAAAGCAGCCTCAGCGCTACCAAACTCTTTGAACGCTCTAGCGTAGATGTTGTTGGCAAAGTTAGCTCGATCCTTAAGCCGGTTATATTCGTCCTGTTGTCGCTTGGCTTCTCGGTCAATCGCTTGATTGATCAAATCCATCCCTACATTGCGACCTTGACCGCCGCGAAAACCACGGGCTGCCTCGCCCAGTGCAATTGCAATAGCAGCAGCAACCTTTGACCCGGTTGTTGACAAAGGACCACGGTCAGTTGGCCTGTACTCATTGACCATCTTTTCAGCCGCTTGCAGATTTTTTATCGATCTTTCTTTTTCTTCGCGAGCTTTGAGGAGTCTATCAGTCTCCTTCATCTCTTCTATCTCTTGCTCTTTTCGAGCAAGGTCACCACGGACACGCTCTCGCTCTTTTGCAATCTCTGGATCTAAGCCGAATACTTTTGGCGTATACCTTGATGGAGCAGGTCTGCCTGTTGCGCTTCTTGCTAAATAGTCTTCAACAAAACGTCTTTGTTGTGAGCCGCGCTCTTCCGCAGAATCTTCAAACTCGGACAAATCCGGCTTAGTCGTGTCTAAAGTAGCCCGAGACATAGGAGCATCTTCGTCAGACATTAAAGCGTAAGGAGTTCGTGGCGGAACAGGGCGCAGGGGATCGACCACTGGGGGGCCTACGAAAGTGGCATCTCTACGAAGACGTTTCTCTGTTTCTGTAAGAGGCGGCTCTACATCTTCTGAAATTGAGTCAATGAGAAATTGATTTATATCATCTTCATCTATGGGATCGAATCGTGATTGCCCCCGCACTCTAGCTATTGGGCCAATAGATCTTTTCTGCCTTTCAGTTAAAAGTTCTAGTTTTTCTTCGTTTGATAATTGCTCAAATCGCTCAGGCAATATTGATTGAAAACTCATTGGATCAGGATCAAGCCCCGACCTAAATCTTTCTGGATAAACATCTCTAAAGGTCAGCGGATCGGGCTCAACTTCATCTTTTATCGATTCGGCGATGAAATTTTCATTGATTACATTATCCCCTCGTGGTCTCGGCATCACTTACCCTCCAGTTTTTTGATACGGTCGTTAAGGTTCGCCATACCCGCGAGCAACTTACCAAAACCTTCAGGGATCGTCTTCACGCCACCGACTTCTTTAACCATATCTTTCGGCATGTCTTGCGCCATCACGCCGTAGTCGCGCTCCCCACCAATATCGTATTCCTTAGCGGAGAGAGCGTCTAGCATCTTGCGGGTCTTTGCATTCCCATCCTTGATGTTGGACTTCATGTTTTCGTCAGAAACCATCTGGCCAAAAGCACCCCCAAGCTGACCGCCCGCAGACATAGTTGCCATACCAACGGCAGGGTTAACAAAGAAGCCCAAAGCACCTAATCCAGCACCAATAGCACTGCCTATTCCGCCTCCAAACATTGAATTTCGCTCTTCTTCTGCTGCTTTTCGAGCCTGCTCTTCTTGATACTTTTGAATTTCGCCCTGAGTCTGCAACTGCTGCATCATTTCATCAGCCTGGCGTAGACGCGCTAAGTCTGCTGCTGCTGCTTGCGCTGCTGCTTGCGCACCACTGGCCCCCACTGCTCTTTGCGCCGCCTGCTGAGTTGCTCCGGCAAATGGGCCACGCGCTGCTGCACCGACACCCATCTGAGCTGCTGCAAGCTCGCGCTGTTGGCGAAAAATATCTTGGGCTGCTTGGCTTCTGCGATCACGACGACGAAGATCGCGAGCCTCTCTGCCTAATTGCATAAATTGCTGAAGCTGCGGACCTTCTAATCCTGCCTGTTGCCCCCTGTAGCGCAGAGACTCTTGATTGCGGTAAGCATTGTTTTGAATACCAGTGTAAGCAGGTTGGTTTCTCTCAGGGGTTACTTCTTGCCCCGGAGCGCCGGTTGGTTCTTCGTATCTATCTGCCATTACATACCCCCAAACTTAACACCGGCCTGAATTGTGCCCATTAGGTCTTCGTAAATATTTTGTCTTCTCTGCATGTCTCGGGCAACCTTCATGCGCAAATCATCGCTGATTGTAGCGTTGTTGAGTATGTACTCTAAAGATTTTGTCTTTTGAGCAAAATCCGCAATGTCGCCGTAATAATTGGCCACGTCGTCAGGAGTAGCTACACCGGAACGAAATTTGTCGAGAAAAGTATTTAACTTTGAAAGGCCTTCGTCCTGACCCTGAAGGTTCATTGTTAGTGCTGCTCTTGCAGACTCCTCATAGGGCGTCATGGTTTGTCGTGTAGGGGAGACCGCTGCATCGAAACCAGAAACTATACCAGAAGGCCCTAATGTCGCTGAATCATCAAGGCGCGTAGACTCAATGTTTGCTGCCAAAGGCGAAATCATGTCAGGAGCATCGCCTCTAATTATAGAAAATTCAGGATCAAACTGTCTTTCAAAGCGTCTTGCCGATGCTGCATTAAAAACACTTCTAGCTAACGCTTCTTGCTCCATCGCTCTTTTAGTAGCATCCTGCTGCCCCATCTGAGAGCCAGCGTACAATCTCTGAAGCGTATCCTGCCCTGGATCATAGTTAGGGTTCTCGTTAAGGAAGTCGACCGCTCCCTGAACACCGCCCTTGGCTTCAGCAGCCTTCAAGCCCTCTGCTAAAGCACTTTGCTCGGCCAGGTAACTACCATACTGTCCTGCTAATGCGCTTGCAGTACCAAGACCCGCCTGAAACATACGGCCAATATCTTGCGTCTTCTTGCGATATTTACGCAATCGCTTTTCTGCCTCGCCAGCCGCGACAACATCGCCAAGTCTTTTACGACGAGCAAATTCTGCCTGCCTCTGTTGCGCTTCACGCGCCTTTGCCTGCTGTGCTGCACCACCAAGAATCTGCTGCGCCATACGACCACGCTGAATCTCATCAACCTGACCAGTGGCTTGCTGTCTTGCCAGTTCTTCAGCAGCCTGTGCTGCGATAAGTTGAGCTTCTGGTTCCATTTATATCTCCGGGGCTGTTTGAGCTGCTGGCAACTTGAAGGTTCCCGCACGCGAACCAACTTCAAAGGCAATTCCGTTAAGAGTAACACCTTCATAGTCGGATACGTTTGCGCTGCACCGAATACGCGCTTTCACGTATCGGCTCTTTTGATTTGATAAATGTATCCGTAATTGATCGGTCGGAAAAGCATCAGCCAGTATGTTGTATTCGTCTGTGTTGCCACGATCATCAGTCAAATAAATTGTAAACGTTGTTGAATTTAACTCTTGGAACAACAACAACATTCGGTAAACACGCTGAATGGATTGCAGACCAGCCATAGACAAGTTGTTTAAAGTTATGTCTAACCTGTACTCGCTGTATGCGACGGGGCTTAAAGCTGTTTGGTCGCGAAACAACGTAGATGATTGACGGATAATCTTACCTGACTTCTTTAGGATGTAATGCGCTTCTTTAGGATCACCACCTGAACCATCAAAGACCTGACCTGCAAATGCGTCACTGGTGGAATCCTGAATTGTCCAATTAGTCCATTGCCTAAAGAATGTGTTGTAGACCAGCATGGCTACATTATTTCCGTCTAATGATTCGCCAGCAAAACGAATCTCATTTTGATAATCAAAGACGGTTATGTTTTTTACACCATATGTATTTACAAGGTCTTCAACCGGCGCACCAACATATTGAATCTGACCGTTGGTGGTAATCAGGTAGATTCCCCTGTCTGCTACATAAAAAGTGCCAAAGGCGTGAGATAGATGCGGACTACCAGGAATCGCCCCTTGGCCTGCTCCAATCAAAGACGGCTGGGCAAAGAATCCCTGGCCGATTGCATTGGGGCCATCGCCCTGTACAGCAAATACATTGTTCCTGGTGAACAAAGTAAGAAAGTTTATGTTTGACTCAACGCCTGTTATCTCACCAGCATCGCCAGGTATGTCAATTACAAACTGCGGCAATGGATACCCTGAGACTTCCCCTTGGGTCAGTGGTTTTGAGAATCGAACAAACTCAGTTGGTGTAGTTACAAAGACTCTGCCTTTGTGCTCAATAAGATCAGTAACACAGCCAGGTTGGTAATTAGGTAAAACCCCACCTGTTGTATAAATAATTGGAAGCTGCTCGTATTCTTCTTCGGTCTCTCCTCGGTCGATAAAAGTAATCACCGAGTCATTTGAGTTCATAAGAATAGACGATACCTTCTTAAGTAATGGCCCTTCGTTAACTCCAGACCGATACATAGTAACGCGAGTTTTAAGATACTTAGTTGTAAGGTCTAACCCGTAAACTCTTGCGATAATAATGCTGTCATTTGCACCTAAATCAACCTGTTGAATCGGCGTATTTACAGAGAAGTGAATGTTACCCTGCGCATCCACGTAATCGTAGGTGAACGAGACAGAATAAGTTTTAGCCGATGAGAGCCTGCTCAAGTAATTTGAGGCCGAACCAACAAGTGTAGTTATTCCTGGGTACTCGTAAAAACCATTCTCAACAACATCAACGCCGTCATAGCTGTAAAGAACACCGCCTGATCCAAGAAGCGCATTGCCAACATCAAGAAACTTGTGATCTCTATCTGGATCAAGGTTAAGCTCTGTAATTGAGCCAGTGTATGTCTGATCTTTGTATTTTTCAGACATAGTTGCTGCTGTAATGTTTTGAGTCTCTGCGAAGAACCCTTCAGTAGCTAATCTATTTGATCCAAATACAAACTTAGAAACAGTGCCAAGACCAGATGCTCCAGTCTGAGATACCCGAGAAATACCATCGAGCAATCGATAGTTTGCAGAGATTCGGGCCTGATAGTCATCAGTGAGATTCAAGCAGCCTTGTGTGGGCACAGTTGCGCCAACAATACTTTTGTAAAGAATGTTTCCAGTGAGTGTAGTATCTGGCCTAACTAGGTATTCGACAGTGTTGAAGTCAGCGCCATCGGCATTAGTCCTGGAGATAACAACGTAAGGAGTTTTACCTAGTCCACTACCTACACCAGACTTTGCATTAAATGCATTAAACCTCATAGCATCGCATACGAGTGTAGCGTTTTGAGCCAGCACATACGATGACTTTTGGCCTGTGCTAGTTCTATCTCCAAAAGCAGCATAGACAGTATGTGCTAATGGTTTTACGGATGTTTTATCTAAATTAACGAAAGAGTCTGCATAGGTAAAAGCATGACTTGGGGAAAGAGCTGTATTTATAGCAGTCTCTAAATTTGTTTGTTCTGCTGACGTTAATATCGCCTTCTCAGTATTTGAAGATAACGATAAAAGATTATACTCAAAACCTGACCCAGGCTCTAAGATTGAAACCGTAAATCCGCCGTGCGCCCCGATTAACCTTGAATAACCTAGATATAACTTTGCTTTAGCAGATGTAGCAGTACCGCCTCCAGCAGGGGTCACATCCACTATGAAATCAGTTGTTGGGGTTGAGTGACCTGAGCCGCATTCTATATCCCCAATCTCAAGCAATCCACCAGTATCAGAATCTTCATCAAGACCACTGTGATTTTGGCGAGGAGTAGAGCTGGCATTAATAGGCTGATGAATCACTGTTAAATAGTAATACGCCTCTGAACTTGTACCCATTTGTACATGTGTAGCATTATGCAAAATCGCGCCATCGCTAGGGTCAAAGTCAAAAGTAACAGGACTTGATGATAAGGACGCTGGGTCAAATGCCGTGCTGCTTACTTTGTATGAACCCGCTTTACTGGCTTCTCGCGTGTAATAAACTGAAAGTTTGTTTGTGTGCGTGTCATCGGGGTCGACACGGCAAGCTAATCCCGGGACAATGGCGAAACCGTCATTCTGAATAGACGATTTAGTCATGTTAACCGTAGTGGTTACATCAACATACTGATGTGCTTTATAGGTACCGCCGTTAATATCGGATTGGCGATACCTGGCGAGCTTTACTGTGGTCACAGAAGGCGAAGCGTAAAGATGAAACGCAACAAAGATTGCTTCGGAACCACTGTCATTAACAGACTCTACGCTAATTGACGACAGGACTTCGTCGCATTGAAGAACTGCGGGCGTCCCTGCATTATCAAGAAGATCATTCTTCGTGATTGGCGCTGCACCTGTCCAGTTAGGGAGACTGTTCATCTCCACTCTGGCAATCTTAATCTTATTCTTAGAAGACCCAGAGTCATAGATGGAGTAAACAATATAAGCGTCAGTGCCTATTTTCTGAAGATGCACAGAAGGAAGCCGCGAGATCCCCTCCTTGTAATTTAAAGATGCCCTTGTAACACTGTCTACAATAATTGGGTCACGAACCCACGTCTTAGTGTCGTCTTCTTGAATACCAGCATAAATAACGTACGCTTGACCAGAAAGGGGGCCAACAGGAGTTACTTCAACCCACGCCACAAAGTTGTAAACTTTGCTGCTAATCGTATATTGCTGAAGTTTAAATGCTCCAACTTTTTTAAAGTCAGCATTATACACTGACTCATTTTTAAATTCGCAGTTTAGGAAATCACCGCTTCTCTTTAATGCTCCGCTAGCATATTCGGTGTAAAGCTGCTGACCATCAGATACGATCATTTGATCTTTAAATTTACCAATAGCGGTACCGTTTTGAAAACGGTAGATAGTCGTGCCGCCTTCTCCATCATCGACAGACTCACTATCTCTATGGATGCTGTAGCCGTTTCGCTTGCTTATCTGACCAGTCTTTAGCATTGATGCGTTTTCAGCATTACTAAGCGCACCAGGCTGAGAAGTAACAAATGAAGACTTCTCATCAAGGCCAGAGCTAAATGGTAGCGATAAGGTTTTTTTCTGGAGCGCCATTAGAATACCCAAAGATTTACGGTAACATCCGCGCTGCACCGAAGTTTTATATGCTCACGCGACTCACCTATGCCATTAACTCCGTCGAATATATCAGCCTGCGCACTTTTCGTTAATACAAAGTAACCCGCAGCTTTATGCCTGAGAGAATGGCCAACTTGATTATCTTGACCCGTCTTTAACTTTACACCTTCAAGTAAAACCCCGTACTGAAACGGCGCTTCTTCAAGGCCACGAGCAAGTTTAAGAACAGCATTTTGAAGATTGTTTGCATCGGATGACAAATGAAATTGACTATAGAACCTAGTCATACGTCACCCCCTAGTAGCGAAGAATAAAGTCGTCTCTGAATCGACCCTTGCGAACATCGCGAATAGCAAACGAGCCACTTACATCACGTGGTGTGATGGCTCTGATAATACGACTAGCGAGTTGCTGACGCTCACGCTCCAGGGCGGAAACGTCAGACTCCTCTTTCATCAACATACGGATTGCAGTCGCCACAACCACGTACTCCTCAAAGCCAGGGATTACATTCTCAATCTCTGTCACCGTAGACGAAAACTGCGTTGCCTGCGGGACATAGTAGAGCGTGATAGAGCCAGACTGTGAGTTGTTGGGAATAAGTTTAATCTTGTTCCCTTCGACCTTGTACATTGGCTCAGCCAATCGATCGATAACTGCATAGGGCGTATTGTAGACGTTTCGCTCAGAGAAGGAGTAAGCCCTGAGCGTCGATGTAATCCCACCGGAATTGTAATCAACGCCCAGAGCCTTGTAAAAGTCGTCTGGCAAGTTAGCGCCCCCGGTCGCAATGGGGACGCTATAAGCTTGCTCAGAGACAAAATAGTCTTCGTAGCTTTTGACCATGTAGTCATGTAACTCGGAGATGCTTGAGTTCAGGTAGTCCTGAATCTCCGCGTCCGTTACGAAGGTACTATTCTCCATGTCGGCGCGGCGACGCGCACGAGTTCTTAAATCAGATTCAGTGAACGTCGCCATTGCCCCACTCCTTACATGCGCATGTCTAGGTAGTCATCAAGAGCTTCGACGAACGCATTGCCGTCTTCTTCCTTGATGGCCATAGCCATACGCTTGCCCGCATCTTCTTTTGCCTTGCTGTAATCATCATCTGAAGAGCTTTCAGCATCTTTGCCTTTGGCTTTCTCCAGAATCATGACCGCAAGGCCTTTGCCCTTGCCCTTCATCAGCGTGGCACGCTTGTGTTTTTAAGGAACAAGGTTACGTGCAGTTCATCGTTGGCATTTGCTGTTCCCGTCGTATCGATAACAACGGTTTTAGCGCCATCAACATCTTCACTTTTAATCTTTGCCGCAGTCAAAGCACCTGCACCACCTGCGCCATCACCTAAAGTGACTTGAGCGCAAAGCAGTTGATTGTACTTGTCATCCAACGTGATGGTCACGTCTCCAGTAGCTTGCGCTACCTTTGAGATGCCAAGGCTAGGTGTTGCAGTGCAGGTAGCGCCATTAACACCGCTAATAGTCGTGGCGAGAATTTTAACCTCTCGCTCCACCGCCTGTACGTCTTGAAAAGTTCTGTTAGCCATCTTTCACTCTCCTTATGCTAGAGCGACGCGGCTGTTGTATCCTGGTGCATTGCAGCTAAGGTTTCCGTAGAAACCAACTCGGACTTCATAAGCGTCGTTGTTAGCTTCACGAAGCATACGATTGCCATCAAGGTCAAGGATATGTGGAGCAGCGCCAAGGCTGTTGAGTGTCCAGGTATCCATCTGAAGCATGTATGCAACGTTTGGAGTACAGTTCTGGTCAGCAATAATCTTGATTGGGCCTTTTGGTCCGATGATGCTGAGAGCTTGGAAGCCAATATCAGCGTCGTCGCTGCTTACTTTGTCGTAAACAACCTTAGAGCCAAGAGCTTTCTCAAGGTTTGCAAACTGAGTGTAGTCCATGAAGCAAACGTCTGGTGAGCCACCTTCGCGAGCAAGACGGCTTGCTGCACCGATAAGTGCCTCTTCGATTGGCTGAGAAGCACCGTTAAAAGGAACGCCTGCAAGACGGGTACGGTCTACAGTTCTATCAGCCACGCCGAAGAAGTTTGCCGCTGGAGTACCAGCAGGAATCCAAGCTTCAAGACCTGAGATTTTCTTTCTGTTTCCTCCGGCAGTGTAGTCACCGTCTTGGAAAAGAAGGTTGGTCGGAGCACCGTTACCGCCGTTGGCGATAGTACCTGTTAGGATACCTGTGTCACGGTCAACTTTTGTCACAGTGAAGGTATCGGGGTCAGGGTTAGTTGCAGCGTCGTTTGCAAACTTGAGAACCATGCCAACTTCAAAGTTGGTGACAGTCTCAACGTTAGCTAGCGTAATGGTTCGGTTGGTACCAGTAGTGTTGTCAGGGATGCTTCCAACAGTACCGATTGAACCTGAACCGTCGCCATACATACCGATCGCAATCGATCGAGTAAGTGACTGAATAGCGCCGTCAATCTCAAGAGTTGCATACTTCAAGAATGCGTCCGCACTTCCTTCAGTAGCCTTGATAGATTCGCCGGTAATGCTTGCGAAAGAGTAATCCTTCACACGAGTGAGCACGAAACGCGCTAGAGCAGTTCCGGTGCCGAGAAGCTGACCAGTTTGAAAGTCAGCAGAACGGCGGTTTGCAATTCCGTACTGAGTTGGAATCGGCATGTTTTCACCACCGAAACGCTCATACTTGTTAACCAGCGCGAGAAAAGGATTGTCCTTGTAGACCATATTTTTAACGGTCAAAGGCTTATAGTGTTCTTTAAGGGCTTGGGTGACGGTATCTAGGTTTAACCCATTTCCGTATAAAACTGTCATAACTAACTCCTATCAGGAGCGAGTTATTCTCACCCCTGGCGAAACAGACTGGACCCGTACTTATTAACCAGCACATCAATAGACTGCTGCTTACTAAGCTTCGCGGGCTTATCCCCTGGTGCCCTTTGCACCTGGGTATTTGTTAATGTTTTTGGTGGCCTTTTCTCAGAAGCCTGAGCTTCTTCTTCTGCTTGCCCAGCCACGGGCTCTGTTTTCGCTGGAGCGTATCGCTCTTTGAGTCTCTGCTCTAGTTTCGGTACTGCGAGGTACTTTTCTGCTTCAGCCTCGTAGTAGTCTTCAACCATCTTGGCAGCATCGTCATAACTCATTACTTCCTGCGTGCTGTTGTAGTGCTCTTGCATCACCTCAGCGACGACGTGGTAAGCATTGTTAGCTTTGACGAAGTCGAACTCACTTGTATTGTCCACAAAACTTTTGATCTCGTCAACAAAACGACCGTATGTGTCCTGATATTTCTTCGCCTCTTCCTGCTTCACAAGCTCTGCTCGCTCTGCCTTCATGGCGTTAATCTCATCTCGAAGACGCTTCATCTCCCCCGCCATCTTCTGCTCAGGGGTAATCTCGCCATCTTGTAGGACTTGTCGGCTAAGGGCTTCGTAGTCTAACCCTAGCTTCTGCATGACTTCGTAAGGGTTATCGCGGGCAAGTCGCTGTAGGTCGTCAAACGATGAGACCGTACCTTTGCGTGCATCAAGCTCTTGCTGGATGCGCTTCATCTCGTCGCGCTCTTGGCGCAACTTCTTCTGCTCGCGAGCTAGTTGGGCAAATCGCCTGCTGAATGGGTCGGGCGCTGGTTCGGGCGGAGTTCCTGCATTGCTGCTCTCCACTCCATCGTGATTATCATCCGCTCCAGTTGTTTCATGTGAAACGTCGCCTCCTCCAGAGGCTCGTCCATCAACTCCTCCAGAAGATTCTCCCATATCAGGAACTGGTTGAACCTCTTCTGCAATCTGACCCTCTTCAGTCATATTCTCTCCTTAAACTGGCACACCTTCTAGCGCGGTGCCAGTTACTTGTGGGGCTGGCAATTCTGCTTCTGCCAGCGCATCAATGGCTTCCTTCGGCGGTGTTGCCGTAGGCGTTAGTTCGGTAGGTAGCGAACCACCAGCAACTGGGGTTGGCCCTCCTGGCATGGCAGCGACAGGCGGCGCTGGTGGTTGGAGTAACTTAAAGCACTCCTGCATATATCGACGCATCAAATCCAAACGGTCTTCAGGGGCACCGTTAATCTTCGCCTCGATATAAGCCCGCTGAAAGAACTGTAGGTGAAGTTGCAGGTTACTGAAAGGCTCAGGCGGGTAATATTTGCCCTTCTCCAGTATCTCTTCGACCAGCATCTCGGCTTCATCAAGTGGAGCTGTTGCCAGCTTGTTGTATTGCTCAATGTCTGGGAAGTCGAGAAGACTGCGAGTCTCCGCCTTATCAAGCAAACCTGCCTGCGACATTTCAATGACTGTCTGCAAACGTGCGGCTGGCGTGGTCGGGAGAAGACTCGCCGGGTATACCTTCATTCGGTACTGGTCTTCACGCAGGTTAATATCAGACCACTTAATCTTCTCAATCTCTTTATCGCCGTAGGAGATGACTTCGTAGGTTTTGCCTTCTTCGGATGCGTCTTTGGCTAGGTCAATCATCTGACGTGCAATCTCTAAGAATGCCGACTCATACGCCTGCCCAACAATCACAAAACGCTCGGTCTCAATGTCGCTGTACTCACGCAAGGCAACACCAGACTCTAGGCCCGCAGGCTTAAGACTCGTCGCAGACAACTGACTGATGCCGGAAATTTCATACGCTCGGTTGTAGAGTCGGTCGAGATGGCTAAACACTTCGCCCGCTACAGTCTGAGGCACGAAGAAACGCGGTGGCTGACCTTCATACTCGATGATGCCCCACGTCTGGTTGTTAATCTGCTCTTTTGCTACCTGTGACCCGCGCTCCAGAAACACCTTCGGTGTCGCGAGATTCATCTGCTCCTGGATGTTGAGGAGTAGTTGATTGATCTCTGCCTGGATGCCACGGAGTTGCTCAGCTAGACCTTGGCCATAGAAGCCAAGCATACGGCGTGACCAACGGAGGGTGACAAACGGGAAGTAATCTTTCTCATACTTCTCGTCGAAGAGCGTCGCGTTGTCGATACAGATAACGTGGCGGCCATCATCCGCGCCTTTTGCTGACGGGATATGCCACGCCTCGATAACTTCAATCATATCGCCGGTATTGTAGCTTCGGTCTTCTGGGTCGCATGGGTTCGCTGCTGCAATCTCTTCGCGGTGATTCGGATAAAGACCCGCTACCACTTCGCGGGGCATGACCTTACGCTGGAACATTGAGCGAGGGTCACCATATCGGGCCTCATACTCATCAACGATAACTTCGCTAGGGAAGACGCGCTCAACCTTGACCTGGTTGTCTTCAATGAACACCTTAAGAACGCCGGTGCCGAAGACGCAGCTATCGAGAAATACTCGCTGCATCACATTGTAAAGATCGACCTGGTAAAACATTCCATCAACAAACTTTGTCAGTAGCTTAGCCTTGCGCTTCATGCTGAAGTCGCCGCCACTGGTCAGGAAGATTGGACGCGGTCTAGTTTTGGCAATCTTAGCCGTGACCGTATTGCAGCACGAGGCAATGACGTTGAAGGTAACGCGGTCATCGTCGAAGAGAGTGCCTGTTTTGTACCCTGCTGGGTTTAAAGCGTTGTTGTAGTAGTTCTCAAATAAAGACAGGTGAAGCACATCATGGTCAGCGCGTGTCTCGATTCGATCTTTGAGATTTTCAAGCAGGGAGTAAATTAAATCCTGCGGTCTCTCCTCGCCGGAATCCCACCAAAATCTTTGATCCATATATGCGCTTGCACCAATCATTGTAGCCTCTCAATCGATGTCCCCGCAGCCCACCATCTATCGGACTCATTGCGGTCTAAGTTCTTCGCCGTGTCAGCCCAGTGCTTATCCTCAATCATCGCCCAGTACTCTGGGGTTCCGTATTTCGGGGCTTCTACTGGGGCCTCGTATCTATAGTGCCTGCACTCTCGCCATGCGTAAAGCGCGGCATCGGCAAGGTGGTTCTCAAAGCGTCCGTCTTCTTTGCGGTGGTCTTCATCCCATTGCAGATTCTGCCACTCATCTAAAATGTCAGAGCCCCGTGTTACCTTAAGGATGCCATCAGCCAAGTCGGCATTCATCATCTCGATGTAGCTCATCTTCTTGGTTTTTTCCGCCGGGTAAATAGGGAGCCCGTAGCGAACCTTAAACTCCTCCACAATAGACTTACCCAATCCACCTGTGTCGGCGACGATTCTGGTAAACTCGTACTCGTCGGCAAGATCACCGACTCGCTCTGCAATGTCGGTTGGCAGCATCTTGGATTGCTTTTGGCAATCGACGATGAAGACATACGGTAGGTCTCGACTATAAGCCATGACGACGAAGGCAGTTGCATCGTGGTATCCAAGGTCGACGCCAAGGATGTATTCGAAATCATGGTCATCGGGGAGGCCGTCAACAATGTTGTGGCTGTGATACCGGTACACAAGCGAATCGTCTGACCTAACCCACCTTCCGCACCACTCTCGCAGGTATACTGGATTGTCATCTCCCCAGCCTTTGGACTCGCGCTTCTTGTCGAGATACTCTCCAGCGTGTGGGATGTATGAGTTTTCGAGAATGGTCCAGTGATGCTGACTGAATCCGGGCCGAAGTCCTGTCGATGCTTCATAGAAAAATCCTGAGCAGCTTGCAGTAGGAGTCCCAATCATTGCCAAGGTGCCATCGCAGTCAATCAGCGCCGGTTCCAAGACTTCCTCAACCAGTGCATCAATGTGGCGACCAAAAGACCCGGCCTCATCGAGAATAACCAACTGATATTTAAGGCCACGTAGTTTATCAATATCAGCTTCATCATTGGCACCCGTGAGGATGATTTGACTGTGATTTGGGAAGGTCGCAGTCAGTTCTGAGTTATTGAAGTGGATATTTAGGTAATATTTGCGGTTTGCACGCTGCAATTCGGCCCACATGAGCTTCTTTGCGCTTGAACGGGTCAATGCAATGTATGCGCAGGTCGATTCTGCGAATTTCATGCATGTTTCGATGAGATAATAGCAAGATGCATAAGTCTTACCCGCTCGACGACTACAAAGGGCCGTTTTTAGGCGCGATTCGTCCTGCAAATACTCCATTTGCTGCGGTAAGAGGTGTTTATGCCAAGCAAATGAGCGGTTTTCGGCATCTGGGTTCTCATCCCGTAGTTCGGACAGGTCACCATGCCGTTTTAGGTACTCTTTTAATACCTGACGCGCATCATATTGCTTGTTTTGCTGGCTCATCGGCTAAATTACCCCAATATCCAGTTAAATATCCCCATGCTGCTGCTGCCACTGATGGAACTTGCCCATTTCCAATGCATTTAAGTCTGTCCATCCGATTGGCCACCCCATCAACCACTCGTGGTTCTCGGGGGTCGGTTTCCCAAAGACCATTACGGCATTTCTGCTGCCCTTCCACTTTTGCATACTTTTGGCCGCCCAATTCGCTTTTGTTGTCGGAGTCGGCAACCATCCACCATCTGTCCCTAATATGCGGAGCACCCAAGAAGGACGCTGATAGTTTGATTCTCGCGGTAGAGTAACCGGCGGCGGCAAGGTCTGCTTGAGCTTCGATGATTGCATCTTCGCTCGGGTTTTCGGAAAAAGCGTATCTTGGGCGTACTTCTGAAATAATTCTAAGCATTTCTGGCCACAAGCCTCGCGCTGTATGTCGGCCTCGAGCGGCGTTACTGTAGGCTTGGCACGGAAAGCCGCCCGAAACGACGTCAACAATGCCTCGCCATGGTCTGCCGTCAAACGTTCGCACGTCATCCCAGACCGGGAAAGGGTCAAGGGTTCCGTCGTTTTGTCGGGAAACCAAGACGCTGGCGGCGTAGGGGTCGCACTCGACAGCGCACACGGTTCGCCATCCAAGGAGTTTTCCCCCAAGGACTCCTCCACCAGCGCCCGCGAAAAGAGCCAGCTCACGCATGAAGCTCATCGGCTACCGCCTTGATTTTGGGTTTTCGACCCCTTTTTGGGGTCTCTTTTGCCCCCATATCCTCGGCTTTGAGCGGTGCCATCCACGAAATAGACTGAACTGGCACGAAACGAGGGTCTGATTGGCCATATTTGACCGAAATCCAGTTACCCATCAGTGTCAGCTCATATTGTGGGTTTGTATGCACGTCGATGAAGTTCTGATTGAATACCGGCTTGGCGATATCGGTAAGCATGATGCACTTAAGCGGGACTGACTGCATTGAGTTCTCCATTGTAGAGTTTGTTGACCTGCTCTAAGCCACCTTCATGGCAGAGATGCGGGACAAGGCTAATATTGTGCCGCCGAAGGTCTTTACGGAGAACAAAATCATGACTAGCCAGCGTTGGCTCGCCGCGCTTGTAATCAAACGCATTAAGCATTGCTGTCATTACGCCAAAGGTTCTGTATTCACGCTTCACATAACCCCAGTGACATATAAAAAATCTATCGGTACGGTCTGCACATAGCCAGCCACAGAATTCATCATCCATATCCGGCAGGTCTATGACCGCGACGACTGTATGGGCTTCGCTCAAAAGCCTGCCCACAACCTGGCGATGTAACTTGTTCATCACCGCTTTTGGTATCGATTTGTTCTGGCCGTGGTACGACTTGAGCCAGTTGGAGTAAATCATCGGCGCATCGGACGCATCAGCCACGCGGATGCGGATGGGCAAGCGTCTTTCTTGCGCGAGAGCCATCTTAGGCCACCATCAGAATTTCAAAGTCGCAAGCTCCGCCATTTTCTTCTTTAATATCGATAGGCGCAATCTCTGTCGATGACGGCGCAAGAACCATGTCGTTGAGAACCAATTGGCCACCCACAGGCACCATCGAAGTGGTTCTGACATAAGCATCAATGGTCGCAGTTCCGTTGCTAGGAAAATCGATGCTTGCTCCATCGCGAACAACGCCGATGACTGTATCGCCTGAAGTATCTTGAATACTAATCGCTCGATAAAAACGTGTTGTTGTGCTTGTTTTCGCGAGGTTTATGTAAAGCATTTTTTCGGCTGTGTATTGGCCAAGAACCCCATCAACAGCACTAAGAAAATCACCGCCATCGCCCGTAAGGGTGATGTCACCATGTGACATAGTGCCGCCAGCGATTGTGAATGTAGACCCGGCGCTAAAGGCAGTGGTTCCGGTAAAGGTATGTACCCGTTGATAATAATTCGCGACCAAAGCGGCTGACGTGGACAAGTTCGTCAGCACCAATCGCTTGGGGGCATTGGTACCAATACCAAATGAGCCACTGGATTGATTGATAATGGGTCGGTAACTTCCGCTTGATAGATTGATGCGGCTACTAAACCATTCAGTGCCGGTAGTAGTAGACGGGTCGGCCTTGGTTACAACCTGAGGCTGAGAGTAGTCAGAGTTTTGGCTCACTAAACCTGTGATGGTGTTTTTGTAATAATAGGTCGTCATTTCTTTTGCCCCTTGGTCTCCAGTTGCTTGAAGGCTTCACCGGCCAATCTCTGAAGATCTTCATCGCTCATGCTACTTAGTTGGTCGTTTTGTCGCAAGCCCCTTTCAAGGTCTCCGAGCTGACAAAGACTCCTTGTAACCACACCAAGTAACTTAACCTCTTCCGCGCTCAGTGTCTCGTGGTATCGGCGCAAGCTAGCATCAGCCAACTTCCGACTCTCACTCTCCAGAACCGAGTAAATGTTCTGCTGAATATCTGCGAGCCGTGGCAAGTACCGCGCTTCGACCGGGACCGCATTCATCTTGATGCTAGCAGCCTCTGTCTCCAGGGCCGCATCCACATCCTCGGCCAAGTTGGCCTTGTCTTGCTTGCTCAGTGCTCCGAACGCATTGGTCTCGTACCGGGCCACCAACTTCTTCATGTCTACGAGTTTGTCTGCCATTGGTTCAGGGTAGCGCACATTTTTGGTGCGTGCTATACCCAGCCCTCAAGTCCAGTGAAATGAGACCTTAACCGATGCCGCAACTGCGCATCATGGCAAGTGCCGGTACAGAGCCCATAGCTCAGTGCCATCTTTAGTCTCGCCAGCACGCTCAAAGC
>Ga0208019_1000353_pt1 | contig 25361 bp, 33 predicted proteins | sample CB_VirMetaG_5_FD_184540 | JGI IMG/M metagenome (GOLD analysis project Ga0208019, IMG submission 184540) | Freshwater to marine saline gradient viral communities from Chesapeake Bay - CB_1508_1D Viral MetaG (SPAdes) (version 4) | ecosystem: Environmental > Aquatic > Marine > Coastal | place: USA... | reverse complement strand
CCCACGACGCTCGTGAGATGCTGGTGACTTACGTGCGAAACCTCGAGAAGGCTGGTTTCGAAGCCAAAGATGTCGGTGAGTACGCTCGTCAGGTCAAAGCTCCCGACATCGAAAACTATTGCGCTGAGCTTGTTGGCGCGATGTTTAAAGCGGCTTGGTTCCTTAAAGCTTCGCTCCGTTAAGTCTTAGCCCAACCAGCGGCAGTTCCGACATAAAGGCCGCTCGGTTGCGCGCCAGCACTGGTTTGATATACCAAGCCCCCGACGGTAACAGCGCCTGGCAATGCGGTGGCCACTATGGTCACAATCTCGGTTCCCGGAACTGCGCCTGAAGCCAGGATCGCACCGGAAGCTAATAAGCAGGTATCTGCGATTAGAGCACCCGATGCCAAAATTGCACCGGATGCCAACGTCGCTGTTTCAGAAATAATTGCACCTGACGCAACTACAGCTGATGTCGCAGTAACAGCACTATCGGCACTCGTAGCGTTAGTGGCGAAAGCGGCTCCGACTCCCTGCCACGAGGCTCCGGTCCAAACGGAAAGGATCGTGTTACCGGTTGCTTGCGCCCAGAGTTCCCCAACTGAGTTGCCAGCGGATCCGACGGGAGTTGCGTTTGGTGCGGTGGCGCCGTAGTGCGAGCCTCCGATCTTTCTGATGTTTCCAGCAGAATCCTTGTAGTACATACCAGGATCCGTGGCACCAAAGGCGAGCGCCATCTCGCCGCCGGAAAGAATCCCAGTGTTCGGTCTGTCGGAGGACTGACCAGTCCTCTTGAGCAGGATTGTTACCGGTGTGCTGGTCATATCAGTAAGTGCCTCCGTTAATGAATGAGGGGAAACCCGATGGAGGAATCAGAGCTCCATTCTGATACTGGCCGCCGTCAAAAACAAAGACGACACCACTACTGGTGGCTGCTCCGTTTTCATACGTGCCGCCGTCATAAATAATATTCGGTGCTGTCGCAGGATCGAACGGATTGTATTCGCCAACATCCGTCATGATGAAGTTGCCACTAGCGATGGGAGTAGCAAAGTTCCCTGATGCGCCAAAGTTCAAAACCTTGACCATCATGTTGTACATATCCGGCATCATCATGTGCGCGGGCATGTTGTCCCTCGCTGGCGAGTAGCGTTCCCACCAGACAAGATTTTTATTTCGGTAAAGGAAGTCAGATTGTTTTCTAACTTCTTTTTCTAAGTGTTCTCTGTAATAAGGATCTAGGGGTTCGTCGTTTGGTTGCACCAACCACGGCTGGGTCATTTCTCCTTGCGAGAACCGCAGCTGCATGTCCCACATAGCCGCATAAATATGCTTACACCAGCGAGGCTGGTGGAAGTAAAGGTTGGTGTACGAAGCTTCAGAACTAGAAGCAATGTTATAGATGCTGTTTAAATAGATAAAACCGAAGTCTCTTACATAACCCGGATCGTCGGGCGCGTTTACAAAACGCTCGGATCCTACATCGCCAGCGTCGTAGTTGCCGGGACGCATATTGATCGGTCTAGTGTACGGGTAGAACTCCTTAGTCCCATACTCATACAAGTTGGCGTTTCTTCGGCTTAGGTAATCAGGGCAGCTGCAGGCATACCTCATCTCAGTTGTCAGATACTCGCCGACAGCTGGGTTCTCACGAGCCGGAGCTGTGAGAGTCGATGAGTTAACGACGGTCCAACTCAAGTCCTTAGTTACCGCCAAAAACAGGGTGTTAAAGATCGGGAAAGGGCTGGGGGGTAACTGAACGCCATCACGACCCACGGCTACAACCGTGTAATTCTGATAATCCTCGGTTTTCTCTGTACCGTCAGCGTTATATCGATTAGAGACTACTTCGCCTGTAAAGAACGAAATAGGTGCGCCGAAGTTCGTGTTTATTTTTACTGCGATAGTCTCTGAGTCGTAATCAGTTACAGACTCAATTGCAAAACCAAAGTCAAGGAAGTTAAAGCTATCTCTGGGACGAACACCGACCATGTACATCCGCATGTCGGTTTTCGTGGTTGGGTACATAAAGCACATACCCGGCAAGAACTGCCCGACATTGGGAGCAGTGATGTAATACCTAAACGAATAAGTAAGACCGTCGTATGCCTGCTGGGCATACATAGCTAATTCGTAGCCACGGCGCCAGCGAGCGTAAAGCGACGCGTAGTTGTACTCGCTAGTGACCGACTCGGCTTTTGTATTTAGTGGAGGCCTAAAACGTCGATGGAGAGGCAAAGGGCGAGACATCTCCCCCTTAACCCCTCCGCCGACTGGAGCGACACCATTGACCCCCTTCGGCTTTTTAAAGCTGCCGTATCCGAAGGGGTTTTTCTTGGCCACGGATCAATAGAAGCCGCCTTGTGCCCAAGCAGTAATACCAGAAGGGCTCAGTCCGCCAGAGACTGCAGTGGGTCCATCGCCGAGATAGCCGAGAGCGAGAATGTAGCCCTTTTCAAGGTACAGACCCTCCATCTTACCGATAGCAATAGCACCGCCCAGAGCGGTGTTACCGGTTTGAGGCGTGGGAGCGTTGTTGAAGGGCAGTTCGAGATGCAGGGGGTAACCCTGAGTCGAACCACTCAGACCAATTTCGACACGGCCGACCATCAAGGAAGCTGAGGTCGAAGGGGAAGCCTGGTTGGGTGCATAGACATACACACCAAACTCAGCGGTGCGGACACCTCCGTTATCGGGATAGCCCTCGTTGCTGACGATGAAGATGTCTTCGACAAGAGCAGCATCTTCAGAAGGAAGATCGCCGACACGAACCAGCTGAATTAAGTTGCCAAAAGTCGGATTGCTGGGATCGACCTGAGTGGTCCCATTGTTGACCTTGGCTCCGCGAAGAAACGGGCGATCAACTAAGCAGGGCTGCTTGTTCGTGCTTGTCGAAGACATTGGTGCGCTCTGTCTCTCTTAGGGAGTTAAATTAAGTCTAGCCTCAGGCTTGCCTAGAGTCGTAAAAAGCCCTGCTGCCAAAGGGACCAAAGGCTTCGACCATGTTTCTGTCGAGCCCTAAGTTGACATCGGCATACAGGTCGTATGCAGGGGAGATATACGAAACTTCTTGTCCCTTAGGAGGAACTGACTTAGCCGGAGTTGCTGGAGTTTCTGCTTTTGCGGGAGAACCCAAGCCATCTTGGCGACCAAACAGATCGGCAAGAATCAGGGTACGCATAAAACTGCGCTCGGAAGCTTCCCGGTCAGCTTCATCCCGACTACGCATTTGCGCCAGGTAATCACCGAGACGATCGCCAGCCATATCTTCACCACGGGCAAGACGGATGCCCTTGGCGACTCCTTCCATACCCTTTTGAAGCCCCTGACTAATGGACTCGACGTCCTTAATCCATTGAGGGCGATTATCCGGAGGGTTCAGAATGCTCATGTAATCCTTGAGGATCTGAGCACGGGAGGAAACCCCGCCTGCAGGCTCCGGAATCCGGGACGGAGGGAGCCCAGGCTTCGGCTGCTCGTCAATAACTACCGGGGGACCGGTTCTCACGGGTTGTTGGCTCATGACGAATCCTCAGGCGATTTGTTGGCGACGAGCAGCCATCCTTAACAGTTTATCTGCAAAAGTCTCGCCCGTTTCGAGAGAACCTTCTGCGTAATTACGGGCTTGTTGAGCACCTAAAAGAACAGGTTTCTCGAGAGGACGAGTGGCAGCCATCATGTCGTAGTTGCCAGCAGAGGGATTCATGACAGACGAGCTGACAGCATCCGCACTGCCCTGAGCATTGTTCGAGTTGTCTGTACCCAACTCAGTACTCAAAGCACTGCTGGTGGTGTTCTGATTTGTCTGCAGGGACTGATCCGGATCGGCCATCGCCCGGCGCTTCAGCTCGTAGGCGAGATGGGGATTCTGTTTAGCCCACGTGGCAAGATCACGTGCTTGCTGACCTTCTAGACCACGGGTGACGAACTCGACGAGCTCTTGTCGCACAGCAGGTTGCTGAGCGTACTCGCTGCGCTGTTTGTAGTAAGCAGCTAAGTCGCCGCCGGGTTCCAAGATCGGAGCGCCGACAGGTTTCTGAGCAACTGGAACAAAGGGACGTTCGCCAGGCCTTTCACCCAGCGGAACGAGATCTCGGCGTGGCAGGATAACAGGAGTTTCGCTGGTGTCGGCACCGATTGTCCGAGCAAGGACCTCAGCTTCGGGAAGGATAGGAGCGGGAGGAACTTCCTCAGTAGTTACGGGCAGAACTGCGGCTGGGGCAGCAGTCTCCAGTTCGGATGGCACATCTTTGGGTCGACCGATCTGGTAACCAAGCACACCCAGACCACCAACTCCGGCAGTGGTTCCGAGACCAGCCAGAAGCTTATTAGCAGCCTCCGGAGACAAGCCCGTTCTGCTTGTAATCCGACCAACGATGTTCTGAAGAGCATTCCGCCCAGCCAGTTCGTTCAGGAAGTCCGTGCCGCCAGGCTTAGTAATCCGGCTGAAGATTTCATCAGCAGGAATTCCATACTGGCGACTAGCCCGCTGCGAAAGATCTTGAAGCGAACGAAGAGTACCTGCATCGAGTTCGCCCACACCGCGCAAAGGGGAGCTCATTGCTTCGATAGACGAAGCTTGTCCCTTAGGGATAAAGGTGGTCTCGATCTCGACAGGAGGACGCCGGTATGTGAGAGGCAGATCCAGCTGCCTTCCAATGTCACCAAACCAAGGATCGGGAATACGGACTGGAGGTGCGACGTCAGCGGTCAGAGAAGCCCGGACAACATCCGGATCAACAGTGCCGCGACCATAAGGCGAAACAAGACGGCCGCCTTCACCACGGCTGGTTAAAGGCAGTCGTAATTGACCCGGAGCTTCGGCTTGGACAGAGGAAGTTACGGGCGGGTTGACACGGACAGGACCGACAGGAGCAGGCTCATATGCTTGACGAGCTACAGGAACTTGAGGCTCCGGAGCAGCTGCCCGAGGAGCAGGTGCGGAAACAGGAGCAGCTGCCCGAGAAACAGGAGCAGAAGCCGGAGTTACTCTTACAGGAGGACGCGCTGCCTCAATTCGCGGAATAAATTTGGTAAAAGCCTCTATGACTTCTCTTAGAGGCCGACCAGATTGCTTGACAATAGCCTCAAAAATGTCGGCACCTAGAGCCATTGGTAGTCCCTGTCCTTAAATGGATTATAGCTGCTATCTATAGTTGGAATAAAAGTACAGTCTGTCAGCACGAGAAACGTCAGGAGGTCCAGGGATAGCCTGGATAAACTCACCGCCGCTACGCTCAAAGCGATAACGTCCAGTAACTTCATCCTTATAGTTAGCTACATACAGCATCTGAGCTAACCTATTGGTCTCATACAGATAGTTCTGATGCCACACGCGTTGGACTTCGCGCTTGTCTCGAACAGCGATGTTTCGAGAAACGTCACCCGTAATCGTCTCTTGGCGACTTGTGGCGGTATCAGTCGCGAGTTCAGTTAATCGTTCAGCTTCTTCGCAACGCTCGATCTGAGCAACGATCTTGTCGTAGTAGAACTCGCTAGGGATGCTGTTGCACGCTTCGAGCAGACGAGCGTAGTCGCCAGCTGGAACTGTGGCAATGTTGTACCCGAGGTGATAGGCAACTCGGGAGAAGTTGTAATCGTCAAGCTTTAGACCAAAGACCTGCGCCGGGTTTCGCGTGATCTGGTTGATCGCCGCGTAAATAACCTCACGCTTAGTGGCGTCAGTCGTTGTGGCGTTGAACGTAACGCCCTGCTGAGCAAGATAAGACTGGATTTGCTCCAGTTCTTGCTGCGATAACTGAGCCATTACGTACAGACCGTCCTATTTCTTTATTTTAAACCGCGCAATAAAAAGGGAGGAAGTTTAACTCCCTCCCGTCCCCCTCGTTTGCTGTCTCGGATCAGCACTTCATTCTACGTAGACCACGCCAGATTCCAACACCGCTTCCCAATCGACCCGACCAATGCTCTTGAGCTGGTCGAGTTTGGTGAACCGCTCGCCAGGCATCGACTGCTGCAGCTCTTTGATTTCGATAGCAGTTTTCAGTCCGACGCCCTTCAGAACCTGGGTCAGACGCTGAGGCGTAGCAGTGTTGATATTTACACGATTTTCCGCAGGCACTGCTGGGCTCTCCGTCTTGACCGCTGCCCGGCGTCCACGGCGATGGGTGGTTGCGGCGACCGTGGCGGGCTTAGCCTCCTCTTCCTTTACTTCCAGCTGCAGCGCATGGGCGAAAAAGACTTTGCCAGTCGTAATCGACCGGACCATTTTGTATTCCCCGTCGTCGTGCTCGCTCAGGATCTCAACGCTGATACCACTGGGCTTATAGATGGTTTCAGGTTTCGAGGTTGCAGTCATCATAAGAACACACCTTTGCTGATTCTATACGCAAGAAATTAAAAAGGCCCCTTCCGAAGAAGGAGCCTCGTTCCCTTGGTTTCGCCTTCTGAGTTTATCAGGAAGGAGAAGTGGAGGTGTAGATGGAGGATTCCACCACGCCGCCGGGCTGGAGAACGACGTCGTCGCGCTCGGGGGGCTCGTCGGGAATCAGCCAGCAAACCTCGCAGATACCCAGGGCCTTGTCCTTGCCAGCCAGCTTGTTGGCTTGGGCGCGGGGATCGTAGATACCCGAACCTTGAGCAAAGCCGGAAGCGGCAACGCCACCCAGGTTGGTGACGGTGAACAGCTTGTACTGGGTCTCGGTGGTGGTGAGAGCCAGGCTGCTGCTGTCAACAACGTTGTTCGAGGCGGTAGAACCGTTCTCGATGAAGCTGTTGGAGCCAGCCAGGGTCACGAAGAAGCCGGAGCTGGTGGGGGAGGTGGTCAGACCAACGCCCACAGCGGGACCGAGGCCCAGCTCAGGAGTGGAGTCTGCACCGGCCACGCCGCTGCTCACAACGTTGCCGCCGTCCAAACGGAGGGACAGACGGTAGACGTATGCGCCGGAAGGAACGCTGATGCCATCAGTGATATCAGCCCGGACATCCTTGTGGAAGTCGGGAGAAGGGATGATGACGTCTGCGTTCAGGAAGGGCTGCTCAGCAGAGTTCTGACCAGAGCCGTAGGGCTTGGTGTAGTAGCTCAGCTGGTTGCTGGTGCCCAGAGCTTGGTAGCTCAGGTCCACATAGCCGACTGCCTGTTGGGCAATCCAGCCGGGACGGAACACCACACCAACGGGGCCGCCGACGGGCTGGTTGGTATAGGTGGTGTTGGTGCCGTTGGCGTTCTTGAAGTCAACGGACTTTTCTTCGTGCCAGTAACGAAGAACATTGGTGTAGTTACCAGGATAGATCTTGGCAACTGACAGAGCGTTAGGGTTGATCGCCATGGTTAGTTACCTCCTTATCAAACGTCGAAGGAGTAACCGATGGTCGCGAAGTCTGCGTTGAGCAGCTCGAAACCAGCGTACAGGGACCAGATCATCATGATGAAACGACTGAAGTCGTCGTTGTTGTTCAGGAGGACCTGGGCGTTGTTGCCGCCAATACCCACGCCGACGGACTGAGGACCGAAGAACATGCCGATGGCAGTGTCGTAGGCCTGGGAAGTACCGGCGATGGTTGCAGTTGCCTGCTGGGTCGGCATGTTGGTGGACTCGAAGAAACGGACTCCTTCGAACACGAAGCCGGTGGGCATGATGGGCTCGCCAGCCACGAAGGTGGCTTGGCCGAAGCCTTGACCCATATAGATCGCTGCGTTCGGCTGCATGGCCGACATCAGCGGGTTGATCTGACCGTTGCCGGGATAACGAGCAACTTCACGGAAGTCGCTGTTCTGACGCAGGTGCAGCAGGAAGGTGGGATCGCAAACGCAGCGATAGAAACCATCCTGATAGGTAGGAGTGTTCCGCTTGCGCAGGCTCTTCACCACGCGGAGCAGGTCATCCTTAACGTCGAACTTGGCTTGCTCGGCGTTGGTGTAGGTGAGGCTACCGACGGCGAGATCGCCGGGATAGTAATAACCACCTTGGGTGTCGGAAGACTGGCCCTTGGAAACGGCTTTCAGGAGTTCGTTGATGAACACCCGATCGCGCCAACGACGATAGTCGTCGAGCAGGGTCAGGGAGCCGATGGACTGGTGGAAGGCAGTCAGGTTGCCGGTGTCCAGCAGGAGACGCTGTGCGGTGACGAGGGTCTCACGAGCAATCTTGAAGGTGCTCGGCTGGGTGGGATCGTTCGGGTCTGCAGGGCCGGTGTACTCACGCAGAGTCACCAGGACCTTGTCCTTGACGATGTTCCGGCTGTTAGCGGTGCCGATGGTTTGTTCGGCAGTACGCTCACGGCTCTCTTTGGAACCAGGGTTACCCCAGAAACGGTAACGGTCTAACTGAACAGTTTGACCAGGCTGCTTGGAGAAGTCGTGAACGACCACAGGTTCTGCGGCCATCTCGACGATGTACGCAGGATGCGGCCGATATAACTCAGCACCAAGCAGTTTCGGGAAATCATTATCGACGAACAAAGCTCGTCAACTCCGATCGAAACTACATATTGATGTTAAAGGATTACGTACGCTTTAAGAAGTAATCTTGTCGCATTTATAGCGCTTTATTAGATGCTCTTCTGATTACTACTGTTAACTGAAGAGGAGAAGGTGTGCGGCATATTCCGAATACCTTCACCAAGCATCCCGTAAACACCTCCAAGGTTGTAGCTGTAGCGGGTAGATTTCCCGCGCACGATGCTCCTTGTGATGCTGTCCATGGCACCGGGAACGCCAGGACGCTCAGCCTTCGTAAAGGTCTGGCAATAAACAGGGCCGTTGTACTGCCACGAAGCGCGGGAACCGGAAGTGTCTGCAGTCGGATTGGTCAGAAGAGTGCCCTCGTAACGAGCGTGGGTTACGCCGCCTCCCGTTATGCCGCCCGCAGCAGACGTGTTATCAGATGGTGTCTGATACGGGTCATAGTTCTGGTTATCAGGTGCTATCCCCCTAAAGTACGTGAATGTCCTTCCCTCTCGTACCCCGAATTGAGGCTCATATGAGGTCTCTACTTTCGCATTTGCGATGGTTGCGGTCGTATGTGACCGAAAACCATCAATGGTATCCAGGGTGCCGCTTCCAACGTAATAACCCTCTTCCCAATCCGTCCAAAAACCTGATGGAGCTGCAGGAACTGCACGCCATTCATCTGTTACATAAGCCCCTGAGTTCGGGGGACCGGCAACTGCATATCCAAAGTCAGCTCCTACGTCATTAACGCCGTACCAGCTGATGTAGTTGCCTAAAGAGTCGGTGTAACCGCTCCCGACAATTACATACGAGTTTGTATCCCTCTCTGGATCGGTCGTATGGGATGGTCCCGACTGAATACGGCGTGGACCACTGTCGTTACGACGATTTCTAAGGGGATTTTGAGCCACGCTGCCTCGGAACGGCTCCTCTAATTCTAATTGGAGGATTCTTTGTACTTTTTAGCCTTCTTTTTCGCTTTTACGCGTTCAGGAAGGTTTTTGGGGGTGTCCTCTTCCCAGTGCTCAACAGTTTTTTTCGGTATTTCGCCTCTTTCGGCTTTGGCGTAGAACAAACGCCGCTGAGCTTCGGATTGGAAGGGCATGTTTGTACCTATACCCTTCCAATTTTACGAAAAAGCTCAGGAAACAGGCAGAAGGCTGAGTCCTTCCGTCACGTCAATAAGCCCTGAGCCCGAAAAATGCCCAAATGACGTCAAATCGATCTTCGGCGAAGCAATTCGACGCCAATTGACGATCATATTTTGGAAATGGATGTCGTCTAAGAAGAGCATTCGAATACCTCCATCGACGTGAGGCTTCAAATGCGCGGCTAAGAGCTCCAAAACCCGCTCCTCGAACACACCGTCCTTAGGTCCATCAAGCATGATGAAGTCTGCCTTGTTCAAAAGAGGCAGATACTTCATGAAATTGGACGGATGCGCAATGTCATCCAGATATTGAGTGACTCGACTGTCTAAATCCTTAGAGGTCAAGTAAGTGACGGGAAAGGCTTCTTTGTCGTCGTACGGAATAATGTCAAAAGTTGCAATTTTTGCGTCGAAATCCGTGGAATCGACCATCGCCCGAGCCGAAAGGCCCTGTGCGGTGCCTACATCCACCAAATTTTTGGGATGGAGGCACTTAAACAAGCCACCTAAAAGACGGTAGTGATCGCCAGGGAAGACATTGATCATCTCCGCGTCGCAATCGAAGCGGATTTTGCTTGCCTGAAAGACCGCGTTGGCTACAAGATCCCAGTCTTCCCACGCCTGTGCGGCAGGGTCGTCATCGACCGAAACAGCAAAACTTGGAATTGCGTGCCTTGGCTGAACGGCGTGGTTAGGCATAACACTATGTTGATTCAGCCAGAGGTTAGCAGAAAAAAAAGCCCCCATTTCTGGGGGCTATCGACCTCTACTGACTAAATGTATCAGCGGTTGTCCATGAACAGGAGCTTGCTACGAATAGCTTCAGGACCCATTTGGGAGAGATAACGCCAAGCGTTCTCAGGGCTCTGATCCATTTGCTGAGCGAAGCCTTCCCACTGAGCGCGAGGATCGACATTCACGCCAGCACCTGCGCCTGCGGCAGGAGGAGCGGGCATGTTGTAGTCCTGGCGGTACTGCTGCTGAGGAGCAGCTTGAGCCACGGGCTCTTCGGCGTCGACGGGATACACCTCAGTAAAGAAGCGATTGGTGTAATCAGCCAGCTGATCGGGATCGGTCAGGATGTGCTCCATGGCCTTACCCTGAGCAGCCATTTGCTCCATACGCTCGTTCTGAGAGATCAGAGCGTCCTCGAGGGTGATCGAGTACTGGTTCAGGATGCCAGGAGCTTCAGCACCGAAGTGCTCAACGACCTGACGAGTTACGTCGCTTAGACCGAGTTGTTCCGAGCTGGCCGTAGAAGCTGGAAAGGAATTCGGGGTCGTAGAGACGTTGCTGGGCAATGTCGGGGCTTCCGTTGAGGCTTGATACGCCCACGGTTGCGCCTGTGAATTCAGATTGTTCTGAGTTGTAGCCGCCTGCAGTTCCTGGGAGTAAGGCGACTGTTGAACCTGGCTGGGGGACGGTGCCATACGGCTGACCATCCGCTCCAGGCTGCCCATCGCCTGTTCCCAGGGATTGGACGGGGACGGGGACGACGGATACTGGTTGAACTGGCTGCTGATACCAGGGTCCGTATGGGGTGTTACCTGGGACGGCGCCTGTTGAGTAGTTGCCGAAGCTACCGCCGGGGTAGCTGCTTGTGCCACCCATTGCGGGTAGGCGGTTGAGCCCTGTGCCTCCGGAGAGGGCGCCGCCACCGGAGTAGCTACCGCCGGGGAGACCGGGCTCGGGGTCGAAGCTTGGATCTGCTGGCTCATAGCTGCCCGAGTAAGTTAGTTCCTGCGCAAGGTGGTCGAACGTCCTATAGAGCAAGGGCGTTATGTTCATCCGGGGGTCCGCAGCTAATGGCTGCTCCGGATTTAGCGGATGCGGCGTTTGCAACATCTGTGATAATAATACTAAAAATTGTTGGAACGCGCCCTGTGTTTGTTGGACCATCCTGAAAGGGAAGCCCTTCAACATCTCTGCGCGTTCGTTTTCAGTCTTATCAGGGAACAAATAACGCAATGCTTCCACAGTGTCCACACCCATCTCTTGCAGGTTGCGGACCACGATTGACTTTTGCTGGACGTCAATAGGCGTGTCTTCGTAGACATCGCCCTTAAAGCGGTACTGAACGTCGCGGTCACCATCGGGTGGCAGACCGTAAACGCCGTTCGGAACCTTTCCTTCTAGGAGATCTTTTGTAATCGAATCTTCAAGTTTCGCTTCGAATTTGGACAGCTTGCCTTGGTAGGCAGCCATCGTTTCTTCGTTTTGCTCTTCGGGAAGTTTGGGCGGTTTAAGCCCTTTGACGATTGCGTAGCTTTCGCGGAAGATCTGTTCCTGGTGATAAATCATCATCTCCAGGAGACGGCAAAAGCCGTAGGTCAAGAACGAAGTGTTCTTACGCAGAGCAGTAGCCTGCGCACGTCCCATCAAGCTCTTGATCTCAGTCGCAGTGGCACCTGCAGAAACTGAAATCTCATCCACGCCGCCAAGTGCTGTGCGGATTTCTTCCCGCAGCAACAAGGCGTAGCGGTTCATGTCCCCGTTGACCGGATCGGGAGTCAGGTAACTGACGCGATCACTTGCTTCAACGTTGGCAATGATCCGAGGGACACGAAGGCCCCCGATCATCGAGTCAGAACCGAACGGATTGCTTACGCGAGTCGAAGGAGTATCGCGACCAGCAAAGCCAGATTGGCTACTAATAGTGGGTCGGAAAGTACGATCCGCAGAATCTGCTTCGACAAGGTCACTTCGAGGCCTCGAACTCACCAGTGTTGGGTTGCCGAAGAACTCGATGTTCTTGGCGATGTTCTGCATCATGTTGTCGTGCAGAACAATTTGCTCCATGAAGGGGTCGAACTCCCCTTCACCTTCAGTCCCGCTGGCGTTGGGCTTGTTTAAAACCTCAACAGCGGGAATGAAACCTAAGGTGTTATCCCGTGTGCTCTTAGGCATCAGGACAGCACCGGGTTCCAGGTCGAAACTCAGCTCTGTATCCGACTCGTACTCAGCAATCTTGTCGTCCGTAATTGAGATACGGACATAACGCTTATTCTTGCCGCCGTCTCCAGGGCTCATGCCAAGGCCGCCACGGACCTTGAAGCTATAGATGATTACGACTTCCTGGATATTCCCGTTGATATCGTGATAGACCCGGTACTGGTTTTTATTGAAGAAGTAAATCTGGTACTTCATTTTCGGATCGGGCCGAAAATAGAAGAGACCGCATCCGTCGATTAAGCAGTTGCGGATGATCGCTGGGAAGCGAACCTCCAGCTTATTAATCGCAACAATATCGGTAAGGAATTTGTTTCTAGCTTTATAGGTATCTTGGTCCGAGTAAAAAGCCAGACCCTTTTTGATCATCAGCAGAATCATCTGCTGAAGATGGCCTAACACCACCAGCGTGGCAGCCTGATGCGATCGATCTTGAGACCTTGCAGCCTCTAGGATCTCCTCGAACCGGTTTCGTACGCCGAGTGCATCTGCCATTTTCTGGGGGTTCTGTACTTAGAAATCAAAGCTCCCCGAAGGGAGCTCTCGATCACTTTTTAGCTTTAGCCTTACGAGCCTTACGCAGGGCTTCCATGCGCTTAGCTTTTGTCTCTTTGTCGCTCATGCCCTTGGTGTCCTCGCCTTTGGCTTCGGTTTCAGCGTTTTTCTTCTGAAACTTTTCCAGAAGCTCGGGAGGCATTTTATTACTCGCCATCGGGCAACAGGAAGCGTTTTACTCTCTCAAGTTTAAACAATTTTTCTGGGAGTAACTCATGCGAGTACTTCTTCAATCGGTGGTCCACGCGTCCTAAGGGATCCGTGGCGCCTTCCTTAGCTTCGTAGTTATCCATAAACTGCATCATCTCCTCGCTGAACAGAGGAGCAGCTGCGCTAGGAATAATGTCGTAGCAGTGAGCGAAGCTGCTGACCTTGGTCTTGATTCTCTTGGAATCACCCATCCAGCTGAAGTGCCAACCGGCATCGAGGTTGCCAACTTTCAGACCACCGGAAGTAGCCCGGATCTGGGAAAGAGTTGAATCATCCCGGACGTGGGATGAACGAACGAGAGTACCCGCGACCCACTCCATGGGTTTGTCCTCAGCGTTATGGCACTGAAGGTCAGCTCGGTTCATTAAAAAGGGCATCGAGAGCCGGACGTACTCAGTCGGGTTCTCGTCAGAAAGTTTTGCTGCTTCGAGCAGAGAGGAGGGACGTGCGATCTCATCGCAGTCACTAACAAAGAAAATGTGATCACCCTCGATCATCCGCATGGCCACGGCGAGTGCGTCTCGCTGGGCACGCTCACGAATCCAAGGATCAGGAGCGTCCTCTGGAGAAGGTAGTTCGACGTGCAGAACTTGGATCTTTTCCTCAGGGAGGCCGAGTTCCTGGATTGTTTTTACAGCACTGAATTCTTTTAGCTCGCCTTTGTGCGTGCGATCTGCGTCAGCGACCAGGAACAGATCTACAGTATCTTTAAGTGTTTCTACGCGTAGCTCGAGAAGCTCCTTCTCGTTGAAATAAGTGAAGCAGTCGATCAGCATAACGACAGTTCGAATGTCGCTATATTACTACGTCCTCCGGGACAATACCTCCGTCCAGGTAAACCGTAAGGGGAGGTTCAGATTGCCGAGCCTCACGTTCAAGCTTCGCTGCTAACGCCTTCTGAATAAGGTCTTCTTTGACCATTTCGGCGATTAGGTCTTCCTGGTTCATACGATGGGTCGATTGAGCTTGGCCAGAGCCCGTCTGATCAAAAAGTTTTTAAGCGTATCGACGTAACCTTCACCGACTTCCGTGGTAGGACGATCACCTGCTGTCCCTTTACGCACAGACTTGATAATCGTATCTGGGTCAACCCCGACAAGAACTTTCTCTCGGTACGACGTACCGGGATCTAAGTACCTCTTAAGGGCAGATGAAATATCGGAAGAAGCCATAACCCTTAAGCAATAAACCTATTTTAAGTACTACTTGGACTTATTCCGCACATAGGCGGAAGCTTTGCGCCTTGCTTCTCTGGCTTTTTCGGTATTAGGGACCTGAGTATTTACAGGTTTGTTCCCTGCCGTGGCGCGCTTTTTCTTTTCGTCGGTAGCACGACGCTCTTCAGCGGACATCGATGCCCACGCTCTCTTGGGGAGGTAGCGCTCTGTGCGTCCTTTTTCGCGAGCTCTATCAGCCATTTTTCTTTTTCTCGTACTCCTCGCGAGTCTGCCAATCCTCCTTACCCCAGCGAGTCAATTTGTTACTGCTGGATTTTTTGCCTTCGTACCTACCACCTGCTTCCTTGTAGTACTTGGTGGCGAGCTGCATGGCACGAGCGCTATGCCCTCCCATTTTTTTACGGGCTTTAGCTTTAGCAGCTGCCCATTTCTTTGGGTCGCGCTTTTTGGCTGTTCCCTCTTCTCTAGCCACGGCTCTCCTTAAACTTGCGAACTTTGGCCAGTGTTTCGGCTAGCCGAGCCTGCTTCTCGGTTCGAGCTTGGTAATCCTCAGGATTCTGAGTCACTTCGCGAGCGAACTCGGCTGTGGATTCTCCGTGCTCACGGGCTTTTTCACTAAAAGCACCGGGACGCTCGACTGCTCTTTCAATCCACTTTTTCATCGGACTCCTTAGTAGAGCACCACAGAGCTGACGGTGGAAACACCGCTAATTGCGGTCACTGCCAGAGGCAGGATCTCAGGGCTGTTAGCGGAAACGAAGCCCGACAAAGTAACGAAGTTGCCGGTTTGGTCAGCAAGCTGAGCAACAAGCTGTTGGTTGTCGCCAGTAGCGTTGATGTAAATAGCACGTCCATTAGGACACACTGCGTCACTACCAGCAGCGACAGCAAGACCGCTGACGTAGGGGAGAAACGCAGACTGTCCGTAGATACTGCCTAGCGCTCGTACGTCAGACATCGTTATTCAAGGCTCTGAATAAGTTTAGCAAGATATTCCTGCGCCTTCCTTAAATCCTCCACGCCGTTCTTATCCTTCCAACGCCATAAATATTTCCAGATGTTCCCCATCAAGAAGCCTTTGTAACCCTCTGATCCGCATGAAGCCTGAATTAGCTCATAGCATTCCAAGCCGTTTTTGTTGTAGTAAGTCGGTCTGACCGCGTCAGTCACAGGGGTTGTACCAGTAAACGATGCCGTTTTGGGATTCTATATGCCTTCTCAGGCGATCAGCATCTGCTCTCGGGAGAGTCTCACATTTGCGGAAACCGTCGATGACGAAGCAAATATTGACGCGATTTGCGCCTCGACTAACCACTTGTAGCTAAGTGAAAAATCTCACTGCAGTCTAAAAGCCCCAAACCCCCTTGAGCAAATGCCAAAGAGTACTTATTGCCAAAGTGTTCAATAAGAGCATAATCAAGCACTTCAAACTTATCCTTCACCTTACGTAAAGGAACGCATCTTCTATGTTGATACCCCGTGGGTACGGATTCAAATGCGGTCCCCATTGAACTTCGATCAGCGATAGGCCAACCACGGAAGCCGACGACTGCTGAACTCATATTGTGATCGAAGCTCATCGACCGGATGTACTGGTTTGCTTCAGCCCAATCCAGAATCATTGCCCCGTAATACGGGTTGGAGCACTGGGAGAAAAAGTGAATCTCGTGGTCGACGATTAAGTGGACGGGTACAGGGAAATCGATATCGCCCCAAATTTTCCTAGTCGCCCCGCCAAGTGGATGTTTCTCCTGGTTATCGAACGGAATTCGCCGCTGCTCAAAGTTTTCGAAACGAACGAAGCCCGGCACCAAGCCCACACGGGATAAAACGGGGCGCCACTTTCTGTAGTAGTTCCAGTGGTGCTCCTTGATTCCCATATCATCTTCTTGATAAATAAAATAATCATATTCTCTGCTTAACACTGCAGAAGCTAAATCGTTTTTATGCGCCCAGGTCAAATACCATCCTTCGTAGGCAGGGTCAGCGACCTTGACGTTTACTTCGTAATTAACGACAGAAAACAGCTGCCGAAGGGTCTCGGCGTCGTCTTGAGCTTCGTAGTTGATATAGATATTTAGTTGAACGTCAGCTTCAAACTCCGCGTAGTTATAGGCAAGCTGCAATAAATTTTGTACGCGCTGCATCGGGTTATGCGCAGCGACAGCAACCCAGAGCTTTGGTTTCATCAGTACTCGATTGTGAACTGACCGCGACGCTGCAGGAACGCAATTAGCCATGTATAAGCGTCCAGCATGTCGTCGTGGGCGGTACTGCCGACGTTAATAAGCTGCTCGAAAAGAGCGTCAAATTTCCTGTACTTATTAAAAATAATTTTCTTGTTCTCAAGGAGACCAAGCGTCCCTCTGAAACGAGCGATCTTATCTCCCCTAAATCCCTTAACTTCATGGATATGCAGGTTCATGAGATCCCGCTCCTGAATCAAAATTCTCTTTAAGTCAGCAGCAAGGCTGGCCTGATATGCCACGGCTTCAACGACCAGCGTCACCGTGGAATACGTCGCCGCATAGGTATCTCCTTGCAGCTCAAGAATTCCCCACTCAGTTAGTAGGTCGCAAAGTAAATCAATCTTCTCTAGGTTCCCGACGGAGCGACACTGGTGGGCATCGATGATGTAGTACTTATCCCCGAGCCGCCCTCCAAGAACAAAAGCTGTGTAGTCCGATGTTTCGTTTTTGCTGGCTGAGAGGTCAATACCAACCGCCAAACTGTCGAACTCAGTAACGACCTCACCTTTAATCAGAAGATCGGGTGAGACGATCAGATCTGAGGTCATCACTGGCTGCTGCTGGTACTGGAAGGCGAATGCCACGGGGTCCAGTTCTTTCTGTTGCAGCAGGTAATCAGTACTCCATTGCTCGGGCCAATAGCTGACTGGATCCCCGTTATTCGCGTACGTAATAGCTTCCTGTTGTACCTGCTTCCATCCCTTCGATGGAACGAACATCGTTTTATGGATGTCGAGAGGGTGGAATCGAGTTCCGAGACAGATGGCTCTGCCGCCCTCAAAAATAATCGGAGCGATAACGGAGCTCCAGTTGTTGTTCATCTCCTCCCGGATAGTCGGGTTTTTGATGTCCGTACTCGATTTAATAGGGTCGTCTACGATAACAAGGTGTGCACGCTTAGACGTAATAGAGCCCCTAAGACCTGCAGCGCGCAGAGTGTACTCCTCGTCACCGACACGAGGAATGCCAGCGTAGTCAAAATCAACCGACCAACCGATATCAGACTGCATACCGTGCTTGAGACGGCAGCGCGGAAACACCTTTTTAAATTCTGAAGAATCGATGATCTGCCGAATGATCCGGCTTTTGGGAATGGCCGTCGCAATGTTGTAAGAGCAATAAATGATCTGCAGCGGCCTCTGCGCCGTTGTGTGCCTGCCGATGATCCACGCGGTGAAAAGGTTGAGCACGGTCGACTTGGCCGACCCACGCGGTGCCAGGATGTCAAGATTCTCTCCTGCAATGTCGATCAAATACTTATTTGAGTCACCTGTTATTAGGTGCTCATGCCATTCCAGCATATGTTTTGCTGGCGGCTTATCTAGGACCGTACAGAACGTATGGAAGTCAGAAGCTGCTTTGGAGTAAACCGAATCTTGTGCGTCAGCAACCTCATTAGTTGCTTTCTGTGCACGTAATCGAGCTGCTCTGCGATAGGCAAAAGACTCCCGGCTAGGCATATTCCGTACGAAAGACTGTCGTTATACTGATGCTACCTCGGTCCAATTCTGCGTGGCAAAAATCCTCTGGTACGGCGATGCCTGCTCAAACACAGGATTTGGGCGAGTAACACATAGTGTGCTGGAAGAGCTTCATAAGGAACATGAGGTTCATGTAATCGGCATTAACTACAACGGGGATCCTCACGATTATCCGTACCCCATCTACCCCGCAGCCAACGTCCATGTTCAGGACAGATTTGGGATTCCACGGCTGCCGGAAATCGTAAACAAAGTAAAACCAGACGTCATAATCGCGCTCAACGACGTGTGGGTCGTGAATCAGGTTTGGGAACGAATCCAGTTCCTACGCGACACCGTCAAGTTCAAGTTCCTGGCGTATATCCCTATCGACAGTCAGAGCTATGTCCCTGACATGTTTAAGCATCTGCCGAACTGGGATCTGGCTGTAACTTTCACGATCCCTTGCGCTAACAGGATTCTCGAGCATAAGGTCGCAGCTCCTCGCCTCGGAGTCCTCCCCCACGGCGTGAGTCTGGATAAGTTCTTCCCGATGAATCGGGACCAAGCCAGGGATGAGCTTGGATTGCCGAAGGATAAATTTATTGTTTTTAACGGCAACCGAAATCAGCCTCGGAAACGGATCGACCTCACGATCAAAGCGTTTGCCGACTTCGCAGTCGATAAACCCGATACCATGCTGTATCTCAACATGGGCAGCAAGGATCTCGGGTGGGACATCAAGAGCCTCTTCAACCACGAGATGAGCCGCCGTGGCTTGGATCCGAAGCATCGATTGGCGATGACTACGCCAAACGAAATCAACTACATGGCAGCGCCTCCAGACGAACTTTTGAATAAGGTCTATAACGCTGTGGACGTCGGCATTAACACCGCAGACGGTGAAGGCTGGGGTCTCGTAAGCTTCGAACACGGAGCATGTGGAGTCCCTCAGATTGTCCCGAACCACACGGCCTGCGCGGACATTTGGGGTGGCGCTGGTCTTCTCACTGATATTGCTACTTGGGTTCGAGATAAAGATCTGGGTGTCGAGCGTGGTCTTATTTCTACAGACCACCTCAGCAAGCAACTGACTGAGCTTTATGCCGACAAAGATCTCTGCGAAGAGATCGGTCAGAAGTGTTTTGAAGTAACCCAGAAGCCTGACTATCGCTGGGAAAACGTTTCTGCAGGCTTCAGCGCAGCAATCCAGGAGCTGACCAAATGAGCACACAATTTGCCCGTTACGATCACGTCCATCGCAGCGCTCTCTTTCCGATAAAAAATACGACCGAAGAGGGAACACCCACTGTGTACCGACAAGCAGAAATGCTTGGAGGCACCTTCACCCGTATCCTTTACGGATTACCTGATCACGTAGCCGACTTCAGTCCATCGATTTGTACGTACAACGGCCGTACATTCATCGCGTGGCGGACTCAACCAGAAGCTTTCGGCTTCAGGTACGACAACAAGTACTTCTATCTAAACGAGAAACCTACTGAGGTTTGGCTCGGCGAGCTGATCAACGATAAAACTATTGTCGGAGCAAAGAGCGTCCGTCGAAATAAGCACCGTCTTAGCCACGAGGATCCTCGCCTCTTCGTCGGCGGCGATGGCCTGCTTTACCTACAGATGGTGACGTCGGCTTACGCGAGTAAGTACGACAAACGGGATAGTGCATTTACCCAGGCGAAAGTCGCTGTCGCTCTCGTCGACAACGATGGTTATGCCGTATCCGCTGTGTACCCTCCTATCGGAAAAAACAGAGAGAAAGGCGCTGTAGAAAAAAACTGGTGCTTCTTTAATAAGGACGATGAACTCCATTGTCTGTACTCGACAAGAGACATCGTCATCGAGAAGGAGACCAAGCCGAATATCACGATTAAATCGGACGTGTTGAAAGAATCTTGCGGTGACCACGCAACTTTCAACTCGTTGGCTCCTCTTGATCTAGGGGATCGCTACCTCGTGTTTTACCACTGGAAACACATGGCCTTCGAGCCAAATGGTAGTTACTACCTTAAGTATCACCTAGGTGCTTACACCCTGGACAAAGCTCTCACGCGGATTGAGAGTATTACTACCGACCCACTGTTCTCCGGCTCCGTTAACGACGGAATGATCTGGTGGACGAATTACGCTGGGCAGAAAGTATCCAGACAACCCGCTTTGATCCTTCCTTTCGGTGCCCTTATTGAGGGTGACGAATTAGTGATGTCCTGCGGCGTTAACGACGCCTATATGGGCATCTTCCGCACCAAGGTGCAAAACATTCTGGAGAAGATGAAGTCCGTTTAGGACTTCTCTTCCTTCTCCATGATGCTCCAGACCATGAACGAAGAATCTTCGATCAGGTCTGAAATGGCGGGCTGATCCTCGAAGCAGTTGAGCAACTCACGCAGACAGCGATCAGCCCCAGCGAGCAGAAGACCACGGCGGTCTAATCCGTCGGAGATCGAACGGACAGCTTGAATATGCGAGCGAAGTTCTTTCTGTAAAACAGAAATCTTGGTAGCTGCAGTGGCGTGGTCCAGAGCGCCCTGCAGGCACATATCGCGGACGTTCTGAATGTCCTGCTGCAGATCTGTGATCTCGATCAAAAGGATCTTCCTGAGATCCTCTTTGGGGTATCGCTCCTGAACAAAAGCCGTCAGGTCAGAAATACTTCCTGCGTATCCGGGCCTTAAAAAGCGAGCGTAGAGGTAGGCCTCGATATCACTCGTGGCATTCCTCGCATAAAAAAGAAAAGCCTCTTTTTGAGACTTTTCTAAGGAGTTCAGCCAGGAGCTGACAGTAGTCGAATCGCCAATAGTTGCTGTCATTAAGCAAACATAGCGCGACCGCCAAGAGCCCGCTGGAATCCTTGCTGCTTCAGGAAGTCTTCAGCCCGCGCTTTTGCTTTGGTCACTTCGATTTGACCTTGGACACCAGTTCGAGTCCTTGCGATATCACGCTCAAGTGCTTGGTCTAATGCCACGCTCTGCAGGTTTGCTGCTGCGATGTTCTGAGCCAGTTGGTTCTGTCCGGCAATCGCTTGCTCAGCTGCCCCAGCAATAAGCTCAGGACCGTAAGCCTCAGTTGCGAGTTTCAACTGAGCTTCGCCACGGCGGGCTTCGGTGCCAGCAGATTGCAGACCGAGAGCTTCAGAGCCTCGAATTGCGGTGGCAGTTTGAGCCTGCTGCTGAGCTTCTTGCAGAATCCCGAGCTGACCCTGAGCTGCAAGCTCCATCTCGGACTGAGCGCCCTTGATCTGCTGAGCTTGTTGGGAAAGGGACGAGAGACTTGCTAGTTCCGTCCGTGCCCGATCAGCTGCTACCTGACCCTGCAAGCCGTAAAGACTCGCAGCATCGGCGGCGGTATTCGTCGGAGTCTGCTGTCTATTGCCGGAAATAGCTCCGTAGAGAGCACCAGCCCCCATAGCGATTCCCCCGATACCGGTAAGAACGGAACCAATACCGGCTCCAGTTATCCCAGCAGCAGCAGCAGCGGCAACCATGATCAGAACACCTTGGGAATGTTGATATCACCGACCTTAAGCAGATCGGCTCCACGCTTAAGTGCGTCAGCAGGGTAGACACTGCCGACCATTTGACCCATACCCATCAGGATCGCAGCGTCGCGATTGATGAGTGCAGTCTCCCGAGCCTGCCAGCTCTGAAGAACCTGCTTTTCGATTTCCCGCCGGGTCTTTTCGCGGGACTTTTCCATTGCCGAAGCGTCGGCAACGGCGCGCTGGAACAGCTGAGCCTGAACTTCGCGTTGAAGTTTTGCCTGCTGATACTCAGGCGAAAGCTGCATTTTGAGCAGCTCAGCCAGCTCGTCTAAACCTTTCTCAGCGATAGGGCCGGTTTCAGGTTCGGGACGTTCGCTTCTAGGAGCGGGTGCTTCCAATGGAGGAAGAATCTGACCACGGTCCCGTGCTTCCTGTTCCTGTTCCTGCCTATCAAGTTCTTCGCGGGAAGGAAGAACAGGAGCGGGAGGGAACGGACCCTCAGGAGCGCCCGGTGCGCCAGGAACGGCGGCTACTGGCTGTTGACCGCCTCCGCCGTAGATGTTGCCGAGCACAGTGAGAGCGCCAGGAGCAAGCATCGCCCCGCCAGTCAGAATGCTGACGTCGAGGGCTTTTTTAGGAATCGGACGAGTGGCAAGCCATTGCTTAGCAGCTCGAGCTGCAGCGCCAGTAGCGCGTCTGCCGGGCTGGTAAATAACGTTCTTAAAGATGTCTGCGCCGTAAGCCATGATCAGATAGCCCTCGAAGCTTCAACAAGAACATTGCCGTAACCGTAATCAGGCATTCGACCAATGCTCTGAACAGCTTGCGTAGCTACATCACCGAAAGCGCCTAAAGCGGATTCGGCTTCCTTACCACGAAGCTCGGCAAGTGCTCTTTGGCGAGCAGCTTCGAGGTTGTACTGCCCCGTGGCTTGAATCCCAGCGAGGTCGTAGCTCTTACGCAGAGCTTCCAGCTCACGCTCACGAGCGCCTGCTTGCTCCATCAAGTAGTTCTTGATGTCGACGCTCGATTGGATCGCCTCTTCGGGATTCCTCAACGGGATGTTTTGTCCCGTCAGAGTGTTAATCACAGAAGTCAGCAGGTTCTGAGCGCGGATCTCACGGATGGCCCGTTCGATGCTTCCGACGCTTTCGCCGTAACCCTGAGTTCCACCCAGAGGTGCTTGTCGACCCTGAGCTACTTCAGCCGCCTGGAGAAGAGCGCCTATAACGTTGGTAGCTGTATTTAACTGGGACACTACCGAACCTCCGGACGGTCAAAGTTGATCCCAGAAGGGATCTTTGGCTTTTCCAATTTTAACGGAGTTTGGTTAATAGGAACTTTCCCATCTAGCTGCATTTGCGAAGGATGTGCAGCAGTCTGGGGAAAGTTCGAACGCAAATAACAGTTCAGGAACTCGCAGGGGTTTAGGTCAGGTGCGTCTTGGCGGACGTCTCGTTCTTCGAGCTGACCACGGCGGAGAAACTGGTGGTTCATCAGCAGACGCTTTGGTACTCGATGGAGGGAGGAATCGGACCAGAGGAGGGTGCGTTCAGCACGCTGTAGTTGCTGCCCAGGTTCGGAGCGTCGTAGTGGAGGGGACGCTGGGAGCTGAGCATGTCAACTTGCTCCTCGCCCTGCTGATCCATCTGCTCCAAATAAGCGAAGAAGGCTTGAACGAGTTCAGGATTCTGGAGAAACTCCATCAAATACTGTTCGAGCGTGCCGTCCTGCTCGGAGGTTTCCACGCCTGCTTGGAGTCTGCGGCCAATCGCATTCCGAAGCATGGGCTCCCGAGTATCGGGATAACCGTTTAAGGAGCGGGTTGCTCCGGTCTGCATCCCCTCTTCGCGTCCAGGCATCGGGGGACGCTCGTACATGTATTCGCGAAGAACACGTGCAGTCAGAGGAGCTGCAGCAGCCTTCTCAGCGGGGGTCTGGGGAACGGGAAGCCCCAGAACCTGTGCGGCGAAGGCATATTCCTGAGGGCTAAACACCAGAGCACACCGCAGCTATATTTTCCATATTAGACGATATTTGCAGCAGATCACCAGGAGTTACATCCAGGACCAGACAGAGCTTTTCCAGCACATCTGGAGACGGGATATACGCAGGATCGGTATAGATCTTCCGCGTTGTAGTCGGTGAAAGATCAGCTAGCTTGCTGAGCTTAAAGGAAGAAAGACTCTTGCCGTCGCACAGGGTCTTGAGGGAGTTGAATAACCTCCCAGAGGAGGTATGCGCTGAATAAAAAGGCATCCCCAAACTACGAATATAGTTGCATCTTACCGAGATTCAGAAACCTAGATTCTTTTGACGAACAAAATGGAGCGGATAGGTAGTGAATGTCTGTGGCAGCCGTTCGTTAAAAGGGGTGTTGTACGTAGGTTCATCCACGTGCGCTTGCCAGCCCGGACCCCATTTCTGAGTCACGTACTGTTTATTTAGCTCATGGGAGAGGTGGATCTTTTGTGCAAGCTCCGGTTCACTACGCCACGACTGAGATCCGTCGTCGTAACTGTCCTTTAGAGCACCGTGGTAGTAACCAGGCTCTACCCCTAGACAGCGTTTGTCGTTGTCTTCCGTATGCATAAACCTGGAACCATATTCCAGATCCTCGACATAAGCAGGCACCAAAGCCTCATCAAACAGCCCGTATTTTTCAACCATCCAGTCCTTAATCGCAAAGAAGTCCCAACCTCCGTTATTGCCGTGACACATCCCCAGATCGGGGTCTTCCATCTTCTCGGCAATAGCCTCAAGGAAACCGGGCTCATACATCACGTCGTGGTTCGTGATCGCCCAGTACGGAGCCATCATGAAGCTTTTGATGGTGAGGTTCCAAGCACCGCTGCAGCCAAGATTATGCGGTAGATGACATATGTGAACTCTCTCAACGAACCGATGGGGAAGATTCTTTAAGTGATCAAGCTCTTCTGTAATCTGCCCGCGTCCGTTGTTATTCCATACAACAAAATCATCTACAGGATAATCAATGCTGTAGAACAAACGGTAAACCCAATAAGGTTCGTTGATTAAAGCTGTACCGAGAACGGGTATCGGGTTCACGAAGTTCAGATTGCTGTTAATATGCTAACACTGATAATTCCTTTGATGGCAACCTTCTTCTGGGGTCCGACCGAAGACATGATTGTCCCGACCCCGGAAGTCGCGTTCCTGATGCACAGGGACGACTCAGGATTATGCCAAGCGCACAGAGTAGGCATTCCCGAGCAGCAAATTATTGAGTTTGCACGCCAGTTTGGCGACCCCGAAAAGATTTTTATCGATTGCGGGGCTCACATGGGTGTGTACTCCGTCCTCCTTGCTGACGAATTTGCAGCTGTTTTTGCGTTTGAAGCTCAGAAACGTACGTTTATGCAGTTATGCGGCAACATTTTTATCAACGAAAAAGAGAATATCGAGGCTATCCACGCAGGGGTTAGCTACCCAGAAGATCACGGATCCATCCGCTGTTTAACGATTGTTTCAGAGGATGGAGGTGGGTCTACCTTCTGTGAGACGAATCAAAAAGCACTCAATAGAAATCAGTGTCAGATGGTAGCACTCGATCAACTGAACATCGCTAATCAAGACGTCGGTCTTATAAAACTGGATGTTGAGGGCTGGGAGTTAAACGCTCTTAAAGGAGCGGAAACAATCCTGGAAGCCAGCCGTCCTCCGTTAATTTTCGAATCCAATTCCGGACGTGAGAACTAT
>Ga0208019_1000352_pt1 | contig 25362 bp, 34 predicted proteins | sample CB_VirMetaG_5_FD_184540 | JGI IMG/M metagenome (GOLD analysis project Ga0208019, IMG submission 184540) | Freshwater to marine saline gradient viral communities from Chesapeake Bay - CB_1508_1D Viral MetaG (SPAdes) (version 4) | ecosystem: Environmental > Aquatic > Marine > Coastal | place: USA... | reverse complement strand
TCCTGTAGAAATCTCTCCATCCGTGCCGTTTCCTGTATGCACCATAGATTATTGATCTGATGGGGATTGTGATTGCCGGGTTCACAACCAGTGATATCTATACCAGGATTTGGCACATCCTGATACTCAAGGTCACCAGGTGAAATGCTACCCATGATATCCACATACCATTCAGTTTCAATTTTCACAATGTCATGTATGGTTAATTCAGTTTTCATCTCATTCTCCTTTTCATTTTTACCGTTTTTCTGCGAAATCGCTTCGCTCTGGGGACTGCTCGCCCCACCAGTTCCATTCAGTGGGTTGCACTTCGCCCTCAATCATGGAGTCAATGATCCATTGTGCTCTCGGCGGGGTCAACCACACCTTCAGTGCGTGTGGATCCAATTCTTTCAGTATTCTGTATTGATCCACAGGACCATACGATTTGCTCAGTGTCTGCATCAGTGTCACAAACAGACTCCACCATTCGTGATGATGTTTTTTGGACTCCTCACGAGTCCAATCCAGCACATCAGCATATTTGATTTGCCACAGCATTCTGTCACGCAGGAATCGTTTCACAGCAAGTCTTGGGGTCACAGATGGCCTCCTCTCAACCAACGATCCCACCAGTCTGGGTAAGCATCACGGGCCCAATCCATCAGTGCTCGCATGCCCTGAATGCGTTCTTCTTGATCAGGCAATTCACCAATTCTCATGCTGGCATCCACCATGTAGTCTCTGAAATCCCGGTAGGTGTCAATGTGTATCTTAAATGTGAACTGCATCCTGCCAACTCCATTCTATCTGTTCTCGTCTGTGTAGATTTCTGCTCAATTTGTGGAACAGTTGCCGTCTGCTCACAATGATTGAATTGTGTGGTCCCCATGCTTCCAGTGGATCCACACGGGTCATGCAGTAGAGGTGTGCATGAGCACCTCTGTGAGCAGTGACACCTGATTCAAACCACACACGCCACCAGGTGTAGGGTTCAAATGCCCATTCTTCCTGTCTGTGTCTGGCCTGGGCCCATGCTCGTTGATACTGTCGTCTGGCCTCTCTGGTCATCCAATCACCACCCTCCATTGATTGCACTCCATTTGTGATGTGTGTGCATCAGGATCCGATTTACTGCATCAATCACCAGGTCACGATCCACTTGGGGTATGGCGACACCTTGACAGAATTGATCCCATGTGATGGACCCTGGCATTTCGGTGCATGAACCCTCCGTGATGGTGGGCACACCCGCCAATTGGGCCTCCACCGGAATCACTGAGTGATGGCACAGCACAGCGGCAAAATCTTCTCGTTTCAGCAGATCACACAGTCGCCCTGCGGCGGCGTGTTCTCTCTGTCGTCTGGATGGTTTGGGTCTGATCACGGGTTCATAACCCAGTTGACGAATTCGTTCAGCACACTGATTGATCCAGGTGTGCTTGTCTCTTCCATAGTAATGTTGAAACACACCTGCTCCTGAGGGTGCAATCAATATGCGACGACCTCTGGGCACACAATCTCTAATCTCACCCACACAGTGTTGCCATGAGCTGATTTCTCCACCTGTGGAATTGTGCAGTATTCTGTCGATGTGTTCGTGTGAACATTGTGATATGGTATCTGTGATAGGTTGATCAAGATGTGATTGCTGTGTGGCAGTGTTGCAGGGCACCAGTCTCAACCAATTCTTATGACCCTGTGTGTTCCATGCACCTCTGTACAGCAGATGTGGCAGTTCTGGATTGTCCCAATACCACCATGTCACACCCAATTGATTCAATTGATCTGGATGTCTAAACAGTGTTTGTTCCTTGGGATCCTTGTGAACCCAGATGTTGCCAAACACCAACAGATCACGACCCTGCACCAGACTGAGATCCTGATTGGGCAGTCTTTCCAGACCACCACCCAAATTTGTGAGGGCACAGCGTCTTGAATCACCCACAAACACAGAGATGCCCCATCGTAAACCATGGGGATCCTTGGTGCCGTAGTTCTTGTCTGGTCTGATCTGCATTATTTCTGTATCACACCGCCCACCTGCATGCCGATCTGAAATTGAATGGCATCGTGTGCAGGATCAATGGCATGTATCACCAAAAAAACCTGTTCCAACGAATCCAATTGTTTTTTGCTGAATCTCATGGTGTTTTGATTGTACTGTTGTGCATTGATCACATGATTTTTGATGATGCCCAACAGCACAGTGATGATGTTGTTGGGTCCGTGTTGACCTTTGATGAGATGTTTGGGACTTCTTGCAATCAACCATGTCCACACATCGGATTTTTCCTGACCTGCTCTTTCAATCACAGAAAAACTGGCGATGATTCTGTGTAAAAGATCAGCATAATCGTCTGGATGCAGATCCACCAGTGGATTTTTGGGATCACGACCCACCTGAGTGGGCACATATTTGTAGATTTTCATTGTCATTCTCCTTGTTTTTGTATTTATACACTAAAACCACATCAAAAGCAAGAATGAATTGTGCCAATTAAATACAATCATGCAGATACACATGGTAGGCAATGGCGCCAGCAACCGTTTTTTTGATCAAGATTATGGTTTCACCATCATGTGCAACATACCAAAATTAAAGAAAACAGCAGATGTGATCTCCATCATTGATCAAAAGGTGGTGCTGTTTCAAAAAAACACCAATTATCAGTTCAAACCCACACAGGTGATATGGTGCACAGAAGGACTGCGCCGTTTTGCCCGTCAGCATCATCTCCAAGGTGATTGGCAACCAGTTTTTGAAACCAAACACAGATACAATTCAGGACATCTGGCCATTCAGCATGTGTGTCACACATCCAAAAATATAAAATTTGTTCATATGTGGGGCATGGACTCCATGTTCACAGATGATCTCACCAGTCAGATGGATGATCGAGTGGAGAGACCCAAAAGACCACCACTCAATCGTGAATGGAGACCCAATTGGAAAACTGTGTTCTCACAATTTCCGCTGGTGCAATTCATCATTCATGCCACACCGCACGAAAATTCTTATAACTATGGTTCTAATGTCAAAACACAAATACACCAAGACTGAAATTCGTGCATGGTTGCAAAGACTGTGTACACCACAGAAGAAGTTGGGTGGTTTTGCCATCTGTCCTTATCTAAAAAGTTTTTTACCACACATACACATTGCAGAAAATCGTAATCCATGGAGAATGGCCAGACATTTTGCAGACATCAAGAATGCTTTTGCACTGGAGGGTCTGGTGGTGTATGGTTTTCACTGTTCATATGATCAGATGAGCAGAAAGATTGCACAATTGAACCGAGAGATTGAATTTAAGGATTGCACAGCACTAATGATGCATCCTGAAGGTTCAAAAAGTGTGTTGCCTCTGGATTACAATCTTGATATTCCTGTTTTGATTGTGCAAAGACTGAGCACACTGCAAACTGCACGACGCAAATTAAAAAAAACAAAATACTACAAACATTATAAATAACTGTGAAACTTAAAAAGTTGGTGGATTTAAATTTTGAGGTTTTTTGTAAATGCTACTATGGCAAGTCCAGCAAAAAATTACATTGGATAGAATTATCCAAAGCAAACTCGGAATACATGAAAATTATCAACTACATGATTCATCTAGGAGCACTATAACATGACCATCACACTGAGACAGGAATCACAAGCAGGAACAACCACCAAAGGTTCCACATTAACCTACGCAGAATTAGACAACAATTTTATAGATTTACTCACCAACAAAATTTTACCCCTACAGATAGATGCAGAAACAGGATCAGTCAAGGTGGGTCAAGCACAATCAAACGGTGTGTTCAACATCACAGGTTCCACAGGTGTCAGCACCGCAGTCACAGAAGATTCAACAGGCAATGCCAACCTAACCATCAGTCTTGATCAGGTATCAGGTTCCAACTTGAATGTGACCATATACGCCAAAGCAACAGAAAGTTTGAGTGCAGGTGATGTGGTGATGTTTGCAGGTGTGCAAGGTGATCACTTGCAGGTTAAGAAAGCAGTGATAGATGATTCAGCAGGCGATTTTATTTCAGACTACATTGTGGGCATGGTGGAGACTCCACTCAACACCAACGACTTTGGTTACATTGTGACACAAGGACAGATCACACACTCCACACTGAACACCAACTCATATGCTCCAGGCACAATATTATGGTATGATCCAACCACTGCAGGTGGATGGACTGCCACAGAACCCACAGCACCCAATCCAAAGGTGAGGATAGCGGCAGTGCTGAAGCAGAATGCCACAGACGGTATTTTATTGGTGAGACCAACTTTTTCAAGAAGAATCAAAGACGCAGAAGATGTGGACACAGCGGCGGCGGCAAACAATGATTATCTTGTGTATAATTCTGCTACCAGTGTGTGGCAACATCAAGCATTGGACATCTCCACAGACACCACACCAACATTGGGTGGTGACTTAGCAGTGAATGGCAATGCCATCACAGGAAGCACAGTATCCATCAACGGTTCAACAGGTGAATTGATGATTACTGCCACAGAGAATGGCGGAGTGGCAATTTACTATGACAACAATTTAAAATTCACAACAAAATCAGATGGTGTTGATATCACAGGAGAATTACAAGCAGACAGTTTGGACATAGATGGCAATGCTGACATCACAGGCACCATTAACACTCACACTATTCCAGGTGGCACAGGCACATTCGCACTCACATCAGATATCATAGACACACAGATTGTGGGAGGTGACAACATCACCATCACACAACCAGATTCAGCAGGTGAATTCACAGTGGCATTCAGTAATCCACTCAACCAACCAGTGGTGGGTGGTGATCAAACACTCAGTCAGATCAATCTTAAAGATTATTCAGAAACTGTGTATCAATTGAGTTATGCGGCAACCATCACACCAGATGTGGCCAACGGCAATGTGCAGGAAATCACTCTGACAGGTGCTGTGGCATTTGGAGGATTCAACAGTGTGGCAAACGGACAAAGTTTAACATTGATCATACATCAAGACGGTACAGGGAATAGAACATTCTCTGAAAGTTTGGATTCTGCCAACAGAATGCTGTTTGCAGGTGGTACTAGCACACTGAGCACAGCAGGTGGCGCCACAGATATCATGACCATTTTTTATGCAGGTGGCACTTATTATGCTTCACTGTCAACCAACTTCTCATAAGGAGATCACATGCCATTAGGCGCATTTAGATTAAACACATTGGCAAGGGTTTTTGAACCTGTATCAACAAGAACATCAGAATCAGTCACAATCACAGTGGCAGGCAATGCTCAGATCAGCACAACACAATCTCAAATTGGCGGTGCTTCTATAAGATTGGGTGCTAACGGTGATATCATCAAACCAACCAGCAGAACAGATTTGGGTGACATCATGTTTGATGGTGACTACACCATTGAAGCATTCGTGCGTCATGATGCTGTTAATTCAGTGGACTACATATTCTCCAACAGAAAAACCACATTTGGCGCATTTGGTTGGGTGGTGAGTATGCGAGGCGATGTGGCAGGAGATCCATTCCAGTATTTGGGTTCAGGTCATGGTAACCCCACAATCAATCACCAGAACGGTGCCAGCACCAACACATGGTATCATGTGGCATTGGTCAAGGCCAGCAACATCATCACACTGTATGTGGATGGTGTGGCATCCACCACAACATATGATGCCACAGGCGATTCATACGCAGATGGAGATCAACTGTGGTTTGGATCCAACGGCGCCACATCAACACAGATGATAGGTTACATGGATGAAATCAGAGTTTCAGACACAGCACGATACACCTCAGGATTCACACCAACAACCACAGCATTTACACCAGATGCCAACACACTGCTGTTGATACATGGTGATGGCACTAATGGAAGCAGAGCAATCTTAGATGATCCAAGTAATAGATCATCAGACTCAATGTCTCTCACATTGTCAGGCAACACACAAATTTCAACCAGTCAGAGTAAATTTGGTGGATCATCAATCTACATGGATGGCACAGGTGATTATATCACAATATCAGATAATGCCACCAACAATTTAGACTTTGGCACAGGTGACTTCACCATTGAATGGTTCCAATATCTCACTGCATTGGACAGATTCGCCATAGACTTCAGAGCAGGTTCCAGTGCTTTGACAAAAATATTGATATACTCATATCCCTCAGATGGTGCCGCAGATGATCTATATTTTTACAACACTGCCAACAGAATCACAGCACTAAACTGTTTGAGTGCCAACACATGGCAACACATTGTGGTGCAGAGAGAATCAGGTGTCACAAGATTGTTTGTGGATGGTTCACAGGTGGGATCAGATTATGCAGACACCAACAATTATGCACACACAGAAATGCGTATATGGCACAACTCAATTGGAGCAGAGAATTACACACCACCAGGTTATGTGGATGAATTCAGAATTTCAAGTTTTGCAAGATATTCAGGCACATCACTCACAGTGCCCACAGCGGCATTTGAATCAGATGCAGGCACAGAGTTATTGATACACGGCGATGGCACCAATGGATCAACCACAATCACAGACGATCCACCAGCATAATAAATAGCATAAAGGAGAACAACAATGCCTACATGGCCATCAGGATCAAAAGCAAGTACCACAAATGTTGATGCGGGTTCCGACTCAATCAGTTCAGCTCGTGCAGACATCAAACAGAATTTCGACAATGTGAATGACATCATTGACACATTCAATATTTCATCACCCACAGATGGAGATCTTTTACAATATTCATCATCTTCAGGTGTATGGGAACAGGTCGCCTCCACATCATTGGGCACACCCACAGCATATCTTTTGACCACCAACAGCAATATTGGTTTGGGACAAGGTGTCTCAGACAGCACAGTGGCATCCTCATTTCAAGTGCTGAGAGATCCCAACAATCTCATACAAAATTTAACAGGTGACAGTGCCAGTGAGAATTCATTCCAACTCACAGCAGGCACATACATTGTGACACACACATTCGTAGGTGGTGTCAGTTTAACAGGAAATTCCAGCACTTCATCAGAAATTAATGGACAGGACAGTGCAGGCCAACAGGATCTTGGTCTCATACAGGCACAATCCAGCACCATAGCAAATGCATCATTCAATTTGAGATTGACTGAAGTCAGCAAAAGAGTGAGAACCATCACAGCAGGTGACACATTTGAAATGGCGATCAGTTGGAACAATGTCACAGAAAGAGAAATACTGTCACAAACATTAACCATATTCGAAAAATTGAGTTAACACAATAAATAATCGTGTTATAACAAAAATCAAAGGAGAAACACATGAGTGCGTCAAATTCATATGAAGTAAAGATCCTGGATCATATTTTGGGTACAGCAAGTCTTACATCACCCGCAACGGTGTATGTGGCACTGTTCACAGCATCAGATTCCACAGGAAACACACTGGAAAATTTAGAACAAGGAATACTAACCAACGAAGTAGCAGGCAACGGATACAGCAGACAATCTATCACATTTGGAGCGGCATCTGGTGGACAAGCACAAGGACCATCAGCAGGTTCAGTCACTTTCACAGCATCAGGCGGTGATTGGGGGGAAATAGTTGCATTGGCCATCCTTGACAAAGACCAAACGGATTCTGCAGGCGATGGTGAAGTGATTGTGTATGGATCTTTAGCAACTGCAAAAACAGTTTCTGATTCAGACAGTCTACAATTTTCTACAAATTCTATCACAGTAACACTGTCATAATCACCGGGAGAACCTAGATGGCAGACATCAGGTATGTCCAGGAGGGATATGTCACAGACAGTTATGTTCAGATCACATTCGATGTGTCTGCAACTGCTGATCTGTTTCTTGCACCCGATCGTTCATGGGACGAGATGGGCACATGGCAGACTCCCACACAGGAATACTGGACAGGGTTCTCAGCAGATGCATTGGTTTTTCAACCAGTGCAATCCGACATTTCAGTTGCTGTAACCACTTCTCAATCAGCAACATTAACAAAACAAGCAACAGCATCCATACAGGGTGACACAGGTTTTTCTGTCACAGCAACAGCACAGAGAGAAGGTGAAACACTCACTGTGGCCACCATTACCACCACAGCAGATGCCATATTAACAGCACAAGGCGAAACCACCATCAACATTGGCACAGTCACAGTGCAGGATGGCATTGTGGGACAATTGGCACAAGCACAGATTGATTGTAGCATCAGCACCACAGCAGACACACAACTAACCACACTGGGCACAGCAGACATCAGCACAAACTTACAATTGACTTCTGCACCAGGCAGAGTTCAACTCAGCACAGCAGAATTACAACAGGTGTTTGGATTCTCAGGAGCGGCATTGAGTGGCACATTTGGAGATATCACCATACCTGTCACTATTTCTACTTCAGTTGAGGAACCTCTTGACATTTTTAGAAGCACTGCAAACATTTCATTAAACGCAGACATAACACCACCAAACACCAGTGTGTTTATAGGTGCAGGTCCTGTTGTGATCAACATAGGCACCATCACAACCAGTTTTGCAAGGGAATTTGTGTTGGATCCTTTTAGAATTCATTCCATTAAGACAGAGACCCGTATAAATATCTTAGAACAAGAAACAAGATCATACATGATACCTTCAGAAACCAGACAATTGGAAGTTCAAACATTGAATCTGGTGGATGTGGCAGGATCAGCAATAGACAGGAGAGAAGGATAGATGGCAACACTCACAGGATACAAACAAGACAGGGTCGGAGGATACATTGACAAGGATCCTTATGCAGTTCTAGACTATTCATTAGACTGGACCAATTGGATGCCCACAGGAGACACCATCAGCACACTGTCAGTCACAGCACAAACCATTTCAGGTGATGCCGCACCATTGGTGATTGATTCAACCACCAAGACAGATTACATTGCCACAGCATTTATTTCAGGTGGCACAGCAGGCAACATCTACAACATAGAATTCAAAATTGTTACAGGAAATGCACTGCAAGATTCTAGAAATTTTAGAATCCGAGTATTGGAGAGACAGATATAATGCCCAAAAAGATTGTAGATGTGAAAGAAATAGAAAGATTGGCGTTCAATCAATGCACAAAGATTGAGATTTGCACCAGTGTGGGCATAACCACAACCACCTTGGACAGAAAATACAAGAAATATTACGAAAAAGGCAAATTGCTGGGCAAAGCACACATCAAACAGTTACAGATGGAAAAAGCAGAAAAAGGTGATGTAAAAATGATGATTCACCTAGGAAAAAACTATTGTGGTCAAAAAGATCAACATCAGGAATCACAGGACAAACAACCATTGCCATTCCAATTCACAATAAAAACTGAAAAGGACAAATAATGATTCAATTGAGCAAAGCACAGGGTGAAATTGTAAATTCAAACAAAAGATTTAGAACTGCTGTGTGCGGAAGAAGATTTGGAAAAACTTTTGTGGCCATATGTGAATTGATGAGACATGCCAGTGACATGAACAAAAATGTATGGTATGTGGCACCCAGTTATCGACAAGCAAAAGGCATTGTGTGGGAGCAGTTGAAGAACATGTTGAAAGAATACAAGTGGTTGGAACAAAGCAATGAAGCAGAATTAACATTAAGATTAAAATCAGGATCTAAAATCACACTGAAAGGTGCAGAGAACAAAGACGGGTTAAGAGGTGTTGGATTAGATTTTTTAGTGATGGATGAATATCAAGATTTAGATGAAGAATTGTGGAAAAATGTTTTGAGACCAACACTGTCAGACAGAAAAGGCAAAGCATTGTTCATAGGCACCCCAAAAGGTGTTGGATCTTTTTCACATCAAATGTACAGCACAGCAAAACACACAGATGATTGGGACGCATTCAGTTTCAAGACCATAGATGGTGGAATTGTTGATCAAAAAGAATTAGAAGATGCAAAAAGAGATTTGGATGAAAGAACATACCAACAAGAATATGAATCTACATTCTTAACATATGCAGGCAGTGTGTATTATAATTTTGATAGATCAGAAGTGGTTAAACCATGCAGTGGTTTAGAAAAAATGCAAATACACTGTGGTATGGACTTCAACTATTCACCATTCAGTGTGGCAATATCTGTGATTCAAAACAATTGTTTATATTTTATTGATGAAATATCAATCAATGAATCCAGCACAGAACAGATATGTGATGAATTGAAAAGAAGATATCCAAATTCAAGAATCCATGTGTATCCAGATGCGGCAGGCAAACAGAGAAGAACATCTGCAGGTGGAAGAACAGACATTTCAATATTGCAAAATGCAGGATTCAATGTGCATTACAAAAATGCCAATCCGCCCATCAGAGACAGGGTCAATGCTGTAAATAGTAAACTAAAAAACTCACAAGGAATCAGATCAGTGTTCATAGATCCAAAATGCAAACAGATTATCAAAAGTTTAGAATCTCTACAGTACAGAGAAAATTCTTATCAAGTAGAAAACACAGAAAACACTCACATGTCGGATGCTGTGGGTTATTTGATTGATTATTTGTATCCTGTGAAAAGAGAAATTGATATTCAACAACCCACAAGATGGTCATTCAGCAAAACAACACAAGGAGTTAGATAATGGCAGTTATACGAGACAGATTAATCAAAGGTGACACAAGAAACTATGCGTCTTACATTGTGGAAACACATGAAGCATATCAAACATTTGTGAACAGATGGCAGTTTTTGCAGGATTCATACTACGGTGGTTTCAACTATTTCTTGGGCAAATATCTAGAACCATACTACTACGAATCAAGAGATGATTACGAAAAAAGATTGAGAATGGTGGGTTACGACAATCATGTGAAGAGTGTGGCCTCGATATTCAATTCATTTTTATTTAGAAAAGAACCTGTTAGATACATGGGCAATCTTGCCACTGAACCCAATGTAAATGCCTTCATGCAGGATTGTGATTTGGATGGCAGATCATTTACACAACTGCTACAAGACCTGGCAACATGGAGCATGGTGTATGGTCACTGTTGGGTAATTGTGGACAAAATCAACAGTCAAGCAATGACCAGAGCAGAAGAATTAGAACAGGAAATCAGACCTTATGTGTCACTGTTTCAACCCATGGATGTTTTGGATTGGAAATATGAAAGACAATCAAACGGATTTTACAGTCTAACCTATCTAAAGGTCAAAGAAGAAATTATTGGTGGCACACAATACATCAGAGAATACACACCAGATGAAATCAATGTTTACAAAATCAATGATCGCAAAGAAGGTGAATATGTGGAAACCATGCCAAACGAATTGGGCCGAGTGCCAGCAGTTTGTGTGTATGCACAGAGATCACCCATCAGAGGCATTGGTGTTTCACCATTGGGAGACACAGCAGACATCTGCAGAGAACTGTTCGAATTTTCATCTGAAATAGAACAGATTGTGAGATTGACCAATCATCCCACTTTGGTAAAAACTGTGGACACAGAAGCATCAGCAGGTGCAGGTTCAATCATACAGATGCCACAAAATTTGGATGGCAATCTAAAACCTTTCTTGCTACAACCATCAGGTGCATCAATAGAATCTGTGTTGAGTGCCATGGAGAAAAAAATTGAATCCATTGACAGAACCAACCACCTAGGCGGAATTAGATCTCCAGAGTCTAGAAGATTATCAGGAGTTGCCATATCATCAGAGTTCAGTCAATTGAGCAGTAAATTGGCCACTTATGCCGCACAGTTTGAACACGCAGAAGAACAGATATGGAGATTGTATGCACTGTATCAAGGCACCACATTTGATGGTGAAATAGAATATCCAAGATCATTTTCCATACAGGACAGAGCAAATGACATTTCAATATTGAAGATGGCCAAAGAATCCAACATATCAGATCCTAGAATCAATGCAGAAATAGACAAGAAAATTTATAGAACTGTGATGGAAGATGATGCCATGGATTTGGAAGATGAAGAAGAGGAAATGGAACATCCAGTAACCACAACCATTGACAGATCAGCACACATCAAAGAAATGATCATGCAAGGTTACACAGATCAACAGATACTGCAACTGCATTCTGAAATCACACAAGAAGACATCAACACAGCGAAACAGCAATTACTAAATCAGGAGTAATCATGCCAGTTAGAAAAGTCAAGGGTGGATACCGTTGGGGCACCAGTGGTAAAATTTACAAAACAAAAAAACAAGCAGAAAGACAAGGCAGAGCAATCAGGGCCGCAGGATATCGTGGCAAACGCAGATGAGCTCAGCACTGATTAATAATGCCTCCTTATAGTTCAAACATCGCCAGCAAAAATCGATTGCAGTATGATTTAGGATATGAATCATTTGCTCTGAATAAATTGATTCAATCATGTCATCACCGTAGCACACAATCTCCTCTGTATGCTGTGATGCAAAACAAATACACAATGAAACAACACATCAAAAAAAATTATGGGGATTGGTGTGCACCAACACTTTTTGCAGACAAAGACATCGACACAGTTTACAATATGACAAAACATGATGATTATTGGATCAAATGTGGATTGTACAGTGGTGCCAATGCAAGAGTAATCAACAATAATGTCACAGTAAATCGTAATGGTCGCAATGGCATTCAATCATACAAAGAACTGGTCAATTGGATTAGAAACAAAAGTTTGAATAGGAAGGAATATAAAATTTATGATTATGCAAACATGGATGAAATATTTTTTAGCGAACCTAACATCCACAGCAGAATAGATTATAAACATTTTATCTACAAGGGCAAACACATATTCACACAGGTTATTTCAGATATATCCATAAAAGACGAATACGAAAACATCGTGGACATAGATGGAAATGATTTGGGTTTTGTGTTGGTCAACAGCAGAAAAGGTAATTTTACAAAACCTGCAAATTGGACCACACAGATTGACAGAGCATTGGCCTTGGGAGAAATGTTTGAATTTATGAGAATAGACATGATAGGTGATACACACACAGTGATTGCTGAAATGGACACATTGCCAAAAAAAGGCAAATATGGAAACAAAATGGGCACAGACATAATCTATAAAAGGATACAAAATGAGCTCAACACTGATCAGTAGGTTTGCAATACCACACTGCAAACAAACACGCACATATGTGGATGTGGGTGCCAATGATGGTGACACCAGTCATCCATTTGTGGATCTGTTTGACCAAGTGGTGGCATTTGAACCCAATCCTAACACATTTAAAAAATTAATTACCAATACAAAAATACAGGCACATCAGTGTGCATTGATGGATCATGAAAGCACAGTGACATTGCAAATACCCAACATCACAAACAATCCTGCACATGGCAGTGTGGCACCAAGAAGACAATCCAAATGGCAAGAAACCACCAGTCACACAGTGCAAGGCACAACCCTGGACAGTTTCAAATTGCAAGGTGTTGACTTGATCAAGATTGATGTGGAACAGGGTGAATTGGAAGTGATTAGAGGTGCATTAAATACAATTATGATCAGCAGACCAGTCATCATGTTTGAAAACAAACGCAACGAAAATCAAACAGTGATTGATCTGTTGTTGAAACTGAATTATCACATTGCACATCATTTAAGAAGCGATGTCATAATGAAACCCAACAAACAAGGAGCATAATCATGGCAATGCGAGGAAAAAGAAAACCCAACAAGAACAAAAAATCTTCAAAAGGTTCAATGCGAGGCAAAAGAAAACGCTAATCGCTAAATAACACTGTTACTGTCATTGGACAGGGAGTCAACTCAACTCATTATAAAAGGAGGACATAATGAACGCAGAAATACAAGCGGTAAAATCTCAGGACACTGCACCTGAAATCAAAGAGCAGGCAGAACCCACAACGGTTCAAGAAGAAACCAAAACTCAAACTTTCAGTCAACAAGATTTAGACAAGATTGTGGCAGAAAGAGTACAGAGGGAGCGTGCCAAATACGAAAAAAAGTATGGAAGCATAGATGTTGATCACTATCAAAAGTTGATCGAGAAGGAAGAAAAGACCCGACAGATAGAGTTGGAAAAAAGAGGTCAATTTGAACAATTGTTGAAAGAACAAGCGGAAAAATTCACTTCTAAAATCCAACAGTATCAGTCAGAACTGACTTCTATCAAGGTTGATGGTGCACTGCTATCAGAGGCGTCCAACGCCAGAGCAATTAACCCTAATCAGGTTACACAATTGCTCAAAAATCAACTGAAGTTGAATGAAGCAGGCACAGTGGATGTGATTGATTTAAAAACAGGACAAGTGCGTTACAATGATGCAGGTGATCCAATACAAGTGAAAGACTTGGTGAATGAGTTTCTTCAATCTAATCCTCACTTTGTTTCAGCAGGACCAAAAGGTTCTGGTGTAGGACAAGGACAGGGCAGTAAAGAATCGTTGGCCACAAATGATATAAGTCAACTTAACATGAGTATACCTGAACATAGAGCTCGTTACAAAGAAATAATGAAATCTAAAGGTATTCGTGTTTAACTAACCAAGGAGAATCAAAATGCCAGCAACAAATGCATTTGATACAGTGGCAAGTACCGCGTTGTATAACAATATTACTCAAGCGGGACTTTACCAATTAAACGAAAAATCGGTGATGAGAAATCTGATCCGTAACTACAACATGGTTGGAACACCTGGTTTAACAGCAAGTGTGCCAATCTACCCAACAGTGGCAGTGTCTTCACCAGCAGATGGTGCAGATTTAACTAATGCCACTTTTGATGTGACAACATCTAAAACAATCACTGCTTCAGAGAGAGGTGTAATGGTAACATTAACTGATCTTATGAAAGAAACTGCTACAGACAATGTGGCACAAGCAGTGGGAACTCAAATTGGTGGTGCACTAGCAGAACAATTTGACAAAGATGTTGCCGCTCTTTTCACAGGATTCACAACAAATGTTGTGGGTTCAGGCGCAAGAGAGTTAACAGTGGAAGATCTTTTTAAAGCTCAAGCATTATTGAGATCAAACAATGTACCATCAGGTGACATCTACTGTGTGTTACACCCTAAACAAGCATTCCAGATCAAGAAAAGTTTATCAAACACTTTTGGTGCTTCTGGTAATGTTTCTGATGTTGCTAACGAGGCAATCAGAACTGGTTTTGTAGGCCGTATAGCAAATCTTGTTATAGTGGAATCAAACACAGTAACTGGTGACTCAGCAGGCGCATTCGTGGGCGGTGCTTTCCATCAAGACGCATTGGGCGTAATGATCAAAAGAGAGTTCAGAATTGAAAACCAAAGAGATGCTTCTTTAAGAGCTGACGAAATCGTTGGATCTTGGGCATATGGTGTTTCTGAATTGTTCGACGAATACGGAGTAGCATTAATTGGAGACGCTAACTTATAATCTATAAGTTAACCTTCAACAAACTTCACATTGAAAGGGCCTTCGGGCCCTTTCTTTTTGAGTGATAAATAAAACTGTCTGACATAGACAACTTTTTTCTGGGAGAGTGTAATTGCTCATTTCTAACGCTCTCCCAGTTTTAACACAATTCTTACCACACACAGAAATAAATACTTGTCGCTTTACAGCGGACATTTTTTATCTCTTAAATGTGGGGCAACTGTTTTCAGCATAAGCAGTTGCCCTGTAAATCTTTTCAAAAAACTCACAAAGATATAAATAACTGACAAGCAGAACTTGTTTTTAATCAATTTTTAATGGAGCAGAAACTCGCATGGCAACACTTTTAACAATCAGCGACATCACTGAATACGAACCGGATATTCTGTCATACGGCATACCAGACTTCACTGACGAAATTTCTAGAGCACAACAAGATGTGTTTAGAGATTTGCGTATTAGATGGTGGCCCACTCAACAGATTGGACTGTATGATTTAAAATACATTTCCACAGGACAAAATGAACCGGACGATGATCTATACACCGCCAGTCAATTGACCAGAGCGGCATGCTATCAAGCATTGGGTTTTCACATATACCCTAAATTGGCCAAGTTTGACGAAGCAGTGGACATATTTGAAAGAAAAATGGAATTTTACAGACGAGAGTACGAGAGAGAAATGGATCTTGTGCTGAGAGACGGTGTAGAATATGATTTGGATTCTTCAGGCACAGTGGATGATGCTGAAAGAGAACCTACTCATTTCTTGCGCCTAAAAAGGTAAAGAATGAGCAACAGAGAAAACATAGCACAAAACATCATTGAAGTATTGGAGGACATGCGACCACCAAAACCTGTCATTGTGACACGCGAACCATTTGATGTGAACAAATTGGCAATCACACAGTTTCCTGCTGTGTTAATAACCACAGGCAATGAAACCAGAGAAGACGATGCCATGGGTGGTTATCGCAGAGGCATCATAGAAGTTGCCATCAGAGGATTTGTGAGAGCAGATGGCCGTCAAGGTTCTATCACCACTGTGGATCAAAAACGCAATGAATTGATAGAACGCATAGAAGAAACACTCAATGCGGACAGAACCAGAGAATTAGCAGAGGCGAGGGCCAGTACGACACGAGTAAGAACAATAGAAGTGATTGATAGAACACCACCACTGGGAGAATTTGTAATGACAGTGGAAGTGAGATATTCATTTACCAAAGGAGCAGTATAATGAAATATATTACCATACACAAAGATCAAGAATCTAAAAAAATAGAAGCAGACAGATTACAGAGGTTTCTAGATGCAGGTTGGACTGAAAAAACTTCAAACACATCTACGAAAAAAACTTCTAAACGCAAATTGAAAATTGCAGAACCAGAAGTTAAACAATCAACACAATTATCCAACGAGGATCTAATTGAACAAATCAAACACAGTGAAATGGATTTGGAAGAAGACAATTGGACATATTCAGAGGATGATTTTAAAAACAATAACGAGGAGAAATAATCATGGCAACACTTACAGGTGAAAACGGTACAGTGAAGTATGGAACAGATTCCGGTGGCGCAATGACGGCAGTGGCGAATGTTAGATCTTGGACTGTGGAACACACAAAAGATGTAATTGAAAACACAGCAATGGGCGACGGAGCAAGAACATATTTGGCAGGATTGCATCAATTCACAGGCACTATGGAAGTTGTGTATGACACAACAGAAACAGGCGCAACTGTGTTTGATCCAGCAAACGATGCCACTTTGCATGTGCAATTTATACCAAACTCATCATCAGGAGCAGTTTACGAAGGTGAAGTGATCCTAACTTCAGTTTCAAGAACAGCATCATTTGATGACTTGGTAACAGCAACAGTATCATTCCAAGGAACAGGACCTTTAGTAGAAGCAACTGTGTAATCAGAATGATATCTGGGAGATTAAAAAATCTAGATGCGGTGTTCAACAAGGTCAGTAGAGAAATGACCAAAGTGAGCACCCGCATCGCAAACACTTTATTGGAGGAAGTCAAAGACGCAACTCCAATAGACAAAGGCAGAGCAAGACGCGGTTGGAAAATGAAACAAGGAACTAACCCCACAGCATCAAGCAGTGTGGAAAGACAGATTCAGATCCAAAACCGTGTGCCTTACATTGATCTGTTAGAACGAGGGCGTAGCAAACAAGCACCCAGAGGCATAGTGAGGCAGGCCTTGGGAGCAACATTAAGAAATAGAAGGAGAATAAGATGAGTTCAGTAATGAATAACATCAAAGACCATTTCAAAAACAAATTGAATGGTGAACTACTAAAAATGTCTGTGCCCGAGTGGAAGACTGACATTTATTACAAACCTGTGTATTCGTTTCAGGTTGAATCGAGAATAATTCAACTGCAAACCAAAGGTGACACAGTGGAAGCATTGGTTGAATCTGTCATTGCCAAAGCATTGACACCAGATGGTAAGCAGATGTTTTCAAAATTCGACAAGAATGAATTGATGACACAGGCCGATCCAAAAGTGTTGATCAAGGTTGCATCACAATTGAATAATGCAACCAGTGAATACGCTATGGAGGAAGTGGAAAAAAACTAAAAGAGGATGGTGAGCTAATTCTTCTTATGAAGATTGCTGAAACACTTGGCAAGTCATTAGAAGAGGTCATGCAACTCAGCGTCCTAGAGATCCAGATGTGGAACTCGTATTTTAAATTACAGCATGACCAACAACAAAAAGGAATGAACCATGGTGGACACCGTACGCCTAGAACTCGTCGTCGTTGATAAAACAGGTGCGGCACTAGGCAAAGCAAAAGGTCATATAGAAGGTCTAAACAAAAGTTTAGGCAACACTAGAAAATTAGCAAAAGCGGCGGCAGGAGCGTTGGTGGCCATTGGTACGGCGGCAGTTGTTAGAGGATTAATCAATACCATTCGACAATTTGAGGATCTACGAGCAACACTTGTAACTGTGGAGGGTTCTACAGAGGCCGCCGCTAGATCATTCCGTTTAATCAAAGATTTCACACAAACCACACCATTCCAACTTCAAGATGTAACCAGTGCATTCATTACATTTAGAAATGCAGGTTTAGACCCAACTATAGACTTCATGACCAGTGTGGGTAATATTGCCGCTGGTATGGGAAGAAGAATTGATGATGTTGCTAGAGCAGTATTCAATGCTACCACTGGTGAATTTGAAATGCTTAAACAGTTGGGTATTAAGGTCAAGACAGAAGGTGACAAACTGCAAGTTATTTTCAAAGGCACAACCACAACCATTAGAAATAATGGATTGGACATTATAGATGTTATTGAAAGAATTGGTAAAACTGATTTTGCAGGTGGTATTGAAAGACAATCACAAACATTAACAGGTGCATTCAGTAATTTACAAGATGAAATTGCCATATTTGCAGATGAAGTGGGTGAAGGCGGATTAACTGCGGCATTGACTGAAGTCACAAGAGCAATCATAGATGCCAGTGAAGGCAGTGAAAATCTTGCAAATCAAATAGGTGAAAGTTTAGGCAATGCAATACTGTTTGCTAAAGACAATGTGGATTTATTAAAATTTGCTTTCAAATTATTAGCATTAGGATTTTTAGTCAAACAGGTATTCGCATTGAAAGTTGCTATGGCAGGTTTAGGTGTCACCGTGGCAAATGTGACCAAGGCCATTAGGATAATGACTGCGGCGGCAATGGCGAATCCATTGATTGCGGCGGCAACTGTGTTGGTAGGTGGTATTGTGTTATTCAAAGATGAAATTGTAAGTTTAGGTCAAAAATTTGGAATTTTAGAAAAAGACACAAACACTTTAACAGATGCTAATCACAGTTTACATCAAGGTTTAGAATCAAACACTGATGCATCAAGAAGACTAACCACAGCTCAAAAATTACAACAATTACAACAAGACAAATTAGAAGCGGCACTGGGCAAATACACAGAAAAATTAAGAGACAATATTGTAAATTTAGAAGCAAATGCAATTGCAAATGAAATAGATGCAGAAATCTATATTCAAAAAGCAAAAGCATTGAAAGGCATGACCGATGAACAGGAAAAAGAATTAAGATTACTGTTGGAAAGACAGAAAGCACTGAAAGATTTACAAGCGGCAGAAAAAGCATTACCGTCGATTGCTAAAGAAGTTGGTGGCACTGTGTTTGAAGATCCAGCAATTAAAGGAGAAGAAGAAAAATATAGAAATTTAGAAATTTTGCGAGACAATGACAAGATCAGCGAAGAACAGTATCAAAAAGCAATTGCAAAAATAAGAGAAAATGCCGCAAGAGCAGAAGCAGACAGAAGAAAAAGAGAACAAGAAGATGTAATAGAATTAATTAAACAAGGCAAGGCCAAAGAAATAGATATTGAAGTAGCATTTGGCAAAAACAAAAAAGGATTAACGATAGCACTGGGTAGAGAGTTAATTAATGAATTAGCTCAGATTAATGAAAAAGCATTTAAAATTGCAAAAGCATTAGCAATAGCAGATGCTATTATAAACACAGCACAAGGTGTTATGAAAGCATTAAGTACCGGTAATTTCTTGGTAGCGGCATTGATTGCGGCAACAGGTGCGGTTCAAGTCGCTAAAATTAAATCCACACAGTACACAGGACCTAGACAAAAAGGTGGACAGGTTTCACCAGGGGCAAGTTACCTTGTTGGAGAATCTGGTCCTGAGATACTGACCATGGGAGCAAATGGCGGTGCCATTACTCCAAACAGTGCAATGGGTGGATCAGTAAATATCAATTTCACAATCAATGCAATTGATTCACAAGGCATAGATCAAGTGTTGATTGACAGAAGACAAACCATTGTGGGTGTGGTCAATGAAGCACTCAACAGGAAAGGAAGAGTAGGTATTACCAACTAATGGCAAACATAGGATACATCAACGGACCCAACAGCACACTACCAACCACAGTGAAATTTGAGTCTGTGAATTTTAGACAATTGGACAATGTGAGTGTGACAACTACAACTAGTGGTAGAACTGTGCGTGTGAGCAATTCAACCACCATATGGACCGGTTCATTGAAAATGATTGCATACACTCAAGCAGATTTCAAAGCAATACAGGCATTCCTTGCACAATTAAGAGGACAGTTAAACGATTTTTATGTGGTGTTGCCAGGCATCAGTGATTTTTCAGGCACAACCACAGGCAGTGTCAATCTTGAAGTTCAAACCAATGCAGATGCAGGTGCCACATCAGTTGAGGTGATCACAGACACAGGAGAACTTACACTTAAAGCAGGTGACATGATCACATTCAGCAATCACAACAAAGCATACATGATCACAGAAAATTGTGCAGGTGTTGGTAGCAGTGGGGGAGACAGTGCAGGAGGAAAAACACTAAAATTCACTCCGCCTTTGGTTGAAGCAGTAACTACCAGTCACACAATTGCATATGACAATGTGGCGTTCTTGATGATTGCATTGAGTTCACCATTTGAATACAATTACAATGTGGATGGCACAGTAAGTTTCACAATCGAAGTGCGTGAGGTGTTGTAGTGACCAGAGATTTAACCAGCACACAGAACAGCACACTGGCAAACAAAAGCATCATTGCGGTGCTGTTGTTGGAACTCACAAAATCAGACAACACAGTGGAATACTTTACAGATGCACCTTACAATTTAACAGTGGGTGGACAACTGTATAATGCCACAGACAAATTAATTTCAATTTCAGAAACACAGGAAGTGGGAGATCTCACAGTGAGCACAGTAAACATTGTGTTCAGTGCTATTGCCACCAATGCAATCACAGATTATGCTGTGTCAGGACAGATCAACAAATCAGTTACCATCAAAAGATGTTTCATCAACACCAGCAACAACATACTGTTTGAAGATTCTGCGGGTGATGGCAGTTACATTGTTTTCAAGGGCAAGGTGAGTGGTTATCAATTGAACAACAATCAAGATTCAGCAACCATCACTCTAGAAATTGCCAGTCAGTTTGCAAATTTTAGAAAAGTCAACAGTAGAAAAACAAATCCACAAGGTTTCAGCAGAGGCAGAGGAGAATCATATGAAAATTTTATGCAGTATGCTGACAAGGCAGTGGAAGATATCAAATGGGGAATTAAAACATAATGGGTTGGTTTTCAAAATTTAGAGACAAAGTTAAAAAATTCGTTGATAAAGTCATTGACGGATTCACCGATGTGGTCAAAAAGATTGGATCATTTGTGGGGGATGCCTTCAACTTTGTGCTCACACCTTTTGGTGCACCACAGCAGGATATTGATCCTGGACAGGTTGCGGATGGTGTAAAATTAACCAAATCAGGAACCAATGTGCCTATTCCTGTGGTGTACGGTGAAAGAGAAGTGGGAGGTGCAGTGGTGCATGCGGAAACCAATGGCACTGACAACAAATATCTTTTTGTGATATATGCCATATGCGAAGGACCCATCAACAGAATTAGACAGATGAAGATAGATGATCGTGTGGTCACACCTGCTGATGTTACCTACAGTGGCAAAACCACAAACAATTTTCAAACCACAGATTCTGGAAGAACAGCGGCACAAAGCATCAACAAAATCAATGCAGGTATCTACAAAGATCTAGTTGATTTTGAAATATACACAGGTGATCCCAATAAACCAGAACCCAGTGCTGTGTTCAACACAGGTGGGGGTGCAGGCACATGGAATTCCAAAGTGAGAACAGGCACAGGACTGTGTTATGCGGCATTTAGATTTTCATTTGACACATCAACCAACAGAGTTTTTTCAGGAGGTATTCCACAGGTTATATTCCATGTGCAAGGCAGAAAAGTTATGGATTTAAGATCAACCAGTGTGTTAACTCCAGGTTCAAAAGATCTAACAGATTCATACAGCATCACATCAGGATCATACACACAACAAGCAGATGAAGTGAGTGCTTCAACCAAAATGTTTGCAGGTATCAATCCAGCAAACTGTCTATTGGATTACATGCGAAACACCAGATACGGATGTGGATTATCCAACGATGAAATAGATGCAGAAAGTTTTAGAATTGCCGCAGAAAAATTTGATCAAACAGTCACATATTCAGACACACAAACAGGCAAAGCAATGACCATGAATGCTGTGATTAACACAGGTTCAACACTGATTGATAATGTTAAAGAATTAGTGGCAGGTTGTAGAGCACTGTTGCCTTATGTGGATGGCAGATACAAATTGATTGTGGAAGATGGTGGTAATGCCACAGATATCACATCCAGCACAGTAAATGTGGCATATGATGTGGACAGCAATGAATTTGTGGGTCCAATCACACTGAGTGGAGAAACCAAAGGCACCAAATACAACAAAGTGATTGTGAACTATGTGGATCCAGGTAAATCTTTTACCAATCAACAGGTGGTGTATTCAGATCAAGATGACATTGTGAGCACAGGCACAGACAATGATCCAACCACAGTTTTCTACACTGATGGAGAGGAATTGATTGGAGAATTTAATTTTCCAACATTGACCAATCCTGCAATTGCAAGAGATCTTGCAAGAATGATCTATAAGAAATCAAGGGCACAACGCACAGTGTCTTTTAGAACCACACCCGAATTGATTGACATTATACCAGGTGATATCATTAGATTAACAGATCCTGTTTTGCAATTGAATCAGGTCACATTCAGAGTGATCAGTGTGCAGATCACTGGTGAATTGAATGTGCAGATAGATGCAGTGGAACATGATGCCACTGTGTATCCATTTGTGTCCGGTGCACAGATAGAGGTTGATCCTCCAATCTTTTTACCAAGCGAACCAGATCCACAACCCAAAGCGCCAACCAATCCAAAAGATAATCCAGGTACATTTCCTCCTGGCAACACACCACAGGATCCAGATGATCCAGATCCAGGACCACCATTACCAGAACCCAAAAGACCAGATTTAAATTGTAATCAATTCATTGTGCCTGAAACAGAAATTACCACGGGCAGAACCATCACCTACAATCAAAAAACTTATGCAGGCAGATATGGCAATTTGACTCCAATGACAGAATACAAATTTGCACCTGCATTGGGACAAGATGACAGTGTGCAGAAAATACTACAAATCAATGAGTATATGCCGCTGATGAGAATTGCTCCAGAATACTATCAAGACAGTTCAGGCAACACCACTCTGAGTGCCGCTAATCAACAAGGTCTAGCAACCACAGGGGGAACAGCAGAAGTGATCGGGGGTGTGCAAAATCCAAACAGATACACTTTGGGTGGACAAACTTTGGACAATTTCATGAAAATAAAATTGAGATTTGCCAAACCCATTGCCAGTTTTGAAACATACCGAATAAGATATTATCTAAATCCAAATTCAACTGCACAAACCTTGATCAAAGAAGATGTGATCAATTGGAAATCCATTGAGAATGCCGCTGATCAAAACAGTCAGGTGGGTCCTTATGCACTCACACAGAATTATATACAAACATCACAGGGCAATGTGTTGAGAGCAGGTGTATTGGGAGCAGAATATGACATGTTCATTCACAATCCAACCTATCTTGCCATCAGAGTGATTGCCACAATAGGACAGTTTGAATACAACATCAACAGCAAATTGGGCATGAATCTACAGGGTGGTTTCTACTACAACACACCTTACTACAGAAGTTATTGGTACAATGGCACACTGACAGATGAAGGCATGACCTTGAGCAGTTATGTGAATTGGTTGGCAAGAAATTTATACATATTCAAAATGCCGGGAAATTTTGGACCACAACTTCCTCCAGGCATAACACCATTGGAGTTATAGCATGCCGGGCACAGGATTTTACGATCAATCAGCAAATGAATACAGAACACTGGGACAAGAAACATGGGCAGGCACAGAAGACAGTGCAGGTTACACATGGGACAATTTTAACACATGGAATGGCACCAGTGCCAGCACACTGCAATTCACATCACCCATACAGGATCTGGGCATACGCGACACAGTTACTCCGGTGATTGATTGCACAGCAACAGCACCTATTACAACCACTGTGTATTATGGCGATACCGTAGATTCCACAGGTGGTGCAATAGACAGTGCCAGCACACTGGTGATCACACCCAACACAGCATTCATCAACACCATCACAGGAAGGTATTTTCAATTTCAATTCAACATCAGCAAAGACAGTGCAGGTGCACCAGAAGATCTTGCATTTCAGCGTTTTGCGGCAGGTGTGGACACATTCACAGAACTGCAAACCATTTCCAATCTAGACACCAGCACACTGGCGGGTTCAGTGGGAGCAAGACAATTGGATCTCAACACCACAGAAACTGTGAACATCAAAAGCATCATGGTGCAACCACTCATTGCTGATTTGGCAGACACAGCAGGTGCCACAGATGTGCCAGTTATCTTTGTGGACAAACAGGCAGACCCTCCTGTGTTAAATATTTTCAACATAGATGCATATGGCAAACGCACAAGAATAGATTGTACGGTTGATATCATGATGCACAAATTCATCAGTTACAAAACAGATGCTGATGGCAACACACAGAGGATAACCTAATGGCATGGCCAATTAACAAACCAGATTCCAACGCATTTGCTTCAGACAACAATTCAATTGCACAGAGCAGACCAGAACTCAAAACCATGAGTGACGCAGTTAACGATATTGTTAACTTTGTGGACACATCAGGCATACAAAATGGTGATGTGTTGGTGTATGATTCCGTATCAGGCACCATAAAACCAGGCACCAATTATCAATTGTTGAACATTTCAGCAGGTGACAACATCACAGTGGATCAAGATTCCACAGGTGGTGTGATCATTTCATCCACAGCAGGTGGTTTGGGCAATCCACTCACAGAAGATTTGAATGTGAACGGATTCAGTTTTGTGGATGATGCAGACAGTGCCGAATTTGCAGGATTGAAGATGAAACTGACCAAAGAAGTTGGTTTGGAATTTACACCCACAG
>Ga0208019_1000351_pt1 | contig 25366 bp, 41 predicted proteins | sample CB_VirMetaG_5_FD_184540 | JGI IMG/M metagenome (GOLD analysis project Ga0208019, IMG submission 184540) | Freshwater to marine saline gradient viral communities from Chesapeake Bay - CB_1508_1D Viral MetaG (SPAdes) (version 4) | ecosystem: Environmental > Aquatic > Marine > Coastal | place: USA... | reverse complement strand
TCCGCCCCGGCGGCCCCATGATCCAATACGCCCGCCGCCGCCTGCTTGGCGTCACCCCGGCAGACCGCGCCACCGCCCAAGACCACCTGCTGGCCCACATCCAGGGAGCGACCAGCCCATGAGCACCCGCCCACTGAGCATACCGCCCAAGCACCAGCTTTCCGGCGCCTTGTCCGTGCGCATCGTGCTGGTGGACACCGTCGGCCGCCCCGTCACCGCCCGCACCGTGGACGGTGCCCTGGTCCGCTACGACAAAACCCTGGAGCTCACCGACCAGACCCAGGAACTGGACCTGGTGCCCAACAGCAACCTGACCACGGCCACCGACTACGCCGTGCAACTCACAGGCACCAACCCGCCGCAGCACTACCGCGGCCAATTGGAAGCCGGCGCCGACCCCGTGCCCTGGGAACAGTTCACCGCCACCCACGACCTGAACCCCACCGAACTGGCTGTCTGGCTCACCCACCCCGAAGACCTTGACCGCCACCTGAGCGAGGCCGACCGCGCCAAACTCGACGCCGTCGCCGCCAACGCCTACCTGCACACCCAGGCCGTGGCCGCCACCACCTGGACAGTCAACCACAACCTGGGCCACCGCCCCAGCGTGGAACTGCTCAACACCGCCGGCCACGAAATCGACGCCGACGTGGTGCACGTATCAGACAACCAGTGCACCGTCCACCTCACCCTGGCCCTGGCGGGCAGCGCCCGCTGTATCTAAGGACACCCAACCATGCCCCGCGAACAATACGCCGACCTGGATTTCAAAGACGCCTCCCGAATCCTCAACCTGCCCGCCCCGGCCAGCGACAACGAACCGGCCCGCAAGTCCGACCTCGACGCCGCCGTGGCCGGCCTGGGCTGGAAAGATAACTGCCGCGTCGCCACCCAGGGCAACATCAACCTGGCCGCCCCCGGCGCCAGCCTCGACGGCATCGCCCTGGCCGCCGCCGACCGCGTGCTGGTCCGCAACCAGACCGCCCCGGCCGAAAACGGCATATACCTGTTTACCGCCGCCGCCACCCCCATGACCCGCGCCCCGGACGCCGCCACCGCCGCCGCCCTCGAAAGCGCCGTGGCAGGCATCGACGAAGGCACCGACGCCGGCACCAGCTGGCGCCAATCCGCCGTCAACTTCACCCTGGACACCGACCCGGTCACCTGGGGCAGCTTCGGCACCGGCGCCCCCGCCGCCACCGAAACCACCGCCGGCATTGCCGAACTGGCCACCCAGGCCGAAGTGGACGCCGGCAGCGACGACCAGCGCACCATCACCGCGCTGAAACTCGCCAACTGGTCCGGCCGCAAGCGCAAGGCCACAGCCGACATCGGCGACAATGCCGCCACCCAGTTCGACCTCACCCACAACTGGGGCACCAGCGACGTGCTGGTGCAGGTGCGCCGCGCCGCCGCCCCGTTCGATAACATCGGCTGCGACATCGAACGCCCCGACGTCAACACCGTGCGGCTGAAATTCACCACCGCCCCCACGGTGAACCAGTTCCGCGTCCTGGTGCTGGGCTGATGCACCAGCTAAGCCCCCAATACCTGCAGGGCGGCCACGGAGAAGGCCTGGCCCCCGAAGTGGCTAGCGCCGGCGCCGCCCAGGCCATTGTTGCCGACGGCCGAACCCACGTACTGAACCTGGATACAGCCGTCTGCACCATCAGCCTGGCCGCCCCGGCCGCCGCCCCGGCCGGCGTCCTCCTGTTCGCCTACGTGGAATACGTACAAGACGCCACCGGCGGGCGCGCCATCAACGACCCCGCCGGCATTCAGGACGACGCCAACAACCCCGTCGTGATCAGCACCACCCCCGACAAATCCACCCTGGTGCTCTACTGGAGCCGCGACGGCGGCGCCACCTGGCGCCAGGCCCTGATCTGGACCCAGGCCTGATGTTTGCCCGCCCCACAGCCCCGCCCGGCGGCGAACCCGACCAGGACAGGCACCTGGTTTCCCGCATTGTCGCCCCCGGGGCGGAATGGTCCGACCCTCTGGGCGGCATGTCGCAAGACGCGGGTGATTCGCTGGCCACCTGGCCAGATATCAGATACGCATCTGAGTGGAGCATTGCGGGAGAACTGGAGATCACGGCAGCGAACGGAACGACAGTCACGCCGTTTCGCCTCTATGCCGCCTACAATCGCTATATCAGCATCCATAGCCAGAATTGGACAGGCGGGCAGGCCAGTGTCCGCGTGTATGACGCTGAAGGCACTATCCCCGAGGTATCGGTAAGCGCCGCACGTAATAAAGTCCTCAAATTCGCCGCCACTCGTGCCAGTGACGGCACAGTATCCCTATATGTCGACGGCACCCTAGTGGATACGATGACAGTCGCAAACGCAGTAGCCGGTTATCCGCTCTGGCAGGGGACTCTGATGGTCACCAACGCAGATGTTAAGTGGCATTTTCTCGCCATCGCCAACACCACCTGGCCAGACGCAGCCGCCGTTTCCGCCAACCCGTCAGGAATGCTCTAATGAACATGCTATTCGCCCACGAAAGCACCCCGGACCAGTTCGGCCGGCTGCCCCGCAAGCACCAGGGCCTGACCATCCCCCCGCAATGGACGGACACCCCCGCAGGCCTGGACCTGCTGGCCCTGCACACCGGCTACTACCCCTTCCGCCGCGCCGCCCTGCCGCCCGGCGTCTACACCTGGGCGCCCGCCGTGCTCGATCGCGCCGCAGGCGAAATCGTCGCCCAGCCCGGCCCGATCGACCTCGAGCGCCTGCTGCAGCAAAAACGCCAGGCCGCCGCCGCCGAACGCGACCAGCGCGTGAACGCCTTCACCGGCAGCGAAGACCGCGACAAATTCGCCGCGCTGCTCCAGGGCATCCTGCTGGAACGCGCCGACCGGAAGGGCGAAACCCTGGTGGAAAACCAAGACCAGGCCATCACCGCCCTGATGGCCGCCGGCCAGGCCGCCCTGGCCCACAACGCAGCCCTGGCCCAAATCCAGGCCGAACTGCAGGCCATCCGCGACGACACCGCCAAGGGCGAAGCCGCTCGCGCCCAGGCCCTCACCGACTACGACCCCACCCTGGCCGCCCGCTGGCCGGCAACCACCTGAAGGAGCACATCACCATGAGGCACCCCCACATCCTGCTGGCCCTCATCCTGGCCCTTGTCTTCAGCATCGCCCAGGCCGCCCCGCCCGGCGCACCGCCGCCCACCGTCACCTGGCAACAAGCCCTGGCCGACATCCAGGCCGGCCAGTGCATGCGCCGCCTGCCCTGGACTACCCAGGGCAGGCAATACTCCTGCATCTACTGGGACGGCCAAACCATGCGCATGTACCACGCCTACATCCAGCGCGGCCAGTACCCCGAATGGGGTCTGCGCGGCCGCGACATGAAAAACGACTGGCATCCCTGGCAATAGCCCCCGACACACCCGACACCCGGCGGCCGGCCCGCCCGCCGCCTGGTGTAAAGCCGGGTTTTACACCAAGCCGCAGCTGATATAAAAAGCAAGCCGTGCCTAACTACGGGGCATGGACTTCAACCTGGCCGACCTCTACCGCCGCATCGAAAACCTGTTTCGCTTCGGTCCCGTCACCGAAGCGGATTACAGCGCGGCCCGCGTGCGCGTGGAGCTGGGCGACATCATTACCGACTGGCTGCCCTGGGTCACCCGCCGCGCCGGCGGCGACAAAGACTGGTGGGCGCCCGAGGTAGGCGAACAGGTGCTTGTGCTGGCCCCCAGCGGCGACCCCGCCCAAGCCTTTGTACTGCCCGCAGCCTACCAGGACACCCGCCCCGCGCCGTCCAACAACCCCGACATCCACCGCACCGAATACGCCGACGGCTGCAGCGTGCAATACAACCGCGCCGCCCAGGTCATGGACATCAACATCCCGTCCGACGGCGAAATCAACATCACCGCCGTGGGTGGCGTCAACATCACCGCCACCGACGGCAACGTGGTGGTTAACGGCGATGTCATCGCCGACGGCGTCAGCCTGAAAGGCCATGTCCACACCGGCGTGGTACCTGGCGACGGCCTCAGCGGGCCGCCGCAATCATGACCACAGGACTCAACGCCGACACCGGCGCCGCCCTCAGCGGCTCGGCCCACCTGCAGCAGTCCGTGGCCGACATCCTCACCACGCCTATCGGGTCCCGGGTCATGCGCCGCGACTACGGCAGCCGCCTCCCGGATCTGATCGACAAACCCGCCACCCCGGCCAACCGCCTGGCCGCCCTGGCCGCCGCCGCCGATGCCCTGCGCCGCTGGGAACCCCGGCTCATCATCACCCGCCTGAGCCTGTCCGCCGACACCACCGCCGACGCCCAGGCGGGCCGCCTTCGCCTGACCGTTGAAGGCTTCGACCGCACCGACAACCAACCCGCCAGCCAGCCCCGCCCAGTGCGCCTGGTGGCGCCACTGCAATGAGGGAACACACCATGCGAAAACTCAGAGACAAGCTCGCCGTATTGATGATGATTTTTTCCGCACTACTGTTGGGCGGCTGCGTCGCCACCCTGCCCAGCACCGCCCAGACCAACACCCAGATAAGCACCGCCGCCACCCAGCGCGCCCAACTGGCCACTGACCTGCTGGCCCTGCAAAACGTCTTTTCCGCTGAAGAGGAAAAAAACCTGCAGGCCCTGGTGCTGCAATCCGAACAGACCAGCTCCGACATCCAGGCCATTCTGTCCATGCCCTTGCTGCCCCCGGTGCAACAGCTGCAGGCCCACCAGGCCGTGGCCGTCACCCTGGTGGCCGAAGCCGACAAGCTCATCCAGGCCCACCAGGACCAAATCCCCATCAACATCAAACTGACCTGGACCCGCTACCGCGCCAGCCTGCGCACGCTCAACGCCCACCTGCAGGCCTACGCCGCCAACCCCAACGCCGCCAAGCAGCAACAGGCCCTGCAGGCCGCCCTGCAGGTGGTCGGCGCCGCCACCGGCCTGCGCCCGTTGCTCGGCATGCCCCTATAGGCCCGCCATGATCCTGCGCATAAAAAAAGCCCTGTTCAAGCAGGGCCTGAAAACCGCCCTGGCCTGGTACTGCAAACTGCCCGCGCCGGTGCGCCAGTCCCTGCGCGAAGCCGTCCGCCAGGAAACCGGCTTCCGCGTGGAAATCCATTGCGATAACACCTGACCATGACCACCAAGACCATGCCCGATAAAAGCCTGTTCGGCGTGCACAGCCTGCCGGAAATCCTGGCGGTTACCGCCGCCCTGGGCGTGGCCCTGTTCGTCCGCCAGATCCTCGACGAATTCAACAAGATCGACACCACCCAGCCCGGCGTGGTGCTCATCTTCACCCGCCGCCTGGCCATTATCCGCGCCCTGCTGCAGCTGGTGGTCAATGTGTCCGGCTGCATGTCCGGCGGCTGGTTCGCCGCCGCCGTCGTCATCGCCGCCGGCCTGCCCGGCTGGGAATTCCCCGCCACCGCCCTGGGCGGTTTTCTCGGCTGGCGCCTGTTCGCCGCCGTCGAAACCGCCTTCTGGCTCAAATGGGGCGAATACCTGGGGGCGAAAAAGCAGTGACCGCCTTCACCCCCATAGACCTGTCCCAGCTGCCCGCGCCCGACGTGGTCGAGGCCCTGGACTATGAGCAGATCCGCGCCGCCCTGCTGGCCGATCTTGTCGCCCGTTGGCCCGACTTCGACGCCGCCGCCCTCGAATCGGACCCGGCGGTGAAGCTGCTTGAAGTGGCCGCCTACCGCGAACTGGTGCTGCGCGCCCGCGTCAACGACGCCGCCAAGGCCGTGCTGCTGGCCCACGCCACCGGCGCCGACCTCGACAACCTGGCCGCCCTGCTGGGCGTGGTCCGCCTGGTGGTGCAGCAGGCCGACGACACCACCAACCCGAAAACCCCCGAGATCCTGGAAACGGACGCCCGCTTCCGCGCCCGCATCCAACTGGCCCTGGAAGGTTTCAGCACCGCCGGCCCCACCGGCGCCTATGTATTCTGGGGCCTGTCCGCCAGCGCCCTGGTTAAAGACATCGACGCCACCAGCCCCACCCCGGGCGTGGTGGTGGTGACCGTACTCAGCACCCAGGCCGACGGCACCCCGGACCAGGCCCTGCTGGATACCGTCAACGCCCAGCTGAACGCCGAAGAGACCCGGCCCCTGACCGACCAGGTCACCGTGCAAGGCCCCAGCACCCTGCACAGCTACAATGTCACCGCTGAACTGACCCTCTACCCAGGCCCCAGCGCCGAGGCCGTGCGCCAAGCCGCTGAAGACGCCGTGGCCGCCCTGGTCACCCAGCACCACGCCCTGGGTCACGACATCAAACAATCCGCCCTGTATGCCGCCCTGCACCAGCCCGGCGTGCAGGCCGTCAACCTCACCGAACCGGCCGCCGACCTCAACGTGGCCTTTGACGAGGCCGCCCACTGCGCGGCCATCACCGTCACCGTGGGGGGCACCGATGAATAACCACCTGCTGCCGCCCAACGCCAGCGGCCTGGAACGCGCCGCCAGCGAGGCCATGGCCCGCCTCGACGACATCCCCGTGCCCAATGCCGGCCTATGGAGCGCCGACGACTGCCCCGCCGCCCTGCTGCCCTGGCTGGCCTGGGCCTTGTCCGTGGACGTGTGGTCCGACGCCTGGAGCGACTACCAGAAACGCGAAACCATCCGCCGCGCCGCCGACGTACACCGTCACAAAGGCACCGCCTACAGCGTGCGCCGCGCCCTGGAGGCCACCGGAAAAAACGTCTGGTTTGTCGAGTGGTGGCAAACCGCCCCGGCCGGCGTGCCCCACACCTTCGAAATCTACGTGCAGGTGGACGAAAACACCCCGCTGCTGCCCGGCGAAGTGGAGCAGATCGCCGCCCAGGTGGACGCCACCAAGCCCTTGCGCAGCCATTACACCCTGCATATCTACGTCACCCCCCGGGGCACGGTTAAAAAGGGCGCGGCCACCGTCTGCGGCGACAGCGTCACCGTGCTTCCCTATTGGTTAGGTGAGCGCAGCCAGCACAGCCCGCGCTATATCGCCGCCGGCTATCAGGACCTGATCACCACCGAGGTATACCCCCATGCCTGATTTTTACACCCTGGTTACCGATCAGGGCGCCGCCAAGCTCACCATAGCCCAGGCCCAGGGCAGCCATGTAGACCTGGCCGAATTCGCCGTGGGCGACGGCAACGGCGCGGCCGTGGTGCCCGCCGAAAACGCCACCGCCCTGGTGAACGAAGTCTGGCGCGGCGGCATCAACAGCGTCAGCCAGCACCCGGACAACCCCACATGGTTGGTGATCGAGGCAGTCGTACCCACCAACGTCGGCGGCTGGACGGCGCGGGAAATCGGCGTGTTCGACGCCGACGGCGACCTGATTTTCTTCGGCAACTTCCCCGACACCTACAAACCCAACCTGGCCAACGGCAGCGCCCGCGACCTGGTCATAAAAATGATTGTCGAAACCGGCAACAGCGACCAGGTGCAGCTATCGGTCGATCCGTCCATCATCCTGGTGACCCTGGAAGAACTCGAAAACTGCTGCCGCTGGCTGCGCGTCGCCGATACCGCCACCTACACCTATAACGGCAGCGACCAGTTGGTGCTGATCGAGGAGACCACCGACGGCGGCGCCCGCGACACCGCCATCGTCTATACCGCCGGCGGCGCCGTGCAAACCGTCACCGTCACCACCCCCACCCACGAACGGGTGGAGACCTTCAGCTACAACCCGGACGGCACCGTGGCGTCCATATCTGCCGTGGAGAACACCTTGTGAGCAGCCTAGACCCCGTCATCTATACCGAAGTACGGCGCGTGCTGGCCGAAGTCCAGGCCCTGGACTTCCCCGAATTGGCCCACCTCGACGCCGACATCAGCGCCGTGCTTGCCGCCATCGCCGCGCAAGACCTCAGCGCCCTGGCCAACTTGGACGACAGCATCAGCAACGTGCTGGCCGCCATAGCCGTAACCCAATCGCCGCTGCAGCGCGTGCCTACCAGCATCGTGGGCCCGGGCAATATCGACATAACCTACAACTCAGGCCCCGAATCGGTCGGCCCAACCCTGTCCAACACCTGGCAGACCCTGATCGACGTCACCGGCGCCGGCGTGCTGCAACTGCTGTCCGTCGGCGCCATGTCGGTATCCAAGACAATGGGTTTCCGTGTCTACATCGACGAGGTGCTGGTCTACGAGCGCGCCATACAAGCGGGCAACCCCAACCGGCAGGCCATCGTCGGCGCCGAGACATCCGCCGGCATCGTGCCCGGCGCCGTCCCGTTCAAAAGCCGTTTCCGCCTGGACCTGTGGAGCAGCGAACACGGCGCCAATGGCGACACCTATTACAGCTACCGCCTCACCGCATAAGGAGCCGCCCCCATGCCCCTCATTGAAGAACAAGACGGCTACCGCATCACTACCCACGACAACGGCGCGGTGGAAAAGGTACTCATCAACGCCCCGCCGGCCGTCCCGCCTGTGCTCACCATCACCCTGAACAAGGCCCTGGCCGCCGTCGGTGAACATGTGCAGGCCACCGCCGAGGTGCGCGGCGACAACGGCGACCTGGTGCCCATCACCGGCACCTACCACGTGCCCGTGGTGCGCGAGGCCGACGGCCTGCAGGTGCGCTTCCTGTCCGTGCCCCTGGTCGGCGGCGCCGCCGTGGTCGATTTCACCATCCCCGAACCCGGCGCCTACCAGCTGCCCATGAGCAAAATCAAACCCCTGCCCCAGTCCCGCCTGGGCGCCACCCCTGAACTGATCGTTACCGAGGCCTGATAACCATGTCCTACCACCACGGTGTAACCCTAATCCACGTCGCCCAAGGCCCCCGGTCTATCCGCGATGCAAAATCCTCCGTTATCGGCATGGTCTGCACCGCCGACGACGCCGACGCCGCCGTGTTCCCCCTCAACACCCCCGTGCTGGTCGACAGCGTCGACTACCTCACCAGCGCCGGCACCACCGGCACCCTGTACCTTGCCCTGGACGGCATCTTCGACCAGGCCGCCCCGCTGGTGGTGGTGGTGCGCGTCGCCGAAGAGGCACTGGAGGCCGACCAGAATTCCGCCATTATCGGCAGCGGCGCCGGCGGCAGCTTCACCGGCCTGCACGCCCTCAAGCAGGCCGAGGCCGCCCTGAACGTGCGCCCGCGCATACTCGGCGTGCCCGGCGGGCTCGACACCCAGCCGGTAGCGGCCGAGCTGATCAGCATCGCCAACAGCCTGCGCGGCTTCGCCTACATCTCCGCTCATGGCGCCACCACCAAAGAAGAGGCCGTTACCTATCGCGGCAACTTTGGCGACGACCGCGCCATGGTCCTGTGGCCCGGCCTCAAGGTCTGGAACACCCTCGACGACGCCGAAGCCGTGGAAAGCCCCGTGGCCCGCGCCCTGGGCCTGCGCGCCAAACTCGACCACGAACAGGGCTGGCACAAAACCCTGTCCAACGAACCCATTCAGGGCGTCATCGGCACCGAATACGACGTGCATTTCGACCTGCGCAGCCCCGACACAACCGCCGGCTACCTCAACGCCAGCGAGGTAACCGCCCTTATTCGCAAGGACGGCTTCCGTTTCTGGGGCTCTCGCACCTGCTCGGCTGATCCGCTGATGGCCTTCGAGTCCGCCGTGCGTACCCGCGACATTCTCGGCGACACCGTGGCCGACTCCCATATGTGGGCCATCGACAAGCCCATGTCCAAGGTGCTGATTCAGGATCTGCTGGAAGGCATCAACGCCAAGCTGCGCGAAATGAAGCTCAACGGCTGGATTGTGGACGGCGTGGCCTTTCTGCCCGACGGCAAAAACACCCAGACCACCCTGCAGGACGGCAAGCTCTACATCGATTTCGACTACTCGCCCGTACCGCCTCTGGAAAACCTGCTGCTCACCCAGCGACTGAACAACAGCTACCTGGTGCAACTGGTATCGGCCTAGCGCAAAAGAATGGAAGCGGCCCAGGGATGGGCATCTACTGAATACTGACTGAGGAAAGCAACATGCTCCCCAAGACCCTGAAAAACTTTAACGTCTTCGCCGAAGGCGAAAGCATGCTCGGCGTGGCCACCGAGGTGGAACTGCCCAAGCTGGCCCGCAAAATGGAGGAATTCCGCGCCGCCGGTATGGACACCCCGGTGAACATCGACATGGGCGGCGAAATGCTGGAAATGGGCATCACCTCCGCCGAGATCCGCGCCGGCCTCATCGGCCTGTTCGGCAGCACCGACGTGCAGGGCGCCCAGCTGCGCTTCCGCGGCGCCATCCAGTCCGATGATTCCGACGGCAGCTATGGCCAGGTGGAGATCGTCGCCCGCGGCCGCATCAAGGAAATCGACTTCGGCAGCGCCAAGGCCGGCGACCAGCAAGACACCAAGTATCAGTACAGCCTGGCCTATTACAAGCTCACTATTGACGGCGCCGACCTGGTCGAAGCCGACGTGCTCAATAACACCCTGATCGTCAACGGCACCGACCGCCTGGAAGGCATGCGCGCCGCGCTGGGGCTTTAACCGACACCGTGCCCGCCGCCACGGATGGCCGGGCCTGATCCGTAACGGACGACACCCGAAAGGGGAACAGCATGAAAGCACAAATGCACTTAACGGACGAACAGTTCGACCTGGACGCCATCTTCCAGCAGGTGCGCGCCGTCAAGGAGGGCGACAAGGCAAAGGAAAAACTGGTGCGCGAATCCTTCGCCAAACGGTTCAACGTCATTTTTCAGAAAGGCTTTGAACTGGGCCAGCGCATCGGCGACCGCGCCGACCGCTTCTAACCACTCAACCCAAGGGGAACACCACCATGAACAAGCCAGACACAACCCAAGCCACCGACCGACCGGCATCCGTCACCATCACCCTGAAGGTGCCGCTGAAGATCGGCAACAAGGCAGTGCCTGAATTCAACCTGCGCCGCCCCAGGGCCGGCGACCTGCGCGGCGTCAAACTCTACGACCTGCTGCAATCCGATGTCGAAAGTCTGGCCAAGGTCACCGGCCGCATATCCGAACCGATGGTGTCCGAACAGGCCGTTTACGACATGGACCCGCTGGACATCGCCGAACTGGCCAACCAGATGTCGGCTTTTTTCGTAACGCCCGAAACCTCTTAAACGACGTACTGGAGGCCTGGGCGGACATCAACCTGGTATTCGGCGGCGGCTGGCCGCCGTCGGAAATGCACCACATGGAACTGGACGAACTGATTCACTGGCACCGCATCGCCCTGGATCGGCATGAACGGAGCAAGCCGGACAAATGAATAGCCTTGAACTAAAAATCCTGCTGCAATCCGTGGACCGCATGACCAAGCCCAACCGGGCCGCCATGCGCTCCAATGCCGCCCTGGGCGATTCCCTCAAAAAGCAGGCCGCCAATCTGCGCCAGCTCGACCAGGCCGCCAAACAGCTGCAGGGCGTGCAGCAGATGGAAGCGGATCTGGACAAAACCGGCGCCGCCCTCACCCAGGCCCGCCAGGAAGTCAAAAACCTGCGCGCCAGCCTGCTGGCCGCCGGCGACCAGGGCGCCCAGCAGTTCGGCCAGCACCTGGAGAACGCCCGCAAGAAAGCCGCCCGCCTGCTGCGTGCACAAAGGAATCTAACCCGGGGTCTAGAAGACGGCCGCGCCAGGCTCAGGGAGACAGGTGTCGACACCGACAGGCTGGGCGACGAGCAGCGCCGCCTGGCTGCCGATACCGAGCAGGCCACCGCCGCCCTTAGAGCTCAAGCTGCTCAATTAGAGCGGCTCCAGGCCCGGCAGCGGGCGCAAGCCCGCACCCGCGCAAACTACCAACGCGCCCAACAGGCCCGCGCCAACATGGCCGCCACCGGCGCCGCCGGACTGGGCACCGGCGTCGGCCTCATGGCCGCCATTCAGCGCACCATGCAGCCCGGCCTGGCCTTCGACCAGGGCATGTCCAAGGTGGCCGCCCTGGCCCGCATCGAGAAAACCAGCGCGGCCTACCAGCAGCTGCAAAAACAGGCTGAGGCCCTGGGCGAAACCACCAGCTTCAGCGCCACCCAGGCCGCCGAAGGCATGGCCTTCCTGGCTATGGCCGGCTTCAACACCAACCAGATACTGCAGGCCACGCCGCAAATGCTCAGCCTGGCCAAGGCCGCCGGCGAAGAACTTGGCATGACGGCGGATATTGCCTCTAACATCCTGTCCGGCTTCCGCCTGGAGGCCAGCCAGATGGGCCGCGTGTCGGATGTGCTTACCGCCACCCTGACCCGCTCAAACGTCAATCTGGCCCAGCTCGGCGACACCATGAAATACGTCGCCCCGGTGGCCACCCAGGTGAACGCCAGCCTGGAAGAAACCGCCGCCATGGCCGGCCTGCTGGGCAACGTCGGCCTGCAGGGCAGCATGGCCGGCACCGCCATGCGCGCCATCTACCAGCGCCTGGCCGCGCCGCCCAAAATGGCCCTGGACGCCATGCAGGACATCGGCCTAAAGGCCACGGACGCCGCCGGCAACCTGCGCGCCGTGCCCGAGATCCTGGCGGAGATCGGCCGCAAGACCGAAAACATGGGCAACGCCCAGCGCGCCGCCATCTTCAAGCAGATTGCAGGCATGGAAGCCGGCGCCGCCTTCGCCGAGTTGGTGGCCCAGCAGGGTGCTGCAGGTATCGAAAAATTCGCCGCCGTGCTCAAGGGCGCCGGGGGCGAGGCCGACCGCGTCGCCAAGACCATGGGCGACAACGCCGCCGGCGACCTCAAGGCCCTGCAATCCGCCAGCGAGGCCGCCGGCATCGCCATCGGTCAGCTGGTCAACACCGAACTGCGCGGCCTTATTCAATCCGTCACCGTAGCGGTGCGCGGCTTCAAGGCCTGGGTGGCGGAAAACCCCGCCCTGGCCAGCGGCCTGCTGAAGGTGGTCACCGGCGTAGCCGTACTGGCCGGTGGCGCCGGTGCCCTGGCCATTGCCGCCGCCGGCATCCAGGGACCGTTCGCCGTGCTCAAATTCACCCTGGGCAGCCTGGCCATTACCGGTCTGCCCGCCCTGGTCACCGCCTTTGGTGTACTCAAGGCCGCCCTGCTGGGCCATCCCGTGTTCGCCCTGGCCGCCGTCCTGGCCACCGGCGCGGGCCTCATCATCGCCAACTGGGACAAAGTCTCCCTGGCCCTGGATCCGGTATTCAAGGCCCTCGAAGGCATGGCTGAATCCGTCCGGATACGCTGGCAGGGCCTGATTGACTGGGTGGCCGCCATCCCGTCGCGCATGACCGACCTCGGCGGCCAGATCATCAACGGCCTGGGCGCGGGCATCGATAGCGCCTGGGAGTCGGTAAAAGCCAAATTCCAGGGCATACTGGACTGGCTCCCAAGCGCGGTGAAAGAAAAACTCGGCATCCACAGCCCCAGCCGCGTGTTCGCCGGTTTCGGCGCCAACCTGCTGCAGGGCCTGGGCATGGGTATGGACCAGCAGACCAAGCCGGTAATGGGCCGAATGGCCGCCCTGGCCAACAACATGAAGCGCGTAGGCGCCGGCCTGGTGCTCGGCGCCGGCATCAGCGGCGCCGTGGCCGCCGGCCCGGCTATCGCCCCCCACGCCACGGCAGCCCCCACGACAGCCCCGGCACAGGGTGGGGATATCGTCATCCACGTGCATGCCGCCCAGGGCCAGAGCGCCCAGGAGATTGCCCGCGAGGTGGCGCGCCAGCTTGAGCAGGCCCGCCAGGGCCAGATCCGCGACCAGCGCAGCCAACTGTACGATTCAGACTAAAGGACCGAACGCATGACCATAACCGCCGCCTGCCTATACACCTACCTGGCCCTGGTGACCAGCGTGTACGACGCCGACACCATCACCGTGAACGTGGATCTGGGCATGAACACCTGGCGCCACGACGTGAAAATACGCCTGGCCCGCATCAACGCCCCGGAGGTGCGCGGCCCGGAACGTGATCAGGGATTAAAGGCCCGCGACTGGCTGCGCGGCCGCATCGACGGCCAGCAGATCATCCTGCGCACCCAGCGCGACAAGAAAGGCAAGTTCGGCCGCTGGCTGGGTGAAATATACCTGGACGGCGAAAACCTCAACGACGCCCTGGTGAACGCCGGACATGCCGTTTATAAAACCTACTAAAGGGAATCACCCAATGAACGACCAGACCCGCGTACACCTCACCGAGGCCCGTGCCCAACTCCAAGGCCTGGAGCACCTGCTGGAAAATATGCCGTTCGACCAGCCTTTGGAAAAACTCACTCCGGACGGACTGCGCGCCCTGCTGCGGCCGGTCGGCGAACACCTGGATAGCGCTATAAGGCACGATTAACGACTGCCTCACCCGTCCTTGCGAAACAAGGAATTACAGATGAACGCCGGAAACACTGATACCAGTAAAGAGCAAAACGATTTCCCGCAAGGTCGGGTGCAGGCTTTTGTTGGGAGGCGCGTGGTATGTGCGGCATGCCGCCACGACACAGGAATGCTTGTTCTCGGTGCGCGGCACTGGGATGAGTTGATGATTACCAATACTCCTGACGAGTATACCGAACCATCCTGGTGGACACAGGGGTTTATCGACCAGCGTGGCGAATTCCTGGACAGACAAGAGGCATGGAAAGTGGCTCATTCTGCAGGGCAAATAATCCGCAGGGTGGGTGGTGACACGAAAGACGGCGGCACTCTCTACAGCGAGAACCTGTATTGAGTCCGCCCAACGATTTAGCTCACCGGCGCAACAACCGAACATGGAGAACACGACAATGACCGATAAAGCCACCAAACCAGACGCCAGCGATGGACGCGAAGCGTCCGAGTGCAGCGCCTTGTTATCTTCCGCTTCTGAATATATCGATGCCTTGGAACGGCGGCTTGCTGCCGACTTCAATGACTCGTGGAATTGGTTGCGACCAACTGACAACGAACTGGCCGGAAAGAAAGGCGCTTGGTTGGCAAATAAGTCTATTGCCGAACTTAAAGGAAGATAACAGGGAGTATCCCGCCGCACAGTCCGATATACACAAGGAGAAACCACGCCGTGAGCAACGCATCCCTAATGGCCCTGGGCGGCTTCATCTTCCAGCTGACCAGCGCCCCGCTCGACCAGATCCAGCGCACCCACCAGCCCCGCTACGCGGAAAACCAGCGGGTGGGTAAGCGGCCGGCCTATCAATTCCTAGGCCTGGGCGAAGAACCCATGACCCTGTCCGGAAGGCTGCGCCCGGAAATTACCGGCGGCCCCAGCTACCTGCAGGTGCTCAAAGACATGGCCACAAGCGGCAACGCCTGGGTGCTCTTGTCCGGCACCGGCGCCGATCTGGGGCTGTGGATTATCACCAGTGTTAAGGAAACCCTGTCCGTATTCCACACCAACGGCCAGGCCCGATCGATAGACTTCGAGATAACATTGAAACGCATCGACGACGACGACACCGCCCGCCTGGGCAACATCACCGGCGGCCTGCAGGGCCTCACGGTCTCATGAGCAACAGCACCCCCGTGCCCATGCCCGACTGGCGGCTAAGTGTCGATGCCGGAGACATCACCCGCATGGTGTCCGACCGCCTGGTAGAGCTCACACTGCAGGACCGACGCGGCATGGAGGCCGATACCCTGTCCCTTGTGCTGGACGACGCCGACGGCCTGCTGAACATCCCCAACCGGGGGGCGAAAATCGAATTTCATCTAGGCTGGCAGGGCGAACCCCTGCGCAACATGGGCAAATACACCGTGGACGACATCGCCCACGAAGGCCCGCCCGACCGCCTGCGCATTACCGCCCGCGCCGCCAACTTCCGCGACGAATTCAAGGTGGCAAAAGAGACCGACTGGGACGACTACACACTGCAGGACATCATCGACTTTATCGCCGGTGACCATAACCTGGCCCCGGCCGTATCCCCGGCCCTTGGCGCCATCCACGTGCAGCACCTGGACCAGACCAACGAATCCGACGCGCATTTCCTCAGCCGCCTGGCCAAGCGATACGACGCCATCGCCAGCGTGAAACACGAAAAACTGTTGTTCATCCACAAGGGCCGCGGCCTGTCCGCCGGCGGCGCCGCCCTGCCCACCCTGGTGATAGACCGCACCGAGCAGGACCAACACCACTATGAGGAGACCGATCGAGAATCCCGCTACACCGGCGTGAAGGCCTTGTGGAGCAACCCCGCCAGCGGCCGGCGGGAATTCGTCGTGGTGGGCGCCGACGGCTACCTGCGCACCCTGAAAGACCCCTACCCCACCGAAGCCGAGGCCACCGACGCCGCCAACGGCGAATGGGGCCGTATCCAGCGCGCCAAGGCCCTAATGAGCATCACCCTGGCCAAGGGCCGCGCCGACCTGCAGACAGAATACCCGGTGCGCCTCACCGGCTGGAAACCCCACATTACCGCCCACGCCTGGGTGCTGGCCCAGGCCACCCACAAACTGACGCCAAGCACAGGCTACACCACAAGTCTGGAACTAGAAGTCAAAAAAGCGGACGGCTGATCCTTGTCAGGCATCTTCCGCCCGTGCTGCAGCGCAGCGTATCAGGGTAAAATACGCTGGTGGATTACGGCGTTAGCGATGAATGACCGAAGGCCTTTGGATGGATCACAAGAGTTTTACCGCCGCATAGACGGCATTCTCGAAGAGGCCGCCGGGCCGCGCCCGGTCAGCGCCAGCCAGCCCGAAATCGTCCATTTCCTAGAAACGCTGTTAGAGATAGCCAAGGCCGGTAACCTCCCCGAAATCGCCGGCTTCGCCCGCATTGGCAACGGCGACCAGCACTTCTTTCTGGTCGATGACCTTTCCACCATGCCGGAACGCCTGCTTAGCCTGTGCGCGACCGTTTACTGCTATCCGCGCTCTCCGTGCCACCATCCTGCTGCTGATAATCCCGATACGCCGCCTGCCGATCCCGAACCATAGCCTCGGCCAGCGCATCCGGCACATACACAAACCCCTGCACCGCCTGCGGCTGCACATCCAGCAGCGTGCGATACGCCGCCCGCTTCTCCGCTGATTGGCTCTGATACGCCGCCAGCACCGCCGCATCCTCCGACGACAAGCCCGACGGCTCCCCGGCGGCCACCTGCCGCAACCGCTCCAGCATGCCCGACTCCAACGCCCGCGCCTGCGGCAACACCTGGCTGATCAGCTCCCACGGCCCCAGCCAGCCATCCGCCAGCCGCCGGTAATCCTCCGCCGACAACACCACCAGCCCCGGATGCTGCGCACCGGCCTGCGCCAGCGCCTGCGCGCCCACGCCCGCCACCATCACCACTGACTGATATTCAGATTCCATGTCCAGCGCAATCTCCCGACGTTCCGCCTTGCTGCCCACCAGCACCGGCGGCAAATCAAGCCCCGCCGTCACCGCCAGCCAGAAGCGCATGCCCGCCGCGGCCTCCTGCGCCACCCAACTCGCCGCCCGCTCATCCGCCCAGTGCTGCACGCAATAGGGCGCACCTGTGCCCGCCACCAGCCAGTCGCTGCACACCCCCTCCGCCCGGTGGATGATCTCCAGCCCGTCCGCCCCGGGAATACGCCCCTTGAAAATCTCCGTTATGCGCGTGTTTTTGAACCCCAGAGGGGTTCCCCACGGATGTTTTTTCCGCCCACCTAAAATAAAATTTATCCGACCCAAAAATGTTTGATTACTCATATTCGTAATCCTGGCGTATAACATTACGCAAAAGAGAGATTCAAACTGTTACATACCTTAAATCGGAGTTTACGCCATGACGGCACAAACTGATACGCGGACCCGTTCCCAAGCAGGAAATAAAACCAGTAATGGTTTCATGGGTATTCACAACCAGCCTGTTTTGAAACGGAAAGTCCAGGAGCTGGCAAAACAACAAAGTCGCAGTCTCAGCGGCCAGCTGGTCCATTTGCTGAATACTCATCCTGATATCCAAGAATCGTCATCCTAAAGAAAGGATAGGAATGCGGAGACATTACGGAAATCCGTAATTTCTCCGCCGGCTGTAGGAACACGATAACAGGAGTGTAGGCATGGGGCCTTTTGTGAACGCCGTCACAACCGCCGTGAAAAACGGCAGCGACAACTGGGAAGCCGAATATTACCGCGGCGCGAACAACGACCGCTGGAGCCCCCGCCGCCTGCCCACCTACATGGATTCCCGCACCATCGCCCTGGGGCCTGAATGGGCTGACGGCCTGCGCTGGATTGGCCGACGCAAGGGCGAACTGGCTTACGTCTACACAGCCACCCGCCGCTGGATGCGCGACAACTTCAACCAACAAGGGAAAACGCAATGAACAACAACGCCGCCCTACTCCCGCTGGACCCCCACGACATCGCCATGGGCTACTACCACCGGCACCAGGCCGAACACCTCAACACCACGCAGCTGGTCGGCATGGCCTCCCTGGACATCCAGCGCCGGCGCACCGACCTAACCGCCTACACCGCCGACCAGGCCGCCGTGCGCGCCTGGGCCAGCTTCGAGGCCAAGGACCAGCCCTGGTTCCTCGATCTCGCCGACAGCACCCCCCACTGCGTGGTGCTGCGCGGCACCAACGGCCAACCCACCCGCATCCTCACCCTGGGCGACCTCATCGCCGCCGCCGACATGCTGCGGGCCAAGGGCCGGCACTGACACCACCATTTATAAAGAGGGGAACACACCGTGAAAATCAACTTAGACCCCAAGGCCCTGGCCGCCGTGGTTGCCAACAGCGTGGCGGCGCGCAACAGCACCCTGGCCATCTACACCCACCTGCACCTGGCCACCAGCAAAAACTGCCTGTTCATCACCAGCAACAACAGCGAACAGGAACTGCGCGAACGCATCCCCGCCCAGGTGGAAGCCGCCGGAGAAGCCACGATGGAAGCCGACAAGTTGAAGCATGCCCTGGCCGGCCTGGGCGGGCAGATCCGCATCGAGCACAACCAAGGCGCCAGCATCCTCAGCCAGGGCCGCCGCCGCTTCCGCTTTCCGTCCGAAAAGGCCGACGACTTCCCCGGGATGGACCCCGGCGAACAGCCCCTGCAGCCTGTGGACGTAGACACCACCGCCCTGGCCGATGCCCTGGACACCGTCTTCTACGCCGCCGCCCGTGACGACGTTCGCTATTACCTTTGCGCCGTCCGCCTGATGGGCGACCGCGTGGTGGCCACCGACGGCAAACGCTTGGCCTGTGTGGAAATGGAAGCCGATCTGCCCGACTGCCTGCTGCCCCGCGCCGCCGTGCCTGTCATCAGCAAGGCCCTGCGCCGCGACGGCGCCACGCTCAGCATAGGCCGTGTTCTGCAGGTTGAGGCCCCCGACTTCCGCCTGCGCACCGTGCTGGTGGACGGCATGAAACCCGACTATGAACGCATACTGCGCAGCAACGCCTGCACCGCGTCCATGCTCTGCAGCGGCCCGGACGTGGCCCGCGCCATCGACCGCCTGATGCCCTTTGCCACCGTCAAGGGCGCGGCATACAACCCCGTGCGCATCATCAAGGGCAGCGACGACCTGGCCATCCTGGAAACCATCCAGAACGATACCGCCAACCAGGACGAAATCCCCGCCCGCTTCGACGGCGACGACTGGCCCGAACAGGGCGTGGCCCTGGATGTCCGCTTCCTGCGCGACGCCGCCCAGGCCTGCGCCGGTCCACTTCAATGGCGCGTACCGCCGACCACCGGCCAGATGTTCCTGGACCCCGCCAACGACCCCAAAACCACCCACAGCATCATGCCCGTGAGGACCTGACCCCATGAACGAAGCCATGCTCAACAACCTGACCCTGGACGAACTCATGCGGCACATGGAACTGGAAGACCAGCCACCGGCGGCCGCCAGACTGCTGGAACTGGTGCGCCAGGAAATACCGGACCGCGAACAGCTGGAAGACAAGATCGTAGACCTGGAAGACGAAATAGCGGAAAAGGACGAGGAAATCGACAACCTGGAACAGACGATAGCCGGCCTGCGCGAAGAACTCGGGGAAGCCGCCTAATGGACACACGCTTGACGGACACGCAAACCCGGATCTATGCTGTAAAGGTCCCGGCAAAATCCGGGACCGGGATTGACAGCCCGAAGACCCACAAGGCGCAGCAGCGCCGGCCGTACGTGTTCGAGCGCTTTTTTTATGTCCACCAGACTGGACAACCAGTTTATGGCGGGCCGCGCGGGGGCACTTACGAGTGCGCCGGTTTCCTTGTGGGCCGGTCTGTCAACCCTGCATGGTCCGCCACCCTTTCCCGGTTGACAGCGGGTTGTGGCGGAATCTCCCACACACAAGGAGCACCGCTATGTCCAACCAACACCAAGTCGCCCAGGCCCTCAACGACCTGGAACAAGCCTTCCGCGCCCAAGACTGCCTCAACACCCTTATCTGCGCCGCCCAAGACGAAGGCGTACTGCCCCCCGCCGACGCCCTGGCCGAACTGCAAACCGCCGCAGCCGATCGCGTGCGCCGGCAATTCAACCGCGTGCGCGCCTGCTTCCCTAGCGCCTGACTCAACGCCAAACCCTTCACGCCGCCGCGCCTTATCGTGCGGCCGGCCCGGTTTCGCCTGCGCGCAGGAGATTTAATCATGCCCAAGAAAGCCAATCTTGCCCCGGTACACGTCCGCGACCTGTTCGACAACCCGAACGTGCTGCAGCTCCACATAAACCCCCAGGAAACCCAGGAACCCGCCTGGTATTGCGCCCGGGATATTTGCCAGGTCATCGGCTGCGCCTGGACAGATTCCGAACGCACACTGAAAAAAATCCCAGAACACCACAAAGCCCAACTTGGTCACCACTACGGCGACAACGGTTACCGAAATGTCTGGTGCCTATCCGCAGGTGGCGTTTTGGCCCTGCATCGACAAATGACGAATGACGACCCAATCAACTTTAACGCATGGCAGTGCGCGAACCGTGCCTACATCGTCAATCTTTCGCCAGAAAAACCGGAACAAACGCCTTCTTTCTGGGAAAGATTGGCCGAGGCCCGCCAAAATATCACCCCGTCCCACCCCCATGGCCCGGGGGTGGGCGCGTGAACCCCAACCTACACAGCGAAGTCACCCGCCGCCTGGTCGCGGACTACAGCTTCCAGGCCAGCGGCACACACCTAAGAAAAGGTGTCTGCCCGGAATGCGGCAAAAAAGAACTGTACACCAAGGCCGAAACCCCTTGGATGCTGTTCTGTGGCCGCCTGAACAACTGCGGCTGGTCCGGCCACATTAAAGAGCTGTACCCGGACCTGTTCGAAGAATTCAACAAGCGCCACAAGCCCACCAAGGAAAACCCCAACGCCACGGCGGACGCCTACATGGCCATCGGCCGCGGCTTTCCGCTCGACCAGATCAAGGGCTGGTACGAACAAGGCAGCTGGTACCACCCCGACGCCGCCGGCGACAAGGGCACCGCCACCGTGCGCTTTTACCTCGACGACAAGCGCACCATCTACATGGAACGATTCGTTCAGGAAATGAAGGTCCGCGAGGGCAAGGAGTGGAAACCCCGCAAGGCCAAGTTCGGCGGCGACTACAAAGGCATGTGCTGGACGCCCCCGGGGCAGGAAATCAACGACAACGACGACGTTTATTTTGTCGAAGGCTGCCTGGACGCCATCGCACTGGCCCTGTCCGGCGTAAAGGCCGCCGCCACCCTCAGCGCCTACAACTACCCGGACAAATTCCTGGCGCAATTCAAGGGCAACAGCACCATCACCTGGGTGTGGGCGCTCGACAACGACAAGGCCGGCCGCGACTTCACCCGCAAATACACCGCCCGCATGAAAAAAGAGGGCCTGACCTTCGACGCCGCCCAGATCAGCGACCACCCCGCCGGCGCCAAGCAGGACTGGAACGACCTCTACCAGGCCAACCGCCTGGGCAGCGATTACATGGACGAATACCGCTACAACGGCGCCCTGCTCATCGCCCCCAGCGCCACCGACAAAGCCCTGCTGATGTATGAACACCTGGAAATGCAGGAATTCAGTTTCGAGTTTCACAACCGCCTGATGTACTTCAAGCTGAACCAGGACAAATTCGCCAAGGCCGTGGAAGACATCAAGGGCCGCATCGAGAATGACAAGGGCGACCTGCCCTACACCGAAGAGGAAATCCGCAACATGGCCCTGCAGGCCGCCGGCGCCATATCCGAGCTGGCCAACTGCTACCCCCAGGCCCTGTATTTTCAAGCCAACAGCATTACGGATGAAAGCTGGTACTACTACCGAGTCAGCTTTCCACACCGCGCCAAGCCGGTGAAAAACACCTTTACCGGCGCCCAACTGGCCGGCGCGGCGGAATTCAAGAAGCGCCTGCTGTCCATCGCCAGCGGCGCCCTGTTCACCGGCACCAGCGGCCAACTGGACCGCGTGCTGAAAAAACAGATTCACGGACTAAAAACCGTGCAGACCGTGGACTATGTCGGCTACAGCAAGGAACACGGACTATGGGTGTTCAACGACGTGGCCGTGCGCGCCGGCAAACTCCACACCCTGAACGCCGAAGACTATTTCCAGGCCGGCAAAGACCTGGCCATAAAAACCCTGAGCCAGTCCGTCGGCCTGCACCTCAACACCGACCGCGACGCCTATCGCACCGACTGGGTGGAGAAAATCTACCGCTGTTTTGGCACCCCGGGCCTGGTCGCCCTGGTGTTCTGGTTCGGCTCCCTGTTCGCCGAACAGATCCGGGAGCTGCACAAGTCCTTCCCGTTTCTCGAGGTGGTCGGCGAAGCCGGCAGCGGCAAATCCACCCTGATCGAATTCTTGTGGAAGATCACCGGCCGCCGCGACTACGAGGGATTCGACCCCTCAAAAAGCACCCTGGCCGCCCGCGCCCGCAACTTCGCCCAGGTGTCCGGCCTACCCGTGGTGCTGATCGAGGGCGACCGCGACGACGACACCGCCAAGAGCAAGAAGTTTGACTGGGACGAACTCAAAACCGCCTACAACGGCCGATCCGTCCGCGCCCGCGGCGCCAAGAATGGCGGCAATGAAACCTATGAGCCGCCCTTTCGCGGCACAATCGTCATCAGCCAGAACGCCGTTGTTTCCGCCAGCGACGCGGTCATGCAGCGCATTGTCCACCTGAATTTCACCAAGGCCGGCCACACCGCCGAAACCAAGGCCCTGGCCGAGGCCCTGGAACGCACCCCCCTGGAACAGGTGTCCGGCTTCACCCTGGCCGCCATCGTCCGAGAAAAGCCGGTGCTTAAGACCTACAGCGAAAAGTATGCCGAGTGGGAAAAGGCCCTGATAGCCCACAGCGACATCAAGTCCGTGCGTATCGCCAAAAACCACGCCCAGCTTATCGGCCTGCTGCATGCCCTGGCGGGCGTGGTGCAGCTGCCCCCGGGCGCCCTCGAAGCCACCGAAGACCAGTTGGTGGAACTGGCCGTGCAACGCCAGCGCGCCATCAACGCCGACCACCCCATGGTGGCGGAATTCTGGGAGCTGTTCGACTACCTCAACGACGGCGGCGACGAACCCCGGCTGAACCACAGCAAAGACCCCCAGCTGATCGCCGTCAACCTGAACCACTTCGTCGCCCTGGCCGACACCCAGCGCCAGCAGATCCCCATGCTGCGCGACCTCAAGACATACCTGAAGACCAGCAAGACCCGCAAGTACCTGCGGCAGAGCACCGTATCCAGCGCCATCTTCACCACCGGCGCCACCAACAACACCGCCAAATCCGTCAAATGCTGGATATTCCAGCGCGAACAATAGGAGCACCACCATGGACGCCGCCGACATCGCCGCCGACCGTCAACAACAGGAAATCACCGCCAGCCTGGCCAAACACAAACACGACCAGGCGGCCAATGCCGCCGCCCTTACCACCGAGTGCGTGGACTGCGGCGAACAAATCGAACCCGCCCGCCAGGGCCGCTTCCCCACCTGCTTCCAGTGCCAGACAGACCGCGAACGCTACCAGCGCACCAACGGCATGCCACGCCGCGGGGCTATGTGACAGGGAACAGACCATGAAATACAGACTGGTAATGATTGGCCCCCGCGGAGAACGGGACTATGTCGAAAAGCTGCTGGACGGTGGCCTGCCTTGCACTGGCGGCAGCGACAAGAAAAACGCTCGACTGTTTGATGAGCAGACAGGGGAATCGACAGCCGACATGATCAAGAAGAACTGGCTGCCGCCCCATGTCGCCGTTGAATTGGAAGAGGCAGTCTAGCCATGTGCGAAAAGGTCTGCTTTCCCAGTGAAACCAGCGCCCGCCGCGCCGTCAAGCGCGCCAGGCGCAGCAAGAAACACCACCGCCGGGAATGCCGGACCTACTACTGCCCCCACTGCCACGCCTGGCACCTGAGCAGCAAACCCAAAGACCAGGCCGGCCCACGCCGACACGTGAAATACAAACGGGATCGGGTGGCGATGTTGCCGGGGGCGTTTGAAATTGATTAACGCAGAGCTTACCGGCCCGCCCAACTGGATATTTAAATGAACGCCGTAAACACAGCAATTGCAAATAACCAACCCGCTTTAAAGGCGGGTCCGCGTACAGCAAATTGTTACGTGGCGGCGCTATTCGTGCAGCCAACTGGGGTCTATGCCCGATGGCCCTGGATTGACGCATGGGACGAGGCCAGAGACGCACGCCAATATGATGGGCCACTCCCAGTGGTGGCGCACCCGCCATGCCAATTATGGGGCGCACTGGCGGCCGTGAATTACTCCCGCTGGGGCGGAGAACACAACCGGCCCGGAAATGATGGCGGGTGCTTTGCTGCGGCCCTTGAGGCTGTAAACAAGTTCGGCGGAGTACTTGAGCACCCAGCAAAGAGCAAAGCATTCGCGGCGCACGGACTGCCAGCACCGGCCGGAATAGGATGGCAGGCATCGTTGCTAGGCGGCTGGGTTTGTGAGGTGTGGCAATCGGCATACGGCCATCGAGCAAATAAAGCCACCTGGCTCTATTACAACGGAAGCAAGCCGCCGTTTGGGCTGCGCTGGGATCGGCCGATTGGCACGCACCAAATTGGATTTCATGATCAACGGGGGAAAGCCAAAAACAAGCCGACCCTCAATAAGCGAGAGGCGAATGCGACACCGCTAGCGTTTAGAGATGAACTTCTCAGGCTGGCACTGCATTCGTCCACGTAACAGGGAGTATCCCGCCAGCCAGTCCGATATACACAATCAAGGAGGACTCATGTTTAAGCAGGCATCAGTAGATCGCGCAATAACGGCCACGCAGAACAAGATCCGGGCAAAGGGCTATTCCATAAAAACCGAGAAAGCCTATTGCCGATGGTTGGTTCGCTATATCCGCTGGCTGGACAATCACGGCGCGGGAAACCCTGAGCAAAAAATAGAGGGGTTTCTAACCGACCTGGCCAACACCGGCAGCGGGGTATCGCCAAACACGCAACGCCAGGCTGGCATTAAGTTGAATATTGACACAGGCGCAAATCATGAACCATACTGAGATTACTACTACAACGCTAAGCGGTTCCCGCACTCGATAGCCATGCGGTTTTTTTGTGCCTGCTTCCCAGGG
>Ga0208019_1000350_pt1 | contig 25393 bp, 33 predicted proteins | sample CB_VirMetaG_5_FD_184540 | JGI IMG/M metagenome (GOLD analysis project Ga0208019, IMG submission 184540) | Freshwater to marine saline gradient viral communities from Chesapeake Bay - CB_1508_1D Viral MetaG (SPAdes) (version 4) | ecosystem: Environmental > Aquatic > Marine > Coastal | place: USA... | reverse complement strand
TGTAGATGGGCCCGACCTGAGTGGGGAACCAGAGATCGACTACATCGAACGCACAGCCAACAGTAGTCCACCTGTTGCAAAAAACGCAACAACTGAGCCGGGCGGTGAACAGGAGACACCACAATGAAACCAAGAGAAGTGATTGAGAAGCGACTTGATTGGCTACTTGAACGCGCGGACAATGTTGGCGCGGACCTGACGGCGGCATCACAAAACGCGCCTCCAACGAGCGAGGGCATAATTGGCGGTGTGTCACTTGGTGTTAGGCTCGCTTGTATCTTGTTTGCCATTGAAGAACTCCAGCAGGCTCTACAGGAGATAGATGATGAAGGTGAGTGAACTGCGAGCCAAGTTGTATAGGCTAAAGAAAGATCGTGACGAGGTAAGTTTCTTTGCTGGACTAGCCCGAAAGGATTTGAATGACCTCAACGGCAAACTGGAAAAAATCGATAACCGGATTATTCACTGGAACAAACGATACAACGCGGCGCGGAGGGCAGATGTCAAGGGTGAGTGATAGTATTGGGTTGCCCCGATTCGATGAATGCCGGTTCCCCGCCACGGCCAGCATACCAGACCGATTGAAGTCGGCGAGCGGGGAGTCTATTGCTACAGCCTCAGAATTGCCCCCAGAGCTAATAAGTCAACTCAAGGCGTGGGTTGACTCGCCGACCGGGACGTTGTGCCTTACTGGGAACGTGGGGTGTGGTAAAAGCTATTCTGCGGCTGCCGTGTACAGAGCAATCTGTGAGCGGCGCAACCTGCCCACCCACGAAGCCCAATGGATGTCCTGCCAGAACGCCCGTGTGGTCATGCAGTATGGCGCGCAGCCGACCTACCATTTTGAGATTGCCCGCACCATGAGATTCATTGTATTGGATGACATGTTCTGTTTGGATGATCGGCGAACCGACCAAGAATGGCAAGCTGTGATTATGGCAAGATACGAAGACCCTCGTAAAGTCACCCTGATTACTACTAATCTGAGCCCAAAAGAAATGTGGAATCGGGGACTCAAAAGAGTTGCTTCTAGGATACAAGCAGAGCATAATGTAATTGAGTTCCCCGACATTGACCTTAGATTGGAAGGGTCGTTATGAGACTACCCTGGCCCCCTAGTGTGAAACTATGATTATAGCAATAGACCCTGGAAAAACAGGCGCATTAGCGTGGTATGATGGTGAGTACCATGATGAGAATATGCCTACGTTACACGGATTGGTTTCGCGGCTCAGGGAACTGGACCCAGATATGGTGGTTGTGGAGAAGGTCGGGTTTCATGTTGCCGGGAACAACGCCAGTGCATCGGCCAAGTTCGCAAGGCATGTCGGTGAAATCCGTGGCGTGTTGGCTGCGATGGGCATCCCGTTTGAGGAGGTCCGCCCCCAGCAGTGGCAGAAAGAGTTGTGTGGCTCGCTGCCCAAGGATAAGGGCGAGCGAAAGAAGGCAATACAAGCATTCGTTGAGTCCCGAATCGGGGCAACAATAACCCAGCGCAACGCAGACGCTATGGGTATACTACTATGGAAAGGAGCGTGATGCTACTCTATAGACTATCTGTTGTATTGGACGCCACGATTGTTGCGTGTGCGTGTGTGACTGGGTTGCTTGTGTTGGGTGTTGTGGTGCAGTTGTGCTGGTTGGTGTACCGCTTATTGTTCCCCGCTCAGGCTGCGAAGCTAACGAAAGGAACTGAGTAATGGCTAAGATAATTGAAACAGAGGTGGTGGTTCCCCCGACCATCCAGAAATCGAAAGCGCAAACCATCTGGACTGTGTGGGTTCGGTCAAATAGCGGCAAGTGGAGTGCGTATGAGGACTACACCAACAAGCGCGACGCCCGGTCTTCAGCAAAAGGGCTAGACGAGCCATCGTGTATCACCAAAACTGTAATCCCTGCTATGGAGGTGAAGTAATGGCGTCATGTGACACAGACAAGTTCATGCCTTCGCTCCAACTTCACGACATGGGCGTGTGGATGCGCGTAATCTGCGATGCCATCATCGACCTTTATGGAGAGGGTGGAGACCTTCCGCCGTGCCCGAAGTGCGGGTGTACTAACCATGAAATTACGCTTGGCGCAGTCGGCTCTGAGGGGTTTCGCTCTGGAAAAACGTATTGCAGCCACGGCGAAGTTGGCTGGATTATTCAATGTAGTGGATGCTCGCATCGCGGCGTGTCTGGCACGCCGAGCGGCGCAGCAAAAGCATGGAAGGAAAAGTAATGGACCTCAAGAGTGCGTTTAACCCAAACACGCAGATATCAACAATCCCGGCATTCGAGTTGGATTCCGACGATTACCGGGATATCAAAAAGGCGTTCTCGATTAGGCAGAAGTATGTGATGCCTGACTCTGGTAGTTCCCCGACCGGCGCAATGTTCGCTGAGATTTGTCGGGGATACCTCGAATACGTTTCCTGTTTCCCCGATATTCTCGAACAAGAAAAAGGCGGGTAGTGGTAAAGTACCTATGCAATCTTTGTGGTGGTGGCGTTCGGGTTTACGCCGAGCGTGGAACCCCATACACTATTGTCCTACAGTGCCGACTCTGCAAGGCTGAGCGGCGAACCAAACAATCTGATATCCCCAAAATAGAAGTGGAGATGAGATATGAAAAAGATCGTCGTAGCAATACCCAGTGACCTTCACTGCGGGCACATTGTCGGCCTTACACCCCCCGACTGGCAGGGGTCCGTGGACCTAGCAAGCCGGGACTCGCGGAAGAAAATGGCCCACATCCAACAAGAGGGCTGGGCGCGGTATGTGGCTGCGATGAAGAAGCACAAACCAGACGCCTGCATTTGGAACGGCGACCTTGTGGACGGGAAAGGAAAACGATCCGGCGGGTGTGAGCAAATCACAACAGACATGAACGAGCAGGTGGAAATGGCCTGCGATTGTGTCCGCGCGGCGAACGCAACAGAGAACTACTTTATTCGCGGCACCCCCTACCACACCGGCGATGGCGAGCAGTTTGAGGACAACATTGCGAAAGAGTTCAACACAAAGGCGCACGACCATCCACCGATTGAGGTCGGCGGAGTCATCATCGACGCCAAGCATAAGGTTGGCGCATCATCTATTCCTCATGGCCGCTTTACGTCGGTCGCAAAGGAGGTGCTTTGGAATATCTTGTGGGCCGCTCACGACGGAGCGGAGAAGGCGGACGTTATTGTCCGTTCACACGTTCACTACTTTGGCCATGTTGATTGGTTCATTGGGCCAAGCCAGGTGCACGCTATCACAACCCCCGCATTGCAATGGCGGGGAACCAGGTACGGCAAGCAGCAGTGTGTTGGCACGGTAGACTTTGGTATCGTCTTTCTGCACATTACCGACGGGAATGTTACTGTGCATCCTGAGATTATGCAGATACCGATGGGGTTTGATCCCCTGATTAGGAGCGGGCTATGACATTGAAAGAGATTGAATCGCTGATCGGAGAGTTTGTTGCTGACACTGAGGACAATGCGTTTACGGTCCCCGCTCTTGCTGCGCGCATGGGGATCGGGGAAGCGGTAGTCAGGAGGCGCGTACAAGGGCTTCTCCGAGCGGGGAGCCTAACTCCCACCAAAGTAAGAGTAACCGACATGGCTGGCCGTGTCCTAACCGTTTCAGGGTATAAGAAGAAAGGGTAAGTGATATGCCGAGTAAGAAAGATTTGCTTCGCCGCGTTGCATCAGTAGAGCGCAGCGTGTTGAGAATGGAGTATTTAGAGTTGCGCGTCAAAGAATTGGAGACAAAGCCCAAACTCGCTCCGTGCATCGAGTGCGGGTGCAGGGTTGCTGTTGAGTCCACTCGTCACGGGCCAAACTACCTTGACAAACAATACCTAGGGCGCGTGGATCGGTGGGAGGCTAGCAAGAGGGTGGGTTGCAGGCCCATGATTAAGCCAGACCCGCCGGTTGGATGGTATGCAGCGGTCAGATGCCGAGGGTGTGGAAATACCGCCACCGACATTACGCCGGTCGGCGCAGCAAAAGCGTGGAACAAGGAGAACAAAAAGAAATGACTCCCCGACAAGAATACCCCATTGTAAAAGAGTTCCTACGCCGATATATTGGTAACATGCAGTTGATGGGTGGTCAGGAGGCATGCGAGTGCCCCGAACTTATCAGAGCCGTCATTGAATATGCAAGGAAGCGAAATGGAAAAGAACAAAAAAGAGATGCTTAAAAAGGCCGTGTTGTCGTGCATCCCGTTCGACGTGTCTGCTAGTGATGTGTTGCAGATTCCCGCGTTCGCCGACCACACCCCCGCCAAGCCACATGAGATCGGGGCAACTATCGGAGAAGTAGCGCAAGAGTTATATGGGTCTGCCCCGCTCAGCAGGGAAATCATTGATGTCGGCGAAATCATGGGCTGGCTTGCCAACGAAAGCGGCCTCGTCTCAAGAGCAGAGAAGCGAATGTGCCACTACTCAAAGAAACTTGTACACGCATTCTACTGCAAACCAACAAGCCGAATCGCCGTGTTCGATATCTGCGAGCCTAACGCCACGACCCCTCAAAGTGATGAATAGCGTATGCACCCTGCGCAGCTTGCCCAGATTGCCCCGGAAGGAGCGACATGAACAAATCCTGCTCAAACAGCCTCACGTCCGTTCTAAGGTGTAATGTCTCTCGGAAGACTCGTGGCCCGCCCAGCGGCTCTAAACGGCTTAGAGAGGCGTCTGCGGCCCTTATAAGGGCTTCTATGGCGGGATGGTGTGGTGTTGCCCCGAACATGCAGTTATTTATCCCGCTCGGACCCGGCAGTCCGTAAATCTTCGGGTCATATTCTATACATCCAAATGCCTTGCAACCGACCAGAAGCTCCTCGATATTCTTGTAGCACTCCATGTCTGTGTCGATATAGACCCCGCCTTGCGACCAGATCAGTTCCAGCCTCAGAATGTCAGCCTTCACAGCCGGGCTTTCGGCGCAATCGAACAGGTCGCCGAGCAGCGGCATGTCCGGCTTCTCACGCCAGAACCTCAATTCCCAGTCGGGGTGCAGATCGGTCCACGTCTTCTGCCATCGTGCGCAATCGTCGGGCATCTGGCCAAAGCGAATCTGATGGAATATCTTTGGGATCAGAATGGCAGGTCGTCCTTTTCCGGGTTCCAATCTACTGATGGTGCTTCGCCGCCCGCGAGCTTGGTGAACTTGCGTATCCGAACCTGGGTGTAATACTTCTTTCCCCCATCCTTCTGTGTCACGTTGGTCCCAACCGACCCCTGCAAGAACACGGAGTCGCCCTTCGCAAGAAACTCCATGATGTTATCGGCGACCTTCCCGAAAGCGGCGCACGGGATGTAGTCATAGGTTCCCTTGGCATATCCCCGCGCAATGGAGAGGATGAAGTTGCATCCCCGCTTACCGGCGGCCTCAAACGTCTTTGGCTCGGTCAGCACCCACCCCATCCCGTTCCAGTCATTCAGTGTCCAGTTTGGCATCTTCCATCCTTTCAGGGAAATCCGCTCTTATTCCATCGCCGCTCGGCACAACCACCATCGGCAACACATGTCCAATGACTCCCACCTTGATCGGGCGATATCCGCAGGCGTCTGCCAGCCTGCTGAAATACCCGTCCTCGCAATTGACCAACTCAGAACCGCAGTCGGCGAACTCAAAGCAGAACCACCCCTTTGATTCATCAAACAAGGCCGAGTCTTTCATTGTCAGCAGGGCCGCTTTAGAGATGCGCAGGCAGTGGGCCCCGATCTCGTGCCGACCCGGATGTGCCACGCCACCATGACGCGACACTGCTGCGCAGCCGCACACCGGAAGAGATGACGTGATAATCGGATTCGTCTCCTTTACTGGCCATGCGTCGTCATCCAGCAGAAGGAGGTACTTATGCTCTCCATCGAGGAACTCCTTACACGCCCGGTTCCGCGCGCAGGCAATCATCTGCGGGTCGCCAAATGGAACTGAGATGACCTGAAAGTCGAACTGAGACGCCCACTTTAAGAGGGCCTGATTGACAGGCCTCGTTGAAAAGATGACCGCCTTGATTAACTCCTTTTTCATAATCCTATCCTATGGGGTAATTGGGCACAGACACACCACCGCGCATGGCGAGATGCATGTGTCTCCTACTCCTATCAGGGTCACATGGCCAGCCTCATCAACCTCCAACCACGCAACCGTATGACATTTTGATACTACTGGGCATGTGGGGCAACTCTGAGATGAGTAGCATGTTTCGCCCGGTCCGATATGCCTAACCACATACTCGCCGCCGTTGATAACGTCAATCCACACGCGGTCACCAACAACGTTGCCGTCAATCACCATACTCCCTGTGGGTCCTGTGGTGGTTTTGACCTCGGCTTCTCCGACCACTCCGTAGGGGCCGTCGGTGCTGCGCGACAACCCTGATGGGTCGCTCTTGAGCGGCGTATCAAAAGTTTGCGGCCTTATCTCAGACGGGTCTTGCTCCCACGGGCTCTGTGTGTCAGGGATTTGGTACGGCATCCCCACCTTAATGGGGAACGCCTTGGCCTCATCAATAATGAACGTGTCATCCGTCATTCATGGCCTCAAACATAGCAACCGTACTCTTGGGGACACCATCAATACCACGCTTGTACATCTCGTAGAATATCTCAATCAACTTGCGGGTCAACTCGTTCGCCAATTCGGCATCACCCGCGTCACGGGCGGCATTCAGTTCCTTGCGTACGCCCTGCGCCTCCTCACGCAACTGATAGCCAAGCGATGTTAAGCCCTTGGCCGCATCGGCCTGCTGGATCGAGCCGCCAATCGGGAGGCGGCTCAGCGCCAAACCAGGATTCCCCTCTTTCCAAATCTTCCGCATCTTGAACCACTCGGTCACAGGTCGAATCCGGCCAAACGAGGTTGCTGCCGTCCGTGTAGGGCCACCCGTCAGCCCGCTAAGCAAATCTCCTGGAAGACCGCCCGGCGAAACTGGCTCCAAGTCACGCTGCTGGAAGTAATCCTTGCCTGCGCCCAACTCAAATAGGCCCTTGATTACAGGTCGAGTCTGCCCAGCAATTGCTCTCGCGGTTCCTTGCGGGTCGCCGACAATCCCTGCGGCGTTGATGACTTCCTCATACGGAAGCCAGTTTCTCAGCATCCAGACCGCCCCGCCCTTTTCGTCGCCCGTCAACTGCATCGCACCTTGCTCACGCTGCCACTGAGGCCGCAAGTCGTCTGGCACGTTGTCGGGCGTAAACATCGCCTCACCCAAATGCTTCAAGCGGCCAGCGTTGGCGAGCCACGACGGCTGTTCGGGGAGATAGTGGAACAGCTGCAACGCCCCATTGTGACGTACCCAGCGATACCACGGGAATATGCGAGTGCCCCACTGCCGCTCCACACGGGTGAGGTCTGACATGTCCGGCATGGCGTAGATGACTCGCTGCCCGGCGGATGCCAAGTCTTCCCCGCTCGCAATCGCGTCCAGCCACGCGCCGAGCCGCATCGACTGTTCGGCAAACGTGTTCCCGTCTCGCACCGCAAAGACCGCGTCGGAGCCCGCCTTTTTCAAGCCGCGAGCCACCGTCTCTAAAGACTTACCAGCACCGATACCCTCTTTAGAGATTTCATGGATGGTGCGTGTGCCAAGTTCAATGTTGTTGTCGATTGCGCCCTTCACAAGATCGGCGAGCCGGTACTTCCTGCCGCCGAGCTTGAACAACTCTGACCCCTCTTTGGCAACCCACTCAGGGTTCTTGAGCGACCCATGTTTCAGGGCCTTATGGATAGCATTCCCCATCTTGCTTGACCGGAGCTTAATCGCTTTGACGGGGTTGATCCCTGCCCGGACCATACCAAAGGCGTTCTCAAACACGTTACGCACCACATAAGCGGGGTGCATCAGGGCGTGCCACTTGAAGAATTTGAGCGAAGCGTCCGTCCCGCGCAGAACCGCGTTCACCGCCTCTGGCCGGAACGTATCTGCATAGTCATCCATGAAAGCGGCCATCTGGGGCTCAAACGCCCAGACCATATTAGATTTACCGGACGGATAAACGCCGCCCATCCCACCCATCTGTTTAATGAACGGGTGGTCAGGGGGAAGGTTCTTTGGAACCGCTAGACCCGCGTACTGCGGATCACTCAAAAGGTCGTTTGGAACCTGAGTGCCATGCTGGCGAGCCCACTTCTGGAAATCGGTCGCCGCCATCCTCTGTTCGTGCTGCCGAGTCCTCTTGGCGGTAGACATCGCCAGGTCGTTGTCGTAGAAGTCGGCAAGCTTTGGCTGCCCAACGAGACGTTCCAGTTGGCCCTCACGCGCAAACTTGTCCATCTGAACGCCGGACACGTTGAACTTGTCGCCCTCCGTCCAGCCACGCTCTCTAGCCAATGAAGCATGTTTTGACTCATCGGGAACCAAGTGCTTGTTTCCAAACTCGTCTGTGAACTCAATGGCCTGCCTGCGAGCCTTCTCGGAAGCCTGCTGCCCCAACGCATTAGGCTTCGGCCCCGCTGTTCCGATACGCTCCTCAGTTGCCCCGATTGCCCTACCAGCCTCCTCGCTAGTGATGCGGTGGAGTTGATGCAGTGGCTCGCGGCCCTCGCGGATAGCCATGATATCCTGTGTCTTCACTTGGTCGGCAATAAACTCCTTTACATCTGGCCGGTCAATAATCTTCTTGACTTCCGGCTGCGCCGACCACCGAGCCACATCGTCCAGTTCTGACACGCCTTCCACACCAGCGTTATATCCAGCCAACCCGACCGTGCGGCGAACCTCATCCTCAGAGCCTAGCCCCTCATTGACCAACTTCCTTATAAGGTCTGAGTACTTCTTTGACTCCTCCGCATAAGAAACCCGCTCTGCAAGATATGGGGCCACCGTACCTCGCATCTTGTGTCCCGCAAACTGCGTGCGACCAATGCTCTTTTCCGGCCCAAAGGCGCGCCGCTTCTCCTTTCCTAGCTTTTGAAGCAGGCCGCGAACGCCCGTCTTCTGCTCAAATGGTACAGCCGTCCCGAGTTTAGCAGCCTTCCCCAACTTGAGAAGTTCTGGAGCGTCTGGCGCAACCGCAAGCCCTTTGGCGAGTCCTTTTAGCGACTTGGCCGACGGGGCCATCTTGCCCAATGTGTGCTTACTTGCAACGCGAAGCCGCTCAAGTTCCGGTAAAGACTCTTTTGCCTTGTTGACTTTCCCAACAAGAGTTTTTGCTTGGTCAACAAACTTCTTTTTCTGAACGGGATCATCCGTAGCCCTCGCGGCTGCCTTCAACTTCACAATAGCGTTCGCCGCCTTGGCGCCATCTTCGATGCTATCAATCTCCTTCAACCAAAGAAGGTCGGCAATGTTGTCAAATCCTTCCACAACCTGAAATGCTTTCTTGGTCGCCTTGCTCTTGCCGATCAAACCAGGCATCTTCCCAGCCGTGATTTGGGTAAATGGGATGCGGGCAATCGGCCTGGCCTTTAACATGCCCTTCTTGGCAAAGGCTCGTGCAGCCCCACCATCCGCCTTCAACATCTGCTTGCCGAGGCGGGCAGTCAATTCGCCGCCCCGCTTGGAGAGCTTATTCCCGTGCTTTAACGCAAGTTTCCTAAACGCATCTTTGTTGGTTCCAAGCGCTTTCAAAAGGTCGTCGCCAGCCACACCGGACTTCATTGCCGCACGGAGTCCACGCTGGGCCTTGCCACCCAGCTTCGCGCCCTTGATACCAGCAATCTTCATCCCTGACGTTGCACCGGCAGACAGGTAGGTTAGCGGGTCAATCGCCACATCACCTACAAACCCGGCAATCCCGCGAGCCACTTTGTTCTTGACGCCGAGTTTGTTCAGCACATCCGACATATAGACGCGCTTTAGCCCAAGAGCCCCCTCCCCGCTCTTGAGCTTCGACTTATCAACGCCAGCAATATCGGCCACGGTCTGCGCAACAAGGTTTCGCGGAAGGTCAACGATGTCCAGCAGCTTCTCCCACCACGCGCGGCGGTCCTTCGGCTTCTTCCCAGCCAACACCTTTTTGGTGAACTGGTCCGCGCCAAGCTGGTTTATCTCCTCAATAGAGATTCTTCCACTTGAACGCCGCTCTGGTTTTTGCTCAAGTTGTGGCTGTCTTAGTTTAGCCATCTACAATCCATGTTGCCACACGCATCGCTGCGTCCTGGTTTCCAAACGAACTCATTAGCGCAGACGCCAGTTGCGAAATTGCATAGCCGCGACCGTACTGATCCTCCATTGACTGAACTGCCGTCGCTAGTTCTGGGCGGACTTTTGCAAGTATAACCGGACGGAACTTCTCTGTAGTCTCATTCGACAGCCCATCCGCCCACGACCCGTCATCTGGAACGGACAGCATGTCCACAAAATCCTGCCCCCCCATCTCGGTAACAAGGCCCTCTGCAAACATCGACGCGGCCCTACCAACCTGCTGTGCAGACAATGCCTCTCCGCCGCCCGCGTATGCTGCTCCCTCCGCCGAGCCCATGTCGATCCTGTCTGCGATCATCGCATCAACCGCCACCTGAGCCCCCGGAGTCAAGCCATCTTTTATTTCACGCGCCGCTTCAATATCTCCTGAGAGTAGTGCGCCAGAAATGGCCGGGTACGCCCTGATGGCGTCCTGCGAATCAACCAACTGCTGTTGCCTAATCTGTTCCTCTGGCCCAAGCGGCATTGGGCTTGCTAACACGTTTTGTTCCGGCCCGCGTTCAGCGAACCGCTGCCGCTGCATTGCAAGTGATTCATCTTCTGCCGCGAACCGCCGAGCCATGTTCTGCTGATGACGCTGCTGCAAGTCCTCTTGCGAGAATCGCGGGCGACCTGTCTGGGCAAACGGATTCCATGACGGGGCCTCAACAGCGTCCATTGTTGCGCCAAGGTTCTGGCGCATACGGTTCATTTCCATCTCATACTGAGACTGCGCAAGCGCTTCTCGCTGGTCGGCCAACGCCATTGAGTCAAGGTATGCCTGAGATGCGCTGCCGGTTGCCCCGCGCATGTCGGTCGGGATTCCCGTATTCTCATACGCCCGCTCCTGACCAACCAGGTCTCCGCGAACACCAGCAAAGCGGCGAGCCTGAGCATCTTCCATACCCGGAAGTGCCGCCGGCCCCAAAGCGTTACGCAACGCGTTCATGCCGCGAACCCGCTCTTGCTGCGCCAACTCCTGGCCTGCCTCACGACCCACAGAAATACCACCCGCCACGTTTTGACGAATGGCCTGAACCGCCTCAGGTGAGGCCATATAATTCTCAGGGAGCGGCGCGCCGTACTTGATGCTCTGGGCCGTATCCGAGTAGGCGTCAACATCAGCACCCTCGATAAACCGACCGCCTCCATGTGCGTCACTAACCCACATGCGCGAGGGGCGACCCTCCGCAGCGCGTTGTCGAGCATGTCGCTGGTTGGCAGACAAGGTTCCCGGCTCACGACCAATAATCCGGCCAGTCCTCGGGTCAACCGGATGGCCCGCACTAGGGGCCTCCCGCTCACCACCAAACGCCTGATTGATCGCCTCAATGTTCGGCATCTGACCAGCCTGAACCAACTTGCCCGCAAGGTCAGCCGTCATCGCCATTGTTGCCGGGTTCTGATCCGTGCCCTGATCCGGCCCGCGATGTTGGCCCCTCGCCCTATGGCGGCTAGTGCCAGCCTGAGATGGGCGATAAGGAATCTCACGCGCCCGCGTTCTTACCAATCGTCTGGCCATTATAGACCTCCGTACTTGTTATAGGGGCCTCGCGGCTCAAATATTTGCCGGTACTGCTGTTTGAGGCCGGGATATCTGACCGGAAGGGTTTGAAGTGCAGTTGGTGCGTAGCCACGGGTGTATGTTGGCATGTTCCACGCGCGGCGAGCGTCCGCATATCTCGCCATCCGATCCTCTTGGCTGCCCCTCAGTCCGAGCGGGTCAGCCTCGCCCCACTGCCCACGAGTCCATGAGATGTTCGGCGAAGCAAGACCCTGACCGCTCGGCATGTTCCCGAAAGTGGGCTGCTTTCTCTGGCCGTAGACGTTTCTCGTCTGCCCCGTATTCATTGTGGGGCCGCGCTGAGCAGCAAGAGGGGTTTTCCTGCCCATGTAATTGGTCGGCGTTCCGAACTTGTCGGCCTTACTAGCCGGGTTTCCCGGCAGAGAAATACCATTCGGGTTGTAGATTCCGCCCATCGACGGAGCCTGCCTAGCCCTACTTGTCTGTGATTGTGGGGCGCGGTACGGGATTTCCCGGGCGCGCCTCATCCTGAACTTCGCCATGATTCACCTCTAGTCTTTTGCTTTGGGAAACACGCCAGCAAGCCATTCAATCAACTTGTACGCCGACGCAACAAAAGCATTGTCTTTCGGGGTCGGGGTAAGGTTAACAATAATGACCGCAAGAGCGTGGGCCGCAACAAGCGCTTCAATCCAATTGGGGATGTTTTCAAGCATGTTTTTTCCTTTTCTTCATTCCTATCGCAGCCAGAATCACGCCAAGCCCAACAAGGCCCCAGCCTAACCAGCCGCCTAGTTTAGAGCCTAGTCCGACGAGCTTTCCGCCGGTGCTTCCGTAGGGTCCGCCTCGCCGCCCATGACATCAGTGCCGCCATCGGTCGCAGTAGAGCCATCTACCATCGCCTCATCCGTCGAGGAAACCTGCGCACCAGCCGTGTTCTGCACAAGCGTACCAGTTCCAAAGTTCATTGCACAGCCGCTGGCAATCAGCAGGATGCAAATCGCTACAATCACAATCAGCCACTTCATTTCAATCTCCTTCGTCGAAGCCGCTCGGCTCCTCGATCCATGCAATCAGAGAGGATTCTGCACAATGCTTCCTAAGCTCGTCCTGCAATTCTCTGATCTCAGTTAAAATTGTTTCTGTGTCTTCTTTCAGGTGGTCTACCTTTACGGTAAGTGAGGCTTCTGCGATCTCGGCTGCTCGGATTCGCCCGTCCTGCTTGTCGAGCCGCGCAGACAAAGTAGTCGCTACCCCCATAATGACAACAAATGCCGTTCCTAGAATCCACTGAGTTGTTTGCCCAACCTTCTTCATAGTAACATATCCATTTCCATCCAGCCGCCAACGATTGACTCCTCGCCTTGCTGTGGCGACAATAGACCAACGAGTGATGTGGAGTCGGACGTAGAAGTCTGCATGGGCAGCATCATCGCGCCATACACCTGCGGATATACCGCACCTCGAACATCATCATTACCCAACTTTGGCCGGCCATACAAGTCGTAAGAACCAATCGCCCTAGCCGTCTTAGACCCAGTTCCAAGATCGCAATTACCCTGCGATTCTGGGAAGTAGTTGTCGTAAAGATCAGGAAGGGGGTCCGTCGCAGACTCAAGGCTAACATCCGTGCTTTGTGCAACGGAAGGTGACTTGAACGGAAGTGCTGCCCATACAGTATTATGACCGCTCGCTGACGTATAGTTCGACCCGGTGATGCCCCACGTCCCCGCGTTCGTCCCTGCGATAATCACGCAGTTGTTGATCGTGATATAATCCGTAATAACATTAACGCCGGTCCAAATCCCTTCGGAGCCCGCATTGCTTGCAGTCAACACACAGTTGGTGAACTCCCACCGGCTTTTTTGCCCACTGAACCCTTCGGCCCGTATCGTGATCTGGTTCGCCGCAGCCGTCTCGAACACACACGACTCGCACTGAACAGTGATAGAGAGAATCGACGCCCCATCCACCATACCCGGCCCGGTCAGTGTTCCCCCGAACCGACCGCCAACAAAACGCACCGTCTGCTGTACGACATTGCCGCGCATGGTCAGCCAACTAACAGCCGACCCATAGACCTTCGGGCGAAGAAAGCAGAACTCAAGCGGGCTAGATGGGGCCGCGCCGACAAGAAAATGCCGGTCCATGCCAGAGCCATAGAACTCGGAGTCTTGCTCGAAACCCTCAGCCCCAGAGTAAATGGCGAAGTTGCATTTGCGTGTTGCCCCAGCATCGTTGTCGTGGTACTTATTTCGCTTCCCGTACCAAACAGCGCCACCAGCCGGAGATGCGCCAGAACCGTTGTCGTAAAACTCACAATCAGTCACATAGCTGATTGTAGATGCGTGACCAGTATACCCATCCTCACCGTTGCTATAGAACCGGCAGTGGTCAAGCGTGGCTGTCCACGAAAATGTCGCGCCCGTTGTCGAGAGCCCATCTACTTTCCCACCGCTCACCTCAAGGTAACTCGCCGTAAAATACCGATCTTCTGATGCGGATGCGGCCAAACAAGTGATAACATTTTTTCCGGCGGTCGCCCCAACAACGTACACCTTGTAGTAGTCCGTGGATGTGCCGAGGAACGTGACATCGCTGTTGTCGATAGCCAGGCCACCTGCCGCGTCATCGGCCACCTGCCAATTCACCACCCCACTCGGTGAGAACGTGACCGACTTCGACAGGATCGCAATCGACCCGCCACTCTCGTCATACGTTCCCGCCGCCGCATGAATGGTGGTGGCCTCGGAGACTTGAGATATCGCGTAGGCGTGTGTCGCCCACGGGCCAACACCACCACCGTCAACGGTCGGGCTCGTCCCGTCATACGTCCCATCATCCAAGCCGGTAGTAGAGTTGATGTAGAAGTCAGCCATCAGATATCCTTACGAACCTGATACCGCGCGTACCAAGTCGAGCTATCGGCTCCGCTGATATTCAGGCGGATATGATTGCCGGGCGTTACCACCACCCGAACAGGCTGCTTGCCGTAATAGTTCGTGCCGGTGGTGAGGCCAAACGCCGCGCGGTCGATCTCGGTAGCCAGGTCGGTCGTTGGAATTGTAATTTCCTGCACCTGAATGAGCGTCGCATCGGTCGGGGTCGCCGCAGAGAACTCTGACACAATCAAACTCGTTGTTTTTGAAGCGTCTACAGCACCAAGCCAGACGATGATCTGATTTACGCCGCCCGTGGAAATCACCTCCGCATCATCCGCAACAACGGCGGTCGAATCGGCGCAAACGACAAGGCTTTCTCCAGAGTCATACAGAACACTTGTTACATTATCAATAGCCATGCTGTCTCCTAGTTCTTGCTCGCAACAAAGGCGCTAAAGGTAATGGTTGCGTTGCTCGCTCCGGCGTTCTTGTAGTTCATAAACTGCTGCTGGTAGCAAGGGATTCTATAGACCTTATCAGCCTGATACTCTACCCCATCATCACCGGCATACGTCTGCGCCTCGTTATAGAACGCCAAGAAGAACGGCTGGTCCGCCTTCACGGCAACAAACGACGTACTCGCCGGAAGCGTAGCCTCTGAGGTCGTCGCCTGCCACGCCGCACCAGCAGTAACCGCCGCCTGATTTAGCGTCTGAAACGGATAGTCCATTTGTGTAATTGATACACCCATTATTGTCTCCAAAGCGGCTCAGCCAGAACCGGGGAAAGGAGGAAACCCGGCCCCGGCCTCACCACTATACTCTTAATTCTCTGAATAGTCAACATTATTCGTCATACTCATGAAGCCCGTACCAGAACGCGAACGTGTTCGGGCCGGACTGAATAGAGGCTGCTCTCGCCCATACCTTTGTGCCCGTCGCCCACCGTTTTGCCATTATGTCTATCGGCTGCTGTTGGGTCTGGTTATTCTCCCAATAAGGGAACTCGGTATAGTGACCCGCCGCAAGGGCCGCAGAGCCATCTGTATCGCCCCCGAACGCAATCTGGATTCTGAAATCCACAGCGTTTGACGTGCTGCCTCCATCAGGCTCGATACGATGAAGATCAAATTTCACCATTTCCGAATCTACTGGGGTGTCATTGGAACCCAAAATCTGGACCCACGAACCATATTGGTACGCGCTCGCGCCGGTCGCCAACGAAAAAACTCCATGTCCGGCCGCTGTGAAATCATTGCTTGCGATATCCGTTTCGCCGGTCGGAGATGACAAAGCTCCCATCCACCGCTCATAGTTGTGAAGGTGATGCTCTACCTCAACAATCTCTTTGCGGTTATACCGAGCCAGCCCAACCAGAGATGCCTGATCAGCCGTATCACTGGCCGCATCTTCTTTGCTCCCCACAACATCGCGGGACAGGATATTATCAGTTGAGTCCGCGTCGGGGGCCTGCTGCAAGAACCCGTTACTTGGATAGAGCGCATACACCGAGGTTGTGTCCGGCGGCCCGCCAATCCAGTCCGCATCAACAGTGGCCACCTTCGTAGTGCCGTTGTAAGACAGCACCGTTCTAGACTGGTCCGCGCACGTCCCAGCCGTAATGAACACCAACTGCCCACGGTATACATTATTGTCGGCGCTTGCCAGATTGTTTAGGGTGATTGTCGAGGCGGTTCCCCCGGCTGCCCGACCCTCATTAACATGCGTGTCGCCAGGAAACGATAGGATGCAGTACTCCGACGTACTGTCAGGAACGGTAACCCAATCTCGATTAATGGTGGCAATCTTGGTTGCCCCGACATAATCCCAAATCTGCCTCGACTGACCCGCACCCGTCCCGCCGGTTATTAACACTATGCCCGGATCATAGGCGCGGTTTTCAGAGGAGGCATTAGAATCAAGCTCAATCTGGACTGACGTATTCGTCGTTCCGCCAGTATTGGGGGAAGTCCCGCAGATGACATATTGTGCCGAACTTTTCTTGCCCAGCGCAACAAGCGAATCACCATCAAAGGTGTCGCTCTTATTCCCAACCACATCAGCCGCAACCACGTTTTCTGCGGAGTCGGCGGTCGGAACATTATCGTTCTCAATATCCCATCGCTGCAATGCAACTAAAGAGGCGGTGTCAGCGGTGGCATCAGAGGAGTCAGTCTTGTTGCCGACTACATCTTGAACATACGCATTATCTGTGGAGTCCTTGTCTGGGACAGGCACAATGACCACCCCCTCATCTGTAATATTACTGAGGCGAGTCCCCAGCAGCACTTCGCGCGCTGCCGGGTTCATGCCGTTTGCTCGTTCAATTTGCTTATCGTCTAACTGAGCCATGATAGCTCCTTACGTCCCAATAGCAAGAATATCGAGGATGTCGCCGTTAGCCCACCCGCCAGCAGTGTCAGTAATACCAACAACACCACCAGTAATCGAGACCGTTGCCCCGACAACTGCTTCAACACCCGCATCGTAGTACGTCATTTGCAGGCTCTCAATCGAGGTGAGCCCTGTGTCGAGCCGCAGGAAAGCGTTGGTTGCTTCGTTAGTCGTAATGGTGTGACGAATCGGAACAACCTGTGCCACAGCCGCATCAGCCCCGTCGGCAAGCGTTGCGTTCGTGGATGTCGCATTCGTCCAGGTCGTTTCAAGGGCCGTCAAATTGCCAGCAACTCCAGCCACGTCGGCGACCACGATAATTCGGTCATTGGTATCGTCAAGCGTTACAGTGACATCTTCTGTCCCGTTATTCCCGATCTCTGTAAGCAGCGCAGCAGCCGTGCCGTCCGCGGTCCCGGCAATCGTAACCTCGAACGCAGCACCAGCGGCGACCTTGAAGGTGTAAACATCAGAGCCAATCGTTACGGTTTCATCAGCCGAAGCATCCGTCCCGTTGGCGTACTCAATATATCCCTGCGCCTTAATTGCTGGACGCTTGGCCAGCGAACTCGAAAGCATTGCGTCGTCTACTGCTCCGGCAGCAATTGTCAACGTGCCGTCATTTGCAATTGTGGCATCGCCACTCATGGCAACGCTCGCCGCAGTCGTCCCGTCACCAAGGATCAGGTTTGCATCTGTGCTTACATCAAGCGCAGTCGATTCGCCGTCGCTATCGCCAATCAACATGCTACCCTGAACGAGAGCGATAGAATCACTAGCGCCATAATAGACGCCAGTATCTTTGTCTAGGTTCTTGAGCATAGTGCCCAGATTAATGTCGCTTGCGATGCGGTTGAACCGCTTGTTCATCCGCGCCTGTTCTTTTGTAGTCGGTCGTGCCATTATCTTTCTCCTCGCGTCCTGTACCCGCGTCGCGTCCACGCCTCCTTTGTGGCATGTTTCCCCGATTTAAGGTTCGGGGAGAACCTAATCTACTATCCAATTCAGTGCGTTAATTTGCCACTGGTCTGTACTCGCACCCTCAGCCTTCGCCGAAGATAGTTTGAACTTGAACATCCGCCACTTGCGCGGCGATGCCAAGGTGTTAATCTTGATGAGCTTGTTGTCTTTGCTCAGCAACTGTGTGGTTGAGTCTGCGCCCGCCTCCCCGTCCGTGAGAAGCGGTGTCATGGTGGCAGTCACAACGCCATTCACATTGTCGCCAGCATGGGCGTCGATGCGGCGGATTGTGTTTGGTTCCGCCTGCCGCTCCTGACCGAAATGGCCCTCCCATTCGGCGGCAAAGTCTACCTCTGAACCACTCTCGCCATCACCATATCCAATCGGGTACTCATAGATGTGCCCAGCACTCGTACCAACCAACATGGTCGGCTCGCCGTGGCCGTCTACCCGCTCGCACAAGGCGGTGATTTCTTCGTTCGCCCCAAGCGACTCAATCTCAAACTCGCATAACGCGCCTGTATGGTTCCCGCCACGGGTGATGTGACCCGCCTCAAAGTCCCAGATGAGAATCCTCTGGACCTTGCCGTTCGCTTTTGGTATCGCCGCCCAGACCTGATCGCGGAACGAATAGTGCCCCATCACAATGTTCTCACGATACCCATCAGGGATGTCGGCAAGAATCTCCTCAAAGATACCGTCAGAAATCTTATGCAGCCCATCGGGGCCAAAGGCAGCCCACTTTGTAGACGAAATTGTGTGGATTGTGCCATCCGCGACCGTGTTGGAATATCGTCCATCGGAGCCAATCGACGGATGAAGTTGCGATGCAAAGATGCGCCCATCGCCAACAACGCCGTACTTCCATGTATTCCGCTTCGTGAATGCAAGAGTGCGACCCTGAACGGACTGCATTGAGACAAGTTTCTCATCGGAGATAGTCCCGGTCTGGCCAATCCAAGGTTTTGGGTCTACGGTCGAAGAAAGTTCTGCCCGCTCAGCATCAGTATCAAACTCGCTGGCGTTTGCGTAGAAGGCATATCTGTCCCGTCGCGGAACCATACATGGGAACTCGGGTAGTGAGAACATCACCAACCCAGGCATCTCATCAGCATCAAGGCCGTCCTCTGTCCATGTGTTGAGGTTAGCATAGATGGCTTGAATGCCATTGAACACGCCAACATCGGAGCCAGGCGGCAAGCCACCATTGTTCACTACCGGCTTGTTGCGCTGCAAGAGCGAGTCGTTCTGTCGCAGGTTGATGTCTGTGTTGATATTGTCTGACGAGCCCGAATAAACCTCGTACATCGAGAATGTCCGGCTTTGGTAGGTGTCGTTTAATCCCGGCGATTGATAAATGACCATCTGGTCATACTCAAAGTTGTATGTCCCGCCCTTGGCCGGGTCGTTCGGCGTCTTGAAGGCCGTGAGTCCAGACGCATATCCAGCCGCAGGATACAAAGAAAATGTTGAGCCAACATAAATCAAAAATCCGCGAGGTAATTCCTGGATAACATTTGAGATGTTTCCAATCATCCCCTCCTCGCCGGTACGGGAGTTTCTGAATGAAATGGCGACGTTGTAAGTGCCCCTCTTATCTCCCGTCAGCGGAGTGTCATCATACCAGAGTGGGGGATAGTACGGAATCTTTATAGGTGTAGTTCCATCGGACTTTGTTCCATCCCGTTCGTTGTGCCCATCATCAGCGCGGCCAATCCCGGCATCATAGATGCCGAAGATTTCGTATGTCGTGGAATTGTCCGGCGTCCCTGACCACGCAGAATCAACCGTGGCCTTCTGGTCCGACCCGCTGTAACTGACAATCGTTTTTGTCTGCCCAGAACCCGTTCCGCCGGTCGTGATAAGCGTCCGGCCCTTGTAGTAATCATCCTTTGAAGATGATGTGGACGCAAGTTGTATCATGGGCGTGGCGTCGCCGCCCTGGGCTGTCCCGGAATCAATGCCGCCCTGCCATTTCTTGACGCCCGCCGTGGTAACTTGGTATAGCCCGTCAGCCCACATGAACCACCAGCCGCCAGTTCCGCCGCTCAGAACGGGGAGAGGAGAAAGTGAAATAGCCTGCCCGCCGTCAATCTGTGCGTACTCAATATCCGTATCCCCCTGCACGACCAAGAACGTCTGCCCGTTCTCAAAGCCAGCAAGGGTCATGTAGTTGATTGCGTCAGTGGCCGTGGCTACAAGACGGAACCCGCCGCGCTTCTTTAGGAAGCCGTGTCGTAGCTCTACGTTCTTTGCAGAAATCGCCGACCCGCTCGGTAGCATGAGCGGGCTACGGTCTACGTTAATGCCACCAAATTGACCTTTTACCACTGCCAATTGTTGTTGTATCCTTGGTAACCAAGATAAGCGGTGTCGCCATATCCATCATTGTCGATATAGTCTACGCCGCTCGAATGCGTTTCGTTGTTGTTATCTCTGGCCTTTTTGAGCCAGTCCTTGTACTGATTCCACGGGCCGGTCCACTCACCTCCGTAATCGTGGAACGCGCGAGCCTTGGAAAGCCAATGCCACCCCTCGTCCATGAATGAGGGCCATACCGGACTCGCGCTATCCGAAAGTTCAGTCTCGTAACTCCACGGGTCGCGGAGCAAGTACCAATACTTGTATGCGTAGATCGCATCTGGAGTCGGGGTCAGCAGAAACTTCCACGAGAACACGTCATCATCATCGCCGTGCGTCACAAGAGCAGTGGTCGGATAGCCTGATGCCGTTGTGATATCTTCATGTTCCTGATAGTAGGACGGGTCTTCCGTGAACATAATCGGAAGCGTGCCGCCGCTCCGCCGAAGCCACTGCTGTGACAACTTCCCAAAGTTGGTCGGGGCAGCAACGTGGTCTTGTGATGCCACCGTAGTGAGCGTGCCCTGAGTCTGCTGCCATCGCCAATCTACGGCAGTCCATACATGTCGTCCGCACTCGCGGATAATCGTCTCCAGCCGAGCGGGGACGGACCCCCCTGCGGCGTCAGGGTCCATATCCAACTCGCCCCGAATCAGGGCCGCAAGTGAATCAACTGTATATCGCTGGATAGCCATTAAGCACCCACATAGATTGCACGCTCGCGCTTGCCCACGGCAATCTCCGATTCTCGTATAAGCTCGTCGTTCATCTCTAACATCTCTTGACGGATGCCGTCCCTATGCTTCTGCTTCGTGTCGATTTCCAATTGACGTAACTGCTCTTGGAGCGAACCCTTCTTCCGATAAAAGTGGTCGCGCCGAAGCGATACCAATTTCCCGAGCAGGGATCGGGAGAGCGGAATTGGGTCCGCGCCAAGAGTCTTCTGACAATTCATCTGGTGGACCACATTCGGGCCGTCTTGTGTGTAGATAACAAAGCATTTCAGGTTGCAACTCCATGCGAGTTTCATCCCGTCCCGTGCCGCTTCGCGCTCAAACCAGCGAACATCTCCAAATGGCCCCCCGCTCGGGACGCCAATGGTTCGAGTATCTACCCAGCCGTAATGTTTAGGTCCAATCATCATATTACACCGCCGTCGCCGTACTCGTGATACCCTTGATGACCGAGTTCGCGGGCATCTGGTCGCATACCAACAGGCACGACAGCCAAGTACCGGCCTGACGCTTCATGGTGATATTCGTATCTGTAATACGGGTCCATTGACCAGCACCATCATCAAGCCACGTCGGCTTCATGCTGTTCGTGTCGGTCAGGTAGAACCAGCTCTGCGGGTCCAGAACAAGCAGCTGGTCCGCCGTCGAGGCCGGGTCAGCCTGAAGGGCGATCGCGCCAAGGTTCGGGTCGTGATACACAACGCCATCGAAACTCACCGCGCCGAAGTATTCCTTCTTCTGTTCCGCGCTCAGGTCAGCCGCCGCCTGCATTGTGAACCGCCGCGAGTCATCAAGCGTCGAAACTGCTTCGTTGATGATGTTCGGGCGACCAAAGGCCGTCAGAACGCTCGGGCAACTCACGCCATCCTCACGAGGCATCGCAGCGTCACGCGCTACGCGGCCACAATGAATCCGGTTGGCAAGCTGGTTTGACATGTCAACAAAGTGAGTTGCAATGTCAAACACAACAGGACTCCCGCCGCTCGTATAGTTGAAGATGTTGGGGATCGACCACGCATTGCCAAGAGCCGTCCGCGTAATAGCAGTGCCATTTTCATCATTGTATACATTCGTAGTCGGGCTAAACCACGACGGGAAACCAGCAAAGTTATCACCAGCAGCCTCATCACTACGGCGAATCACAGTATTGTTGGCAATGTTGGTGAACTCGTTTGTCACGCCAAGTTTGTAAATCGTGATGCCTGGGCCAGGAAGGTTGTTCGTGCCGTCGGCCTTGTACGGACCTTCAGTCCCATAGAATACATCCTTGACAATAACGTCATTCACATCGGTCCCGCCAGTGTCAAGGTCAATCGTCATGCCAGGCGTAAACTGTGTGATGGAGCCGCTGTCAATGTTTAGGTACGCGCTCGTACCCGTCGCATACTCATCGCCGGACCAGTCGTTCTTATACGCACACGTCGAGAAGCCGGACGGAAGAACCGTCTGGGCCATCTGACAATCCGTGCCCTGCCAAATCGCGTTGTTCATCTGGAAGGCATAGTCACGCGACTGATTGAAAATCGCCCTTTCAGCGAGCGTATCAATCGAGAGCGCGTCCTTTGTTTCCAGATTCAACATGTCGTTGATCTCAAGCGTACTCTGAAAAACCGAGAGGTCTTCCGTGTCGTAGCTCAAAATCTGCGCCGTCTCACTCTGTGGGGTCGGGAAGGCTGCCGTGACGGCAGCGTCATAGTCGCTTCGCCGCACGCCGGTGGCCGGTTCGATATAGGTCCAGAAGTTGAATCGCTTGCCCTTCTTCTGAACCTTGCGTGGCATAAACCACTTTGAGGTATTTGCGAGCATGGCAAACTGGGCCGGTTTCAGGCTCAATTCATAATACTTGCCAATGTAAGCTCTCGCTTGATCGTCTGTCCAAGAAGCCATAATTTACTCCTACCCAGCCTCAATACCTAACTCAGCCGCGATTGCGGCTACGCGGTCCTGCTTGCCCATCTCGTCAATGCGCTTTGCAGGGGCGTTGCCGCTGGGGCCGCCGTCAAGGGCCGGGGGTATGTTCTTTTGGGCCTCCGCTCTTTTGGAGACCATTACGTTTTCGATGTCGGTCATGCGGTTCTGGAACCGTTCCTTTGCAACCGCAAGAACCTCACTGTTTGCCGGGGTACGGCTGACTGCATCTTTCTGAGCCTGAGAGGCGAGCGGGCCAAGCTTCTCGATAGCAACATCATTGAGAATCTTGTCAAACATGCTACTTGCAAAGTCGCCAATCTCGGAGGACTCGCCGACCACATCTGCGATGGCGGACTCCTTAAACTGCTTCTCTGCATTCCAAGCCGACTCCTGCTTCACGGCAAAATCACGATGCGCCAATGCGCCCATTATTTCCTGCGAAACCACCGTCTTGATGCTGTCCTCGGTAAGCGGGTATGCCGTTTGTTCGGGCTGTTCAGGTGCTTCGGAGCTTAGGGCCTCTTGGATGAACGCATCCAATGAGTCGGCGGTAATGCCTGCGCCCTGCCACTCGGAAATCTTGTCATGCCAGCCAGATTCGGTAATCGCTTTACCTGTCTTTGCGTAACCCAACGCTTGATGCCAATCTTTCCCGCCGTACTGCTCTAGCTGTGAAACGGGAATATTGACGGTTTCGACCTGTGCCGGTTCGGTTTGAACGGGCTCAACTGGGGGAGCGGGCGTTTCAATCGTCGGCTCTGTTACCTGTTGTTCGTCGGCCATTTTCTAACTCCTTCGCGGCGGGGTCTGTAGTTCCCGGCCAAATCACATTAATGGTGCTACAGCACCACCCATCGCGCTCTCGGCCCCGGACACGGCCTCTGCGGGCGGCGTCCCTTGCGGCGGAGGCACTTGGGATTGCCCACTAAGCACCTGCTGTGCTTCCATGTGGGCAGCATAATGCGCAAGAATACGTTCCTGCGCCTCCTCATTAATCGTCTCAAACTCCGGGCTATCAGAAAACAGGCCGAGTGCCCAGATATGAGTTCCGTGGTCTTCCGGCATGGATGGGATGGAGTCCACCCCCTCAATCATGGCGGAAATCTCAATGGTTTGTTTCTTGTAGGCCGCATCCTTTGAACTGTCGAGGCCCACACCCTTCTTTGCCAACTCGCGTAGCATCACGTCGGCGGGCATGATTTGGGCGGCGACCATCTGAACCAACTCGTTCTTCTTCTCGCCGCGCGTCTGCGGACGGACAGTCGAAGGATGGATATCGACAGTCTGGATGGTCTTGACGGGTGGCTTACGGAAGATGGCTTTGATGGACTCGTCATCCGTGTAGCCATCCAGCAACTCCTTCGCGCGTCCAAGTGTAGTATGATTGCGGTTCGCCAAGTCGGCGAACGTACCGAATAGAAGTTCGCGCAACACCTGGTCATCGTCCTCACGCATCGCCTCAAGGACCGCATTGGCCTCACCCAGACGGGTGTTCAATGCCTCGCCGGATTCCCCACGCTTTCCTGCGGGTTGGCCGAACTGAACGGCGTCCATGTTGATTGACGACAACATCCACTGAGGGGTCGAGGTCATCAGGTCGAACATGGCCGGATTGATGTGGGGCGGGGAAACGCGGTCAGGGGGAGCCGCCGATGGGCTGTTGCGATGCCAAGCAATCGGTCGGTCGATGCGGTTATTGAGCATCGTCTTGACCTGATCGGCCTGAATCGTGCCCTCCTCATATCGCCACTTGCCCGACCCTTCTTGGGCGAGCCGCATCATCCATGTCACCATGATATTGTGAATGTCCTGCGTCCCTGCCAAGATGTGAGGAATCCCTCGCGGCCATGGGGAGTCAATCATCGGGCTGTAGCTGAACATGTGGAACGGAAGGCCGTAGAACGGATTGTCTTTCAACTCGCCGAGCGGCTTCATTTCGCCCGTCTCGCCGGTGGTGTCGAGATAGGAGAACAACACCTTGGACCACGGAACCTTCTCACCAGAGTCTTTGTAGTAACACTCATAGACCAAGACGGCGGGCTCTCTTGAATCCGAGGCAAATGAGTCTACCGTGCAGCCGGTCGTGGCCTTGATGGTACGGTTATAATCAACCAACTGCCCCAAGGTCGTCTTGGTTTTGGGGGTGACGCCAAAGTTCTGCTTGACCCACTGGACCGTTCTTGGAGTTTCCTGAGCAAAAATGAACTCGTCTTTGGAGATGTCAATACTGTGGGCGGAGGGGTCTCGAAGGATTTGGGTTGGCGGGACAATGTCCCAGCCGGGGATGAAGTTTGAGATTGCCCCGTCCAGATTCTCTGGAGCAGGCAGCCCGTCCTTGCGCAACGTGCGCCTGACAAACACACAGCCCAAGATGCTGCGATACCGCTCCTTGTTGCGGAGAATCTTGAGTGCCCCAATATCATCGAGGTGGGCGTCCAGCAATTTGCGGCCCGTGGTGGCTACCGAGGCGAATTGCGTACTTCTCGGCTTGAGGTCGTAGGCAATCCGCGACGGAGCC